>NPIE01001602.1_pt2 | contig 44437 bp, 36 predicted proteins | sample 8637661 | NCBI WGS metagenome assembly NPIE01 (sample SAMN07420842, study PRJNA396082) | bioreactor metagenome | isolation source: sample BA12 brine-fed electro-methanogenic bioreactor BA | place: Japan: Kochi | collected 2016-12-09 | reverse complement strand
CAGTGTGACCCTGACTATATAGAACTTTCATACAAACCGCACAAGACGTTAGATAGAATAATTAAGTTTGAGATTAACGGAAACAAGCTGAAGCTTTAACAAGTAATTGTGATCTCAAGCTGCAAATAAGTAAACATTAATCCTTTTTAAAATGTTAATAAAGAAAAGGGCTTTAGGTTTTAGGCATGTCCTTTTCTTAAACGGATAAAAAAAACAACAAATATGAGCGATAAAAAAATAATAGCAATCATAGGCGCAACAGGCGCCCAGGGTGGGGGACTGGCACGTGCCATCCTGCACGATAAAAATTCAGATTTTGCTGTCAGGGCAATTACCCGTGTTACTACATCAGACAAAGCACAGGCCCTGGCTTCATTGGGCGCTGAACTTTTACAGGCAGACCTGGACGATATTGATAGTCTGAAAAAAGCTTTCCAGGGTGCTTATGGAGCATTTTGCATTACCAATTTCTGGGAGCACTTCAGCCCGGAAAAAGAGATCAAGCAGGCAAAAAATATGGCGATGGCAGCCAGGGAAGCAGGTGTTAAGCACGCCATCTGGTCATCACTTGAAGATACCCGGAATTTTGTTCCACTTGATGATGACAGCATGCCAACCCTGATGGGCAATTACAAGGTTCCTCATTTTGATGCAAAAGGAGAGGCTGACAAGTTCTTTTTGAATGATGGCCCCCCAACTACCATCCTGCATACTGCTTTTTACTGGGATAATATGATCTATTTTGGGCTGGGTCCCAAGAGGGGCGAGGATGGAAAGCTTGCAATAGCATTCCCGATGGGAGACAAAAAACTTCCGGCCATTGCCGTTGAGGACATTGGCAAGGCTGCTTACGGGATCTTTAAAGCAGGCAAGGAATATATCGGCAAAACGATTGGTATTTCCAGCGAACATCTCAGTGGAAAAGAAATGGCCGAAGGATTATCCGGCATTGTTGGTGAAGACGTTTTCTATTATGATGTCCCTGCCGGGGAATACCGCAACTGGGGTTTCCCGGGTGCCGAGGACCTGGGCAATATGTTCCAGTTCAAGCGTGATTTTAATGAGTCCTATACCCGCTCCCGAGACATTGAGTTGACACGGAAACTCAATCCGGAGCTGATGGATTACAAAACATGGCTTGAAACCTACGGCAGCAAGATACCGCTTGAATAAATTTATGGACAGACTCTAACTAATACGAATAATTCCAGTCAAGGCCATACTGATCACTGATATCCAATGGCGGCATTGGACCCTTGATTGGTTTTTCATCCTTTACATACCAATCGAACCAGTTGATCTGGCGAAACAGCACATCGATTTGCCCCACCTGCTTGCGGTTACCATGTCCCTCACCGGGATACTGTACCAGTCTGACGGCCGGGTGATCGTTCATTTTCAACCGGCGATACAGTTCGAGGCTCTGGGAAGGATGCACCCGGGGGTCATCGGCCCCGCCAATGATCAGGGTGGCAGTCTTGCTTTGATGAGCCCAGTAAATGGGACTCCGTTCCAGGTTCATGAGCCATTGTTTTTCAAGTGGATTGCCGCTGTGTACCAGCAATTCTTCGTAGGGAATATCGGTGGTTCCGCGCTTGCTGATCAGGTCGCTGATGCCAACAAACATGCATACGGCTTTGACATAGTCAGTGTAATAGGTGGCAAACCATGCAGAAGCATAACCTCCATAAGAACCTCCTGCCATGCCGACCCGTTCTTTATCGGCGCCTTTTTCGGCCACCAGGTAATCAATGCCGTCCGCAAGATCGTCGAATTCCTTGCCGGCAGGATCCATGAAGCCTTCCATGCCAAAGTCAACACCATAACCTGTGCTGGCCCTGTAATTGATGAAAGCAGACAGGTAGCCTTTTCCGGCCATGACCTGTCCGGGCCTGGAATAACGGCTCAGCCATCCGTTGCTGTGGTGTGATTCCGGTCCGCCGTGAACGTAGACGATTAGCGGGTATTTCTTGCCGCTTTCATAGCCTATGGGTTTTATCAGCAGGCCTTCGATTTCCATCCCGTCCCGGGCTTCATAACAGAATACTTCCTGTTCCCCGAATTTTGTATTGCTTAATTCCGGGTTCAGGTCGGTGATCTTTTCCAGTTCACCTTTGCCATCCCAGGTATAGATATTGGAGGGATCATAAGGGGTGTCGCCGGTAAATACGAATTCTTTAAAATTGTCCGTATACAAAGGAACACCGAAGATAATTCCTGAGCTTTCGGCATCCAGTATGACTTTTCGCTCATTGCTTTGTATGGAAATGGTTGATAATTTGGGATATACTCCTTCACCGGAATAACAGAGCAATTCTTTGTTGTTTTTCCAGTTCACCCAGCTAATGTGCCCTTGGAAATTTTCCGGTGTATGATTTTTTATTGAACCGTCCTCCAGGGAGAAAGTATAAGCCTGGCTGACAGCATGGTCATTTATATTCAGTGCTGAGACGAAGGCCAGGTGAGAAGCTTTTTCGTTGAAAGCATAACTGCCCAGTTTTCCCACATTTCCTACTTCCATGGCAACTTTTCCGGTCGACATATCCAGCATCTTGATCTTACGGAACATATAGCGTTGATCGATCAGGTTCTTTTCGGAGGTTGAAAAGGCCAGCCATTTTCCATCCGGGCTCAAGACAAAATCCCAGACATGGATTCCTTTGAGCAGTTGTTGCTTTGCGGTGGTTTGGAATTCATCATCAAAGCGAATGCTGAAAAGCCGGTTGTTCTTAAGATTTTCTTCGTAATAAATAAAATCATAGCCCCGTTTTTTTAATTTCAGCTCCTTCTCTGTTTTGGGTTCCATCGAAAGGTAAGTGATTCCCTGTCCATCCGGGTGCCATTTGTAATAATTTACATCATGATCGGCATGGGTCAATTGCACCGGCTTCCCGCCCTCGGCAGGAATCCCCCATACCTGCTTGAGGGCTGTATCTTTTTTGTAAAGGAAAGCGATGTATGAACCATCCGGGGAATACCTCGGGGAGCTTCCCTTGGTATCTTCCTCAAAAAGCGGATTGGATTCAAGCTTCTCGATTTTCATTTTGAAATATTCCATACGGGCCGGGCCGGCTTCTTCATTGGCTCCACGAGGCGTTGATACTGTATAGATCAATGCCGATCCATCTGGGCTTAAGTCCTGTATGTAGCTTCTTTGCAATTCAAGCAGCTCACCGGGTGAGAGTACTGAAGACTGGGCATAACTAAAATGAAAAGACTGCAAGCTGGAAAAAACAAGCAGTGTAAAAATAAATCTGTAAAAGTTTTTCATATCGAAAGTTTTTTGGTTATCGCCAGAATGAATTTCGAAAATAGGAAAAAAGTACAAACAAAACGTGTAATCTTTTGTAAACAAAACACCGGGTCAGTTTGTTAGTATGATGTTTGTAGGACGATAATAGGCTTTAACCATGAGAAAATTTTTTGGCAACATACTCATTGTGACAGGTCTTGTTTATGCTACCTGGGCCCTGTTCGGAGGGGGAATTGATTATTACCCCAATTTAAACAGGATGCAGGAAGATTTTGGAATGGAGTTTCTCAACCTGATCTCTAACCTGGCAGTTGTATCTGTTTCATTGATACTGGGATTTGTAATGCTTTTGCAGAGCAGGCTGAAAGGTGAATGATAATTGCCTGTTATCTCATTATTTTCACTGATTCGGTTCTTTTGCTAAAGATGGCTTTTAAAACATATATGCCTTACGGCAGATTGCCGATGTGAATTAATGTCTCCTCAGAATTCAGTTGTATTTGCATTAGGATCCTTCCACTCATGTCAAGTATAACTGCCTGTGCGATTTCTGCATTGGATTTCTTTATCAGCAGTTCATTGCCATGGGCCGGATTTGGACTGACCAGCAATTTGCTCTGGGCAAACACCTTCGGATTTCAGGGCACAGATTGAGAGGACAGATCAAAATGATACCTAAGATTTTTATGATCAAAGATTCTTCTCCAGCCAGTTCAAATCTTTTCGCAGGAGATCATCATGGTCCCAATCTGTCAATGCTGGCCGGCTCCTTCCTCTGCTGAAAATAAAAGGCAATCTTATGGAAAATCAAGGGCCTTATACAATTGCATGGCTTGCCGCGGAAGGTCCTGGACGTTTTCTGAATCCACCACCAGCATTTTGCAATTGATCTTGCCTGCGCAGTCTCTCATTGAATAGGGTTTGAGCAGACGGGTGTATTCACTCGGGGATTCCGTACCAAAGGCAAAAAGGCCATTGGCAAAGATCCAGGCATCTGTTTTGCCGGCTTTGATCTCTCGCATCACAGCCTCATCGAATTGAGCTGCAGCCGCAATGTCTTTCAGCATTTCTTCAGTTCCTAATGGACATTGGTCTTCAGAATTCTGGTGAAAATCGTAAATCTATCCAAATGAATATTTCACAATGATACCCCTAAGGCTTGCCTCGAGGTAGTTCATTTTACTTATTTTAGCTTTCTGATTTGATAAAGAATATGAAAAAGAACTTACTTATTGCCTTTCTTTTCTTGCTAGTTTCAAGTTTGTTTTCTCAGGACAACCATTACTGGACCCAGCAATTTGGGGCAAGGGCCTCAGCGCGAAGCGGTGCTTTTGTTGCAGGCGTTGACAATAACAGTGCGGTGTATTATAATCCTGCTGCCATTGCATTTATTGAGCAGGCTTCTCTTTCTGTAAATGCCACGCTTTATAAAGCACAGCGTACCTTTATCAGGGATGGGCTTGGGGAAGACCTCAACCTCCGTTCGATGAGTTACAACTACTATCCTCAGTTGATCTCGGGTATGATCAGGCTGAAGGAGAAATCCAGGTTTTCCTTTGCTTATATACTCATGACCCGTCACAGCAGCGACATACGATTCAATACCCGGGTGAACGAACTTTATAATGCAATTCCTTCTGTGGATGGCCTGGAAAATTTCATCGGGGCCTTTGAGTACAATAACAATTTCAGTGAACAATGGGGAGGATTGGGCATAGCATACCGCCTCTCTGAAAGTGTATCAGTTGGTATTACCCCTTTTGTCAGCTATCGCAATCAGGCATACAGATTCAGTGTTTATTCAAGGGCTATCCCGGTGGTGGATTCGTCCTATTATGTAGCCAGTTTTAACAATTATGATGATATCCTTTTTGTGAACTGGAAGATGATCCTCAAGGCAGGCTTGAATATCCGGAAGGATCACTGGAAATTTGGTTTGACCTTTACGGCACCCTCCATTAATCTTTACGGGGATTGCGATGTTCAGCGTGAGTTCTCAGTGAACAACCTGGGTCTCGGTGACCCGGAAAGCGGTTCTTTTAATTTCCTGGCAATCGACCGTCAGCAATACCTTCCTATCCATGTAAAATCACCCTGGTCAGTTGCCTTCGGAGTGGAACATCAAAGGAATTCCACCCGGATTGAAATAAGCGGGGAGTATTTTTCCCGCCTGAAACAATATAAAATGATCAAGGCAGAGGCTCTTCCATTTGTTTACCCTACAGAGATCTTTAACGAGATCAACCTGGGTGAACTTGAATTCCTGTCGGTTTACAATTATGCCGATCCGGTTTTCAACATTGCCCTTGCTGTAGAGCAAGAAATTAATTCAAAAATTACTTATATCGGTAGCTTCAGCACGGATTTCAGCATACACCGGGATGACGAATCTTTCGAGGAATACGCCATATCGGGGGGTGACTGGAATCTTTACCATTTTGCCAGTGGAATATCTTTAACAAAAGAGAAAAGCAGATTTACTGCCACACTGATGTATTATTTCGGTTTTGAAAAGAACATCACCCAATTGGTAAATTTTTCGGATCCGACTGAAGATAATCTCTTGCTGGGAATTCCTTCAGATGATGCACAGGTCAGCGTTCATTCCCTGGCCCTGGCCATCGGATATACATACTTTTTAAAGGATTGATTTATTTTTTTATAAGCCCTTTATCATATATCTTTGTTGTGTATATCAAATCAATATGAAAAAAATTAACACGATGAAAACTTATCCTCACTGGCCAGTCTTTTTGTTACTTCTCCTCTTAGCTCCTTTTGCAAAAATACATGCCCAATCGGGTGGCCCCATCAAACCTTTGCAGGCAGCCTACAATGTCAATTATTATGATCTGGATCTGACGATAGATCATGTAACACAAACGATTGGTGGATCGCTCCTGTGCAGGGTCGAGATCATTGAACCCATCGACACCCTTTTACTCGATCTGGACGATCCTTTTACCATCGATTCAGTCCTTTTCAGGAAAAACGGGGGAAGTTTCTCCATGACAACATTTACACATTCTGACGGGCTGCTTTATGTAAATATGCCGGAAAATGTATTAACGGAGGACATGATTTCTGTTAAGATATTTTATCATGGATCCCCAAGGATAGCCCCCAGTCCTCCATGGGTAGGTGGCTTTGTCTGGGAGGAAACATCAAACGGTGATCCCTGGATAGGCGTAGCCTGTGAATTCGAAGGAGCAGATATCTGGTGGCCATGCAAGGACCATCCCTCCGATGAGCCGGATAGCATGTATATGAGCTATACAGTGCAGGACCCCATGCAATGCGTTTCTAACGGGCAATACCTGGGCAGTACCTCCAACGGTAATGGCACAACAACTTATGACTGGTTCATTTCAACCCCCATCAATAATTACAATGTGAGTATTTATGCGGCGGATTTTATGTTGATTGAAGACAATTACATGAGTACGATCGGTGATAGCATCCCTTTCCGCTTCTGGGTGCTTCCGGAAGACTATAACACGGCTGTGGATTATATGGATGTCTTTCAGGCAGAATTCGATTTTCTGGAGTCCATCTGCGGCCCTTTTCCTTTCGGGTCCGACAAACACGGCTGGGCGCATGCTCCCTACTGGGGAATGGAACATCAGACCATCATTGCCTACGGGCATAATTTTACTACAAATAGCTGGGGTTTCGATTATATTCATTATCATGAACTGGCCCACGAATGGTGGGGAAACCTTATCACTGCAAAGGATTGGGCTGATGTGTGGATCCATGAAGGCATGGCCACCTATACAGAGGCTCTGTATGTAGAATACCTTTCAGGCATGGATAAGTACCATCAATACATGGATCAGAAAAGGCCTGCAAACAACCATCAGAATCCCCTGGCTCCCTATGATAGTTTAACCACCGATGAGGGCTTCTCCCTGAATCCGTACAACCGGGGAGCTTCCGTGATGCATACTTTAAGATGGCACCTGGGCGATTCATTGTTCTTTGAACTCTTTGAACGCTGGGCCTATCCTGATTCAACGGATTATGACAACACAAATGGCAGACAGTGCAGGATCTTAAACACGGACGATATGAAGGATCAGGCTGAAGAAGTAACAGGCCTTGAGCTGGATCCCTTCTGGGATGTTTTCTTCCGGGAAGCCTCATATCCGGTATTGCATGTAGTAAAAGGTTATGCCGAAACGGAATTTACCTGGGAAACAGAAAACAACGTATTGCTGGATGTTGACGTTCCAATCCGCGTAAACGGCGAGGACAGAGTGGTCGAAATGACGGATGGTGTTGGTACTACTGATGCCTCATACGAAGATGAACTGCTGATTGATCCGAAGAAGTGGATATTGATGGCTGTGCCTTCAATCATTACAAAAATTGAAGATAATATTGCTGAGAATCAGGTTTGCCGGCTTGAGCAGAATTATCCGAATCCATTCAGCGTATCCACAAAAATAGCCTTTTTTCTGCCTGAGGCTGGTTTCGTGAGCCTGAAGGTCTTTGATGTTTTTGGAAAGGAAATTGCTGAGCTTATGCACGAAAAACGATCAGCCGGAAAGCATGAAGTTGTTTTCAATGGAAGTTATCTTACCGATGGAACTTACTTTTACCAGCTTCGCGCAGGAGATTATTCAGAGACAAAAAGGATCGTTTTGATCAGGAATTAGGATCGGCAAAGTATGATTCATTACTTTATTGACGGAATGGTATAAAGATCCTTATTAGAAGATAAAAAAATCCCGGATTGACCGGGATTGGAAATAATAAAATCTCTGTTTTATAAAGATTTGTATTCTTCTTCAGCGTGATAATGTATTATTTTATCTAGAAAATAAAGCGCTTAAATCTGATCAGCGCAACAGTGGCGATAAGCACAACTGCGATCAGGATGCCAGTTGAAGACAAAGGTACGGGATACAAAGTTGAATCTGAAAAGTCAGAGGAATCCCTGGCGGCGATATATTTTGTATTGCCAGCATCCCTCACGCCAGCTATCCCAATAATATCCTGAGGTACAGATGGAATCACCGTACCGATATAATCTACATTATAGAAATTCGTGTAAAAGGCTGCCATATTCCTGTGAATATCCTGCAGGTCGTACAAGGTTCCATTCACGAAACTAGCGCCTGCATCATCAAATGTCATGGCATTAAGCTGGATCAATTCAAAGCGGTAATCATCGAAGTTATTCATAAACTCATCAACTGTCAGAACCTGGGGGGTGATCATATTGCCTGTTGAAGAGGCCGGTCCTGTATTCAAAATGGGATGAAATTCGAGATAGCCGCCAGAAGCATAAAACTCCAACCTGCCAGAAATGCCCGTTATTCCGTCACCAATGCCATAAGGTGTTGTGATATTGCCCGACCAGTCATCAATTAATATGGCTGCTGTTCCATCCTGGATGATTTTCTGATTCCGGAAGCTTTGCTGATAAGTGAGAATAACTTCATTTGTCAGATTGTAGATTGTTGTATTGTCCGCCGGCTGGCTTCTAAGTGTTGCAATATCAGATACATTTACCTGTGCAGAAACTCCCAAAACAAGTAAAGTAAGTGCCAAAGAAAGTGTAATTTTTTTCATAGGATAAGATTTAATTATTAAAGAATATAGATTTATATTGCGGCATTTGTTTAGAAAAGAATCGCTCATTAATAAAAGTTGTGTAATCCATCCAAAGTTACAAAACATAATCCTAATATGTGATTATGATTGACGCCTGCAGTTTTTGATATTGTTAAGGACAAGGCATATGAGAGGATTATTTCTATTATTAGAACCGAAGTAATGAGGTTTTTAAAACTCTATTACAGACATATAGGGGATTCTTCGGTTTTAGCAGAACCATTCATGATGATATATTGCTTCCGGGTATATTTCTCATAATTTAAAATCATTCTATTCAAATGCCCGGATGTTGTTTTCAAAAAGACCGGTAGATCCCGGGTCGATCTCGCGTTTGTAAATGTGCACGTTAACGACTACATAAAATATGATCATTCTGCAATTGAACCCAATCAGTTAGAATATAGAAGATATTTATAGTATATAGAAAAATATTATTAAGATATATATGAAAGTGCTATGCAAGTGAAACAATGTTACGTATCTTTATTTCCAATACGATAACATGCAATTGATTTTTTGAATCCTATCAGAAGCAACATGTTTATTAATTATCCCAAAATTGTGAAATATTAAAACAGCAAATATGAAAAAAAGAAAGCATCCCAAAGAAAACCCACAGAAAGAAAATGATATAAGCAAATGCCCTGTTCATGGTACAGCCGACAGGGGCCCTTCAAACCGCGACTGGTGGCCCGATCGTCTGAACCTGCATATTCTCAGGCAGCATTCCGATCTTTCTGATCCCATGGACAAAGATTTCAATTATACTGAAGAATTCAAAAGCCTTGATCTGAAAGCTGTAAAGGAGGACCTGGAAGAGGTCATGACGAATTCACAGGACTGGTGGCCGGCGGATTTCGGTCATTACGGACCGCTGATCATTCGCATGGCCTGGCATAGCGCCGGTACGTACAGGATCTTTGACGGCAGGGGCGGAGGCAGCACCGGGGCTCAGCGTTTTGCGCCCCTCAACAGCTGGCCCGATAACACCAACCTCGACAAAGCACGCCGACTGATATGGCCGGTAAAGCAGAAGTACGGAAGAAAGATCTCCTGGGCCGACCTGATGATCCTTGCAGGAAATGTCGCCCTGGAATCCATGGGATTTAAAACCTTTGGTTTTGGAGGTGGGCGTGAGGATATCTGGGAATCTCCGGAAGATATTTACTGGGGTTCTGAAAGCGAGTGGCTGGCTGATGAAAGATATTCCGGTGAACGGGATCTTGAAAATCCTCTGGCAGCCGTGCAAATGGGATTGATCTATGTGAATCCACAAGGACCCAACGGAAATCCAGATCCCGTTGCAGCAGCCCACGACATAAGGGAAACCTTTAAGCGCATGGCAATGAATGATGAAGAAACTGTTGCCCTGATTGCTGGCGGGCATTCATTCGGAAAAACACATGGGGCCGGTGATGCATCTCACAAAGGCCCTGAGCCTGAGGCAGCCGGAATTGAAGAGCAGGGTTTTGGCTGGAAGAGCAGTTTCAAAAGCGGAAAGGGACCGGATACCATCACCGATGGGGAAGAAGTGACCTGGACCAAAACCCCGACAAAGTGGAGCAATAACTTTTTTGAAAATCTTTTCAAGTACGAATGGGAACTGATGGAGAGCCCGGCAGGTGCCAAGCAAATGGTTGCCAAAGATGCGGGTGAGATTATCCCGGATGCATTTGACCCGGACAAAAAGCACAAACCAACCATGCTTGTCACGGACCTGTCTTTGCGTTTTGACCCGGAATACGAAAAGATCTCCCGTCGCTTTCTGGAAAATCCGGATGAATTTGCCGATGCCTTTGCAAGGGCCTGGTTTAAACTGACCCACCGCGATATGGGACCCAAAGAGCGGTATCTGGGACCTGAAGTGCCTGAGGAAGACCTGCTCTGGCAGGATCCTGTCCCTGCGGTTGATCATAAGCTGATCGAGGAAAAGGAGCTTGCAGAACTTAAGGATAAAATTTTGTCTTCTGGATTGTCAGTTTCAGAACTGGTTTCTGCAGCCTGGGCATCCGCATCCACTTTCCGCAATTCTGATAAACGAGGAGGTGCAAATGGAGCCAGGATTCGGCTTGAACCTCAGAAAAACTGGAAGGTGAACAAGCCGGAACAGCTTGCAAAAGTGCTTTCAACATTGGAAAAAATCCAGGTAGAATTCAATGGCAAACAGATGGGTGGCAAGCAAGTATCCCTGGCCGACCTGATCGTACTTGGCGGATGCGCCGGTGTTGAAAAAGCAGCCAAGGATGCAGGATATGATATCACTGTACCTTTCACTCCCGGCCGTTCCGATGCTTCCCAGGAACAAACCGACATTGAAGCATTTGCAGCCCTAGAACCAATGGCTGATGGCTTTCGTAACTATTGTAGATTGAAATATCTCGGTTCAACAGAAGAAATGCTGATCGATAAAGCAAACCTGCTTACACTTACAGCACCTGAAATGACCGTCCTGATCGGCGGTATGCGTGTGCTGGGTACGAACTATGATGACTCGAAATGTGGAGTGTTTACCAACAAGGCAGGTGTGTTAAGCAACGACTTTTTTGTCAATCTCCTGGATATGAGTAATGAATGGAAGCCTGCTTCATCAGATGAAGAAGTATTCGAAGGTCGTGACCGGAATTCGAGTGAGCTGAAATGGACAGCCACCCGGGCAGATCTTGTCTTCGGGTCGAATGCAGAACTCAGGGCGCTGGCCGAAGTATATGCTGGTGCAGATGCAGGTGAGAAATTTGTGAAGGATTTCGTGAAAGCCTGGGACAAGGTGATGAACCTTGACCGTTTTGACCTGGCTGAATAACGTGAAAGATAAGGCTGTTTCAGGAGTTCATGGATAGCTTATGTTCTTTGAGACAGCCTTTCATTTTTTGACATCTGATCTTTAAGACCTTGGCTATGGATGAAGTATCCCCTGCCGATTCTTGTTTGTTTTTAATCTATTGAACAAAATCTCAAAGATATTGTTAATGAATTTTGTTGAAACAATATTTATGATATGAAGAAACAGATATACTTAATGAGCCTGACCACCCTGATCACCTCTTTTGCTTTTGCCCAGTCATATAGTTTTGAGGATTTTGTGGGCACATGGCATGGATACATATCCAGCGAACACTTCGGAGGTTATAATGACCCCATGACCATGACCATAGAACCGGATGGTTTCTATACCGAAACTTCTGGTCACCTTATGCCTACAATCTATCCCAACACCCAGGAATGTGATTATCAGGAATCAACAAATCGCATGCACTGGAGTTACCTGAAAACTGTTTACTCTGGGCAGTATTTCTATGAGCATTTTTTCTATGAGGTGGTCTATTTTCAGAATGATACCCTCGAAATGCATTATAATTTCTGGGATGACCCTGAACCACATCCGGATGCAGGAACCATTTATCTGGTAAAGGATAATCCGGTAGCAATAGAGCGTACGCTTGTCCAGGATAACATTGAAAAACAACTGGTTCGCAGCACAGATATTCTGGGCCGTGAAATTCATCCCGAATCCAAAGGACAAATTGTAATTTTTCATTTCAGTGATGGAAGCATTGAAAAAAAGTATCGCCTCGAATATTAGGCTTCATCTGTAGTATTGCCAGAGGAGTTTTCTTTTTGGTGGTGTATATGTGTTGTTCATGTTTTTCCTTATTTTTAAACCCGTGAAAAATAAATGATTATTGATTCATGGACCTGAACGAAAAAGCTCATAGGCTAAATCAGCAAACTTTTCTTGGTTTCCAGCCGCAGGATTTTGAGCGGGGTGGCAGGGAGCAATTTATTTATTTGCTGAAAGCCGGCCTCAATCCTGATTCGAAAGTTATGGACCTGGGGTGTGGTGTTTTGCGTGCCGGATACTGGCTGATCCAATTTCTGAATAAAGGCTGCTATTTTGGGATAGAATCTCATAAAGGAAGATTGGAGATGGGGATTAAGGGGATCATGGAACCGGAGATCATCGAAGAGAAACAACCATGCTTTGATACCAACCCGGATTTTGATACTTCGGTTTTTGATCAAAAGTTTGATTTCTTTCTGGCTTATTCCGTCTGGACGCATGCCTCCAAAATGCAGATCTGCCAAAGCCTGGATTCCTTTGTCAGGGACGGGGAAGCGAGCGCAGTTTTCCTGGTAACTTACCTGCCGGCTGACGAAAAGCATCCTGATTATAAAGGAGTAAAATGGTTTGGGACGAGCCATGAGTCGGATGTTCCCGGCTGCATTTTTCACAGCCTGGAGTGGATCAGGCAGGAATGCGAAAAAAGAGATCTGGAAGTGTTTGAACTAGGGCAGGATGAGACCTATGGTCAGTCATGGCTTAAAATAAGCAGACTTTCTGTTGATAGCGCATCTCATGCAAGATAGTATTCTTCAGCAATATGCTGCAGCCATACAGCGTAAAATGCCCAATCATTCAAAGACTTATCTCTAAATTTGTCCATAGCAAATCTTACATATATGAAAACCGGCGGTTTTATCATTGTATTCCTGATCTTTTTCGCAATGGCTGGAAAGTTGGCCCATCCACAGATCAGCCTGATGTCTTTCAATATTCGCTATGACAATCCAGCGGATGGCCTGAATGCCTGGGATCATCGTAAAGGAGAGGTCCTAGAACTGATTTCCCATTACCATCCCGATTTTCTCGGCCTGCAGGAGGGACTTCATCATCAGTTGCAATTTATTCTGAACAACACCGGCGATTATGCCATGATAGGAGTCGGACGGGAAGATGGGAGGCAAAAGGGTGAGTATGCTGCCATTCTCTATGATACAAACCGGTATTCACTGATCAGGCAATCCACCTACTGGCTTTCTGAAACGCCGGATACTGTGAGCGTGGGCTGGGATGCAGCCCTGGAAAGAGTTTGTACATGCGGGCATTTCCGGAACAAAGCAAATGCCAGGGATATCTTTGTTTTCAATACCCACTTTGATCATATAGGCGTTGAGGCACGTGTCCAGTCTGCCAGGCTGATCCTGCAGCTCGTGAAGGAGTTTGGCCCCGGGAATGAACCCATTGTGTTGATGGGTGATATGAACAGCCATCCCGGGTGCAAGGCAATACAGATACTGAATTCCGCCCTGGAGGATGGATATCAACTGGCAGGATCCGGCCCCGAAGGAACCTTCAATGGTTTTGATCCCGATGCCCGCTTGGATGAAAGAATTGATTACATATTTATCAAAAACCTTCGTGTAAAATCCAGTTTGCATATTACCGACAGGCGAAAGAACGGACTGTGGATATCTGATCATTTACCGGTAATGCTTGAAGCCTTTTATAAATAAAATCTTTCTTAATCCAGATCCTCTTTCAGTCTGAGACTGTGCAGAATGCCTTGCAAATAGATGCTCTGATCTTCAAAACTGTTTAATGGACACCAGATCTGGGCGATATGCATGGCCTTGTAGGATTTGCCCTGGAAGCGGGCTGGTGCATCCATTCCATAAGCCTTTGGGTAGGATTGAGCTGCCAGGATGATCCCTGCCTCTTCACCGAATTGTTTTCCTGTGCATTCCATCAACCAGATGGTCTGACTGCCCAGTTCATTTTTATTGCATTCCTTGCATTCCAGGCCTTTCATGCCTGCCATCTTTTTCAGATATCGTTCACAACTCATTTCTGTTCCGCCGTTATACCAAAGTAAAACATGGACCTTCTCTTCATGATTTACCATCTCATAGATCAGGCTGTCCTTGTGATAGGGATTTTGTTGCCAGTTTCCTTCTGCACTGAATGAATAATTCAGTTTCGGGTGTGTGTATTGACGGATTGTCTGTGCACTGGAGCTAGCTGCCAGGATAGCAAAGATGCATGCTGACAGAATGATTTTTGTGTTTTTCATGGCTTTTTTTTTAATGGGTTTCATATACAACGGACTTTTATATGAAGAGCGTGTCAGTTTAACATTCTTTAAGAAAACGGTCACTGGTTCCCGGATGAAAAATTACATATACATGGCCCACTTTCAGCCAATTTCAGGACCAGGAGTCCTTCATATTATTCAAGGATCTTGCTGATTGTTTTTAGCTCTTCTTGAGAAAAGTGAGTATTCCGGATGGCTTCAATATTTTGATTTAGCTGTGACAGGGAACTTGCACCCACGATCACAGAGCTTACGGCTTTATCCCTCAATACCCAGGACAGTGCCATCGCAGCCAGTGATTGCCCCCTTTGTTCAGCAATACTATTCAGTTCCCTGATCTTTCTTAGCATTTCTTTGGTCAGGGTATCTTTTTTCAGGAAGAAATCTTTCGACATCCTGGATCCATGCGGGATCTTCCCGTCCAGGTATCGATTGGTGAGCAATCCCTGTGCTAAAGGAGAATAAGCAATGAATCCAGTTCCATTGCTGGCTGCATCCTCCAGGATCCCCTCAGTTTCGGGTTTTCTGTCGAAAAGATTGTACCTTCCCTGGTGAAGCAGGCAGGGAACATCCCTTTCGGCCAGAAAGGTATAGGTTTCGCGGGCAGCATTTGCCGGGTAGTTGGAAATCCCTGCATAGAGGGCCTTCCCCTGTTTTACACTGTCGACCAGGGCCTGCATGGTTTCTGCAATCGGTGTGTCAGGGTCATAGCGGTGGGAATAGAATACATCGACATATTCCAGTTTCATTCTTCGCAGGCTGTCCTCCAGACTGTTCAACAGATACTTTCTGGAGCCCCATTCACCGTAAGGCCCATCCCACATATTGTAACCGGCTTTGGTGGAAATGAAAATCTCGTTGCGGTAAGGAGCAAATGAAGTCTGCATGATCCTGCCAAAACTCTCCTCCGCCGAACCATAGGGCGGACCGTAATTGTTGGCCAGGTCGAAATGGGTAATGCCCCGGTCGAAAGCATGATGGAGAATCTTTTTTGCATTTGAAAAATCATCCACTCCGCCGAAATTGTGCCAGAGGCCCAGGGAGACCTCCGGGATGCGTATCCCGCTTTTTCCGCAGCGGCGGTATTTCATGCCTTTGTTGTATCGATCCCTGTCTGCCTGATATGCTGAAATGCCCATAATATTCTTATGTTCTAAAATCCAAAAATAGCATTTTCTCAGCGAAAGCAATATTCCAGGAAAAATTGCCACAAAATAGCAAAATCACTAAGCATTTACAAAGATCTTTAAGCCTTGATTTCTTTGTGAACCTATGAGCCCTGGTGGCTTGGTGGCAAATCAAAGTCCAAAAGAATAACTCGTGAAGTAGAATGAAAGGATATTAGTTCCGATGACTGATATTCGCGCTCAGGACTTAACTGGTTTCTTATCACTGAAACCTATTACAAAGGCTGTAACCGCTCCAACAATCCCTCCAACAATGGAACCAAACACGACATCTACGATCATCAGCATCCAGTTAAAGAGGTTCATGGATGCCATGAAATACAGGTCATAACTCAGAAGGATTAAGAAAGTCAGGATCAAACCCGCAGTAAATCCTTTCCCAGCAGTTCTCACATTCCCGATCACCTGGAAAATATAAACAATAAAAAAGGCCCAGACAATTCCGCCCACTACCATGAGCAGCATATCAGGCATTTCTTTCATCAGGCCTTCGTATTGCATGGAATTGGCCTCATAAAAATCCAATAATAATACTCCGTATACCAGCCAGGAGAGTAAAAAATAAATAATAAACCCGGCCAGGGTCGCATAAAACGTTCTGATATTCATAAAATTAAGTTTTGGTTGTACAAGATTAAAAACCCCCTCCTTTCAAGGAATTTGTAAATATATAAAGCGAAGGGGCTTTTGTCAAATCAATTCATCATTCTCTTCTTTGAAAAAGAGGAACTTTGTGTTAAATTCGTAAGCAATACCAAACCGATTAACCATGATGAAAAAATATCTACTGCTTTTTTCTTTCCCTGCTTTTATTTTGTTGTCTTTGCAGTCCTATTCTCAATGGCAGATGTCGGAGGGATTGGAAGGGGGCAGCATCAAGAAGATGGTAAGCATTGATTCAGTGCTGATTGCCATAATAGAAAACAGGGGCGTTTATAAAAAAATAAGTGACCAGCCCTGGGAGTTATGCAACAGTGAACTGGAATACAGAACTATTGTTAAGGCCGGTAGTTGTGTTTTTTTAATAGGTTATTATGCAGATGATTATTGTATAAGAAGTTGTGATTATGGTGAAAGCTGGGAACCCATGCCGCAAGTAGAATACGAACACAGGCTTTACTCCATTGATTCAGTTCTTTTTGAATACGAGTTTTGTTACTGGATGCGTTCATTTGATTATGGAGCAAGTTTTGATACTGTTCATTTCCCGGTAACGGATATGTGGTTTGCTAATTTGTTTTCTGCTGACAGCCTGCTGATAGCCCTTTTTGAGGAGGAGGTGGAATATGAAATTTTTGTTTCTGATAATTATGGTGATAGCTGGGACTCCATAACTCTAGAGGGTATTGATTTTGCTAATAATATAGATCAAATTGCCTTCCTGAATGAACAGTACTGGTTACAGTCATCAAACGGTGCACCCGGTGGTTTATGTCCCTTCGATAGTCTGTATGTTTTCGATCAGGATTTTCAGGAGTGGGTTAATGTTACCCTAAACCTTCCCGGATGTGCAACTTATAGCGATCTGATTGAATTCAATGAGCAGATATTGTGTAGTATTAAAACATATCCTGTTTTTACTTTTAATACGCAGGATAGTAGTTGGTTGGAGTTTGCCGATGGCTCCAAATCCGTGAACCGCTTTGTCATGCATCAGGATGAATTGTATTGTGCCACAGAACAGGGATTGTGCTCGCTCGACACGAATGGCAATTGGACAAGGCATTACCAGGGATTATCGAATCGCAAGATTACCTCTCTTTCAGAATTTCATGATACGCTTTACCTGACAGCCAGTAATGAACTTTTCTATTCAACAGACGCAGGAGACAGTTTCTTCATCATGGATGGTGGCTGGGGAAAACAGATATTGTGCACTGACTCTGTTTTTTATCTCATCACTGATCATGAGTTCAAAATGTCATTCGACCAGGGAGAAAGCTGGGTAAACTATTCAGATAATCTAAATAATGAAGAATATGATGCTCTTTTGAATGATATGTGTATTACAAATGATTGGTATTACATAGGTTCAAACTCTGGATTGTTCAGGACCTCCGTGGATAGTATCAAATGGGAATTACTGGATTCTGAACCGAATGCACCCGTACGCATTCAAAAAGTAGAATCTATAGACTCATCCTTATTAATTGGGACAAGCTGGACTTTTTCCTGGTTATTATATTCATCCTATGATCTGGGAGATTCATTCATGTACATGGATGATATCGTGGGTAGAATAGATATGCTGGATCAGAACTACTATCGGATGCTTGACAGTATTTATTATACAAATAAGCTGGAGCAGGGCTGGAATGCAATGCCATTTATTGAAGGATGCATTCCCAGGGGTATAGATAAGAAAGACGATTTTATCGCTATTTCCGGATTCCAATATCAGCCCGGATATTTACCCTGTGATGAATACAGGATTTATATTTCAGTTGATAGTGGTCAACACTGGCAAAATATAACAGCTAACCTTCCATTGACTCCTGAAAACTGGGTAATGGATGAACTTTTCGTAAAAATTATTGATAATCGACTTTTTATCTGGGATCCTGATTATGGCCTCTGGTACCGCGACGATCTCCTGACTGGCAATCCGGAATCTAAATCTAAACAAACTTCCTCAAAGTACATTGTTAAGGTCTTTCCCAATCCCGTCAAAGTTGCATGTACTTTTCAATTGAAGATGGATCAGCCTTGCCCCGTGCAGTTAAAAATATATAACCAGTATGGTAAACTGGTAAGAACGATTGTTGATGAGCTCCCTCAAGGACACAGTCAAATTCCATTCAGTACAAAAGGATTGAGTCCAGGTGCTTACTTATTGCATATGCAGGCCGGGTGTCATACTGCAAATACAAAGTTCGTGGTTCTCTGAAAGCTCCAGGAAAACTATTTATGCAAAGCCAATTTCCCGCTGGAAACCTGGCTTGCTGTTTGTATCAGGTAAGAATACAATCCTGCCGGTAATTTTCTGGCATCCCATAAAATTTGTTGTTTACCCGTTTCCAGGAAATTCTCCGTGGAAAATACTATCCGTCCCGCATGATCAATAATATCCAGCTGAACAAATTGAGGTTCTTCAAGGTAAAAACTGAAAGTAGTATTTTCCCTGATAGGGTTCGGGTAAATAAGAAAATCCTTTAAAACATTATTCTCTTCCATGCCAATCGCCTGGCAGGCTTCTTCTACCTCTTCCTGTGAGTCGCAGCCGCCTGCATTATCGAACAGCCAGATGATGCCGCCCGGGTTAGCCAGGTAATCACAAACGCTGTTCACCTCACATTCAGATAACATCGGGTTGTAGGTGATCTTGAGGTTGGTGATGGATTGATACTCGATATTGTCGATGCCGGTAAGACTGATCAAGGCCTGGTTCGATCCAATAATCAGTTCACCGCCAACGGATGTTAAATTTTCAAGACCACTGAGATTTTGCATATTTTGAGTAGCCTTCAGTTCAAATCCCCCTCCGACTGTAGTCAGGTTACTCAACGGATCCAGGTTTGCAAGCTGGTTGGCCACGATCGAAAGTTGCCCGCTTACCGTAGTGAGATTTTCAAGCCCTGCCAGGGAGGTGAGGCCAACCAGGCCATTGATATGGAAACTGCCGTTGACTTCCATAAGTGCATTAAACCCGTTCATCGATTCGATCGCATCACAGGAAGTCATCCACACATCTCCGTTTATTGTTGTTAAACCAGTCAGTCCGGTAAAATCCGTCATATTATATACATAGGCCAGGTCCATGCCGCCAATGCTGGTAAGGGATTCCAGACCGCTGAAACCTAGCAGGGCTTCATTGTATCCTACTTCCAGAACTCCGCCAACTGATGTCAGGGCATCCAGGCCGGAAAAATTTTCCAGGTTGTGATTCTCATAAAAGATTAAATCGCCTCCAATGCTCTCGAGAGACCCCAATCCACTCAATGAATTCAGTGATGCATTTTCATAAACTTCCAGGTAGCCCCCAATGCTTTCCAGGTTGTCCAGTCCGCTCATGCTCTGGAGGTTCGGGTTTTCGTTGAAATACAGAAAACCACCGATCACCTGGATGTTACTCAAACCACTGAGATTGGTAATGTCGTTGTCATAACCAAGCCCGATGGTGACATCCCCCAGGATCTCAATGCAATCCGGGTAGTTGACCGGGAAATTGTCGATGCTGGCCTGGTCATAGAGGGTGATGCCATTTTCCAGACAGGTTTGAGATTGTAAAAAGTTGAATGACAGGAGGGTGGCGAAAAAGCTTAGCATAAAATATTTCATCTTTAATTTGGTTTTGTTTTACAAGATAGGATTTTTTTTATTTATTGCTTTGTTCAGCCCGGCATATTCTCTTCACCCCACATCCGCATGCGGTCGATGATGGGAAATAATTCGTGGCCCTTGTCTGTGAAATAATACTCTACGCGAGGAGGAATTTCCGGGTAGACCTTCCTTTCCAGGATGCCATCCTGTTCCATTTCACGTAGCTGCTTGGCAAGCATTTGTTTGTTGATGCCTTGTATTTCACTGAACAGCAGGCCGAAACGATTATTACCCCTGTGCAATTGATACAGGATGACCGGCTTCCATTTGCCACCGATCATTTGCATGCAATAGCTTACTGGACATATTTGTGTATTCTTCAAAGGATCATAAAATTTGATATAAATAATTGAAATACAATAATAGTAAAAAAAATAGACAAAGTCAAGTTATTAAATATAGTGAGAATATCATACTTAAATTTATTCTTCTATTCTCAGAAAAAATTAGAAAGGCAAGGGGCTAATGCTTAGCTTCAGGCTGCCTTAAGATCTGATAAGAGTTTTCTGGCTTTATTTGCTTTCAGATCGAAGCGAATGGCTACCAACTCCAGTGCCTTTTCATAGTTTTCGATTGCCTTTCTAAATAATTCCTGTTGCTCACATATTCTTCCTTTGGCAACGTAGATTTCGGTTAGCATGGATTCTTCCCCGAAACCTTTGATGAGTTCCATGGCTCCTTCGATGGCCTGCTTTGCTTTAACCGTATCTCCGATTTCAACATAAATGCCCACATAACCGAAGGGGAGCATCTTATCAAAGGGGGGTTGAAGATTGGGCTTTATCTCATCAAGTATACGAAAGGCAGAAGCCGTATCACCAGCTTTTACATAGTTTGCAATATTGAAGACTCTTTGTACGACAATTTGTTTAGGAGAAATAAAACTGGCATATTTTTCATTTTTCTTTTGATAGATCCCCAGTGCTTTCTTCATTTGACCTCGGGCGCGGTAGTATGTTTCAAGCAAATCATATACCAGGGAACTGTCCCTGGCGTTCCTGGATTTGGCTAGAGCCTCCAAATACTGATCATGAACCTCATCGATCCGGCCCTCATTAAAAGCAATTTTGATCAGATCCAGCTGGATGGGTATTTCCTCTGAAACAGAGGCAAGCAACAGTGCTTTCTCATAATATTTTCTGGCCATATCCCAATCGGCCAGTTTCATATAGTAATCACCCAGTTTATTATAGGATTTTGCCTGATCAGGGTAAACATCGGCATAGCGCTGGTAATAATACAGGGCGGAATCATAGTTGCCAAGGGCAAGGTAAAAATTCCCCAGGGTGTTCAATACATCATATTGTTCAGGATCCAGCCTTAAGATTGTTTTGTATTCCTGAATGGCTTCGTCATACATATTGCGCACCGAATAGCGGGTAGCCAGGGTATTGTGAGCAGCCAGGTCGGCAGGATAAAGCTCCACCCACATTTTAGCTACGGCCATGGCCTTCTCAGGTTGCTGATTGATGATATAGTTGATGTATTTTAGAATGAACTGGTTCCTCTCAGGCAATTTGTAAGACAATTGCAATGCAGAATTTAGGGACTGTTTAACCTGTTTCAGGGCATTAATATTGAGATTGAAAACGGCGCTTTTAAGATATGCCATGGCAAAGTCCGGATCTTCTTCAATAGCCCTGTTCAGATAATTAACTGCTTTCGCCCAGTTATTCTGTAGCTGCTCCCAGTTGGCTCTGCTCGTATAATATAGTGCTTTTTCCGAGCTTGTATAAATCTCGGATACCGGCAGGTCGACCGTTTCTTTGATGTGTGATTCAGGAAGCCCGAGTTTGCGTTTGATTTCAATACTTAGCTGATCTATTAGCTTGAAAATTGAAGGATCGCTTAATTCGATCCTGCCCACCAGTTTTCCCAGTTTGGAATCATACAGGCTGGTGGTCACATGGTAGGCATCGTCTTTCCGGCTAAATTCGCCATATAGAAAATACTTCATATGACGTTGTTCTGCCAGCTTACGCATAAGTGTAATGGGGAGCCCGGTAGCATCATGATAACCGGCTTCTTTAATTTTTTCGTATGCGTTGGATGACAGCACCGGGTTTATGAAGAGATCCTGGGCCAGGTCGTATTCCAGCAGCTCCGGGATACCGTATTGCATATAGTTCAGGGAAGTGTCGTTGCTCTGGTTTTCAAAATTGTACAGGAAAACATTTTTCCTGAATTCACTTTTGGGAATTTCCTTTTCAATTTTTTCTCCATGCTCATTTTCAATGATCAGGTTTTCGGTGGCTGCGCCCAGTTCTTTCCCCTGAAATACGATAAACAATACCAGAAATGCCGCTACCACATTTAAGGGGAGCCCGATAAATTCCACCCGGGTCCATTTGCTAATGCCCCGCCTGCCGTGAAAGTAAGATACCAGCACGATACTCGGTAGCAATGAGAGCATGGTGAACCAGATGAGACTGGAGAGATGAGGGGAAAGCATCAACTCATCCACCAGAAAACCGCTCAGTACCTTTAACAGATAAGCAAATATAAGGTAAAGGCCGGTGATCTGGAACACCCTTCTTAGCCAGAGGTCTTTGTATAAAGGGATCTTCACGGTGTCCCCTTCCATAGAAGCATTCATTACCCGGTAGATCTCAATATGTTCTTTAACCCCTTTCAGTTCTTTTTTCCCAATGGAAGAAGCCATAATATCGCCCTGGTTGCGGATCTGGTTCTTTACATCTTCCGAAATACAAATGCCACCGGGTGTGGCCAGGGGTTCGATACGAGCAGCAATATTAACGGCTGAACCAAAAACATCACCGCCCTCAAAGATCACATCCCCGATATGTATGCCGGCCCGGATGCACAGTTCGTCATCTTTTAGCTTTTCCTGCACAGCCATGGCAAAACGAACAGCTTTGTTAGCACTCGTGAACATCATCAGCAATCCATCACCGATCTCCTTGATTACCTCCCCGCCGAAGTCTTTCACCATCGGGAAGATGAGCTCTCTTTGCCTCACAAGAAGTTTCATGGTTGCTTCTTCGTTGGCATCCATTCTTTTGGTATAACCTACAATATCGGTAAATACGATGGCTGCGAGTTTGTGCTCGTTCATCTTGATAGGGTTTATATCACAAATCTAATCAATTAATTAGACTGTTCCTATTTTCACATTGATCTTAACTTTATTTTTACCGAAAAGGAAAATTATGAATAAGCATAGATGCGAGTGGTCAGGCAATGATCCCCTGTATATTGATTAACACGACCGGGAATGGGGAATACCAGTCTTTGATGACAAAATCCTGTTTGAATTTTTGATACTGGAAGGATTTCAGGCGGGGCTTTCCTGGCCTACGATTCTGAGGAAAAGAGAAAATTTCAGGAAAGCATTGGATCAATACCAACAAAAGCAAGAAAGTGCTTTATGTTGGTGTTACCAATTCATTGGGTAGAAGGGTTTATGAACACGAGAGGGGAATGATCAAAGGCTTTACAAAAAAGTATAATTGTCATTATCTGGTTTTTTATGAGCATTTTACTGATATTGACCTGGCTATTTAACGGGAAAAAGAAATTAAGAAATGGAGAAGGGAGAAAAAAGATGCACTGTCCATTGCATTGTTCCGGCATGTTTTCCACGTAGCCTCCAAATAATAAAATGTCCACGGAAAAAATGGCAAAAGATCACAAAAGTCCTTTGAAAAATGTGTATATTTACACAAAAAACAAAGATGAAACGTGATAAACTAGACGATTTAATAAAATGGAAAAATTCAAGCAATCGTAAGCCCTTACTGATAAGAGGTGCAAGACAGGTTGGAAAAACCTGGTTGATGAGGGAATTCGGGAGGAGGTTCTATGAACAATATGTTTATGTGAATTTTGAAAAAGATAAACATTTGAAATTGTTGTTTAAAGAAGGTTTTGATCCGGATAGAATAATACAGGGACTGCAAATTGAATCAGGCCTGAGCATAAATTCTGATAACACCTTGTTGATTTTAGATGAAATACAGGAGTCTCCCGAAGCTCTGACTTCCTTAAAATACTTTCAGGAAGATGCCCCGGACTACCATATTATTGCTGCCGGTTCACTTTTGGGTGTTGCCATGCATTCCGGTTCTTCCTTTCCGGTTGGCAAAATTGCTTTTATGGATTTACACCCCTTGAGTTTTCCTGAATTCCTCAAGGCGATGAAAGAAGATAATATTGTTAATCTACTTCAATCAGGTGATTGGGGATTAATAGCTGCTTTTAAATCCAGATTGATGAATCGCCTGAGGCAATATTATTATGTAGGGGGTATGCCTGAAGCGGTTGCTATATTTGCCGAAAACAGTGATTTAAAAGCTGTAAGAAGTTTACAGAAACAAATATTAAATGCTTATGAGCAGGATTTTTCAAAACATACTCCCGCATCTTTGGTGCCACGCATCAGAATGGCCTGGAATTCATTGCCTGCTCAACTGACGAAGGAAAACAAAAAGTTTGTTTATGGTTTGATTAAGGATGGGGCCAGAGCAAGAGAGTATGAATTAGCTTTGACCTGGTTAATTGATTGCGGACTGGCTTATAAAATACACAGGGTATCAAAACCCAATATCCCACTGAAAGCTTATGAGGATCCGGGTGCATTCAAACTCTTTATTGTGGATGTTGGCCTACTTGCTGCCCTGACTGACCTTGACGATAAAACGCTAATAAAGGGGAATGAAATCTTTACCGAATTCAAGGGAGCCCTCACAGAACAATTTGTTCTACAACAGTTGGTGAGTGCGGATAAATACAAGATCAATTACTGGTCGGCCAAACTGGGTACTGCTGAAGTTGATTTTGTTCTTCAGTATAATGATTTGGTAATACCTTTAGAAGTGAAAGCAGAAGAAAACCTGCATTCAAAAAGCCTAAAGGTATATCATGAGAAATTTAATCCCTCAATCGCAATACGTACCTCCATGTCGGATTATCGTAAACGAGACTGGCTTTGTAATTTTCCTCTTTATGCCATTAATTTTCTAAAGCAAGAAATATGAAACGCTTAAAGTATATGCTTCCGGCCTTCCGTAAGTGATCCGATCACTCAGAAAGCTCATTTCTACTATGAAACTGGCAGTGATAAGTGATCGGATCACTGGCTAGATATAGCGATTGAGCGATTATACGATTGCACGATATACCATTTGGGTTGCCCCTTAAATCGTTACATCGATCAATCGTACAATCGTTACATCGAAAAATCAAATAATCACACCACCGGCATCCCCTCCAGCTTCCTCAAACCAGACTTCAGCTGTTCTTCCGTCAGGTGATGATCCTGTAATTTGCCAGCCATAAAATCATCATAGGCCTGCATATCTAAATAGCCATGTCCGCAAAGGTTGAACAAAATCGTTTTGCTTTTACCTTCTTCCTTTGCTTTATTGGCTTCACGGATCACCTGTGCAATGGCATGATTGGCTTCCGGTGCCGGGATGATGCCTTCCGCTTTGGAAAACTGTATGCCGGCATGGAAGCATTCCAGTTGCTGTAATGCCACTGCTTCGATCAAACCATCCTTCAACAATTGGCTGGCAAGTACTGAGGCTCCATGATAACGCAATCCACCAGCATGTATCTCGGCAGGCATGAACTCATGTCCAAGCGTATACATAGGCAAAAGAGGCGTATACCCTGCAGTATCCCCGAAATCATACCTGAATTCCCCTTTGGTCAGCTTGGGGCAGGAAGCTGGCTCTACTGCAATACATCGAAGGTCTTTCCCTTCTTTCAGCTTTGCTTTCAGAAATGGGAAAGCAATGCCTGCAAAATTGGATCCACCCCCAAGCGGAGCAATGATCACATCCGGGAAGTCACCCGTTTTCTCCAGTTGTTTCAGCACTTCTTCCCCGATGATGGTTTGATGCATTAATACATGGTTGAGCACACTTCCCAGAGAGTATTTGGTTTTTTCATCGCCAACAGCTCTTTCAATCGCTTCAGAAATGGCAATTCCAAGACTGCCCGGGGAGTCGGGGTTTTCACTCAGGATTTTCTGCCCGGCACGTGTCAATTCAGAGGGAGAGGCATATACATCTGCCCCGAAGGTTTTCATCATCACCTTTCTGTAGGGCTTTTGCTTATAGCTAATATTGACCATGAATACTTCAGACTCCATATCAAATTGACGTGCTGCAAAGGCAAGGGCAGTTCCCCATTGCCCTGCACCGGTTTCGGTAGTGATCCTCCTGTTGCCTTCAATTTTATTATAAAAAGCCTGGGCTACAGCTGTATTGGGTTTATGCGAACCGGAGGGGCTTACCCCTTCATATTTATAATAGATCTTTGCCGGTGTGTCAAGCATCTTTTCCAGCCGCAATGCCCTGATCAGGGGCGTGGGGCGCCAGAGTTTGTAAATTTCCCGGATCTCTTCCGGAATGGGTATATATCGTTCTTTACTCACTTCTTGCTGAATGAGCCCCATGGGAAACAGAGGCGCCAGGTCATCCGGTCCTACGGGTTTTTTTGTTGCCGGGTGCAAAGGCGGCAAGGCTGCATTGGGCATGTCGGCCTGGATGTTATACCAGCTCTTCGGCATGTCCTGTTCTGATAAATTGATCTTTTTTGAATCCATCATTACTGGTTTTTTAAAAGGTTAAACAAAAAAAGCGGGGCCTACTTTCGTAAGCCCCGCTTTATATCTCAATATTATATAATTATCTATTCATACCGGACACAATAGCTGAATGGCTTACCTGAGAGGTAAACATGCCAGTTCTGCCAATGCCAGTTTTGAATCTTCATGCCGTCAAAAGTAACAAACATTTTTTCAGTTCTGATGTTATTTAATTGTAAACTTCTCGTAAATAACATATTGTTAACAATTTACGAAGAGGCGTGAAACTACTTTTGTTTAAAATCATTCTAAATAACTAAAAATGAAAATACGAACTACATTAACAGCAATTGTCACCCTTCTCTTTTTATCATCAATGGCCCAGGTAACACAGGATCAAAATATTCCAATGTTGGGTGAACCGGCACCCACATTTACAAGCAAAACCACAGAGGGGATGTTGAATTTTCCCCAGGATTACCTTGGAAAATGGAAAATTCTTTTCAGCCATCCGGCAGATTTTACACCGGTATGCAGCACCGAGATCCTGGAACTTGCAGAAATGCAGGATGAGTTTGAGGAATTGAATACCAAACTCGTGGTACTATCCACCGACGGATTGAACAGTCATTTGGACTGGATTAGATCTCTGGAAGGCATACAGGTCGCAGACGGCAAAAAAGCAGGTATCAATTTTCCCCTTGTACCCGATCCCGGTTTAAAGATATCGGGCAAATATGGAATGATTCACTCCCATATGAGCACGACAAAAACGGTTCGGGGAGTTTTCATTATTGATCCTGAGAACAGGATTGCAGCCATGTTCTTTTATCCCTTTACAACAGGCAGGAATTTTGATGAGATCAAGCGAACCATCATTGCCTTGCAGGAATCAGACCGCAAAAATGTACTTACCCCTGCAAACTGGCAGCCGGGTGATGATTACCTGATCGATAGTCCTGAATCGGCAGATGTAGCAAAAAAACTCAGCGAAAAGAACAAGAGTTCCATTTATAGCAAGGAATGGTATTTGTGGTACAGGAAGAATAAATAGTTAAAATACGATCGCATTTACTCAGCCTATAATAGATTAACACACTGCTGATGTGTGAATTTCATCACATCACGAATCCGTGATATGTCCAATTGTATCATATGAAATAATTGTTTATCTTTATTTCGATAATATCGAAACAATACAAAGTTGGATTAGCAGAATAAAGTCAATTTTGACTGCATATTTATCATCCGGAGTAATGTTGGAGATCAGCGGGAATAAGGCTTCTGGAAGTTTTATATATTTAATGGAGTATCTCAGCAATCTGCTGAAAATTATAAATAAACCAGGAATATCTTTGTTAATTAAAATTGTAAATTGTCATGAAACCAAACCAATTTTTGCAAGTCCGGATCATGATACTCATGGTCCTTTTTTCCCTGACCTTATCTGCCAGTACTATAGAGTCAACAACTCTGGGTGGATTATGGGATGATGAATCCACCTGGATAGGAGGGGTCATTCCGGGAACCAATGATACGGCAATCATCAAGGGACCGGTTACCATCGGATACAATGAAGGCTATACACAGTACAACTCATTCGGAGGCTGGGTCATAGTAGAAGAACAAGGCCGGCTTGTTCCACATGAGTATGGTGGCGGATTAGGAACATACACCCTCTTTGTGGAACATGATTTTGTCAATCATGGAACCCTGACAAACCCTTATGATGGAGAGAATTATGAATACCTTACCATCAATGTAAAAGGAGATATTACCAATGATGGTTACTGGGGGCCCTACAAAACAGTACTTGCGGGTTCCGGCCAAACACTCACACTGGCTGAAGGCAGCACATTCGGTGGATTCTGGGAATGCACCACTGCAACAACAATTCATGCCGGATCGGATCTGGTATACGATGGACTTTTCTATACTTACTTATGGAATACAGGCGATTTCAACTTAAACGGATCAACCCTTGATATGGGAAACTTCCAGTCCATTGAAACAAGCGGCACCGTCATTTTCAATGGTACAATTGAAGGAGCTTTTGAAATCAAAGGAGTGTTCAATGTGAACAAACATGTAACGGATACAATGCGTTTCTCGGGTACAGTCACTGTTGTGGACACACTCCAAAACCAGCAATACGGGGGCGGCCACGGAATTCAGAATCTTTTTGTCGATGGGAATATTATCAATGAAGGTTATATCATCAACCAGGATGATTCAGGTGATGAATTGAGCATTCTTTTAACAGGGAATATTACCAATCATGGTGTTTGGAAATGTGGATACATAAAATTTGTTGGTACGGAAGATCAGTATCTTCTGCAATCTGCCGGGAAAAGATTTGAAAGCAATTTTTACGACCTGGATTCAACAAGCATGGTGATCGCCGATTCGGATATCGAAATTACCCAGAACTTTGAACTACACAGAGCTACCCTGGATATGCAGGGACATCCGCTGACGATGGGAGGCTGGCTGAAAAACGGATATTGCCATGATGCAATTATTAAGAATGGGATTTTGCAGAATATGACCTGTACAGAAAACCTGACCATTCTCGGAAAACTCAGTTGTGATGAAGGAAATGTTTTTAAGAATTCAGTGACCGTATCCGATACCCTGCAAAGTTATGAATATGGTGGGGGAAGCAAATTCTTTGATCTCATCATAGAGGGTGATTTGGTTAACCAGGGTGTGATTCAAAATTATAATTCAGGCGATATGCTCAGGATCTTTGTATCCGGGAAAGTACACAATGCAGGTGAATGGATGAACCAGGAAACTCATCTTACGGGTACTTCGGGGCAGGAACTGGAACAGGCAGATGGGTATTATTTTGGAGGGAACTTCAGCATTCCCGACAGCAACAACACCATCACTGCCCTGAGCGGCCTTTCTTTTGGCGGCGACCTCTACCTCAATCGATCCACCCTTGTGATGAGCGGCCAGAATCTGAAAGTAACAGGATGGCTGAAAAACGGATATGTTGAGCAAGCGGAGCTTCATGATGCATTTTTAATGAATGTCAGTTTTGCAGGGAATACCGGGATTTACGGTACAGTGAGCTGTGATGAAGGCAATGAAATTGATGGAAGCCTGATAATCAATGATAGCCTGCAATGTCATGTATACGGCGGGGGTGCTAAAACCTATATGCTTGATGTAAGTGGGAATGTGATCAATCATGGGGTAATAAAAAACAATGATTCAGGTGATTTACTTCAATTAAATATTTCGGGAAATATCACCAACAATGGTAGCTGGACAAATTTTCTTACGGTGGTATACCTTGAGGGCGAACAATACATCGAACTGATTGAGGACAAAGCACTGGAAGGGGAGGTTCGTTTTGATGCCATGCTAGAAGCAGACTCCTACCAGTGGTATTTTGATGAGAATGTCCTGGATTCTGAAGATTTTGATGGAGAAACGGAAAGGGTGCTGAAATGGCTGGTGCCTGTCGGCCCCGATTGGTATGGCAGTTTTAGCTGTGAAACTGACGGCAGGGAAACGGTAGGGATTACAATAAAGAAAGGTGGAACGGGAATTGACGAAAGGCAATTAATCAATTTCCGGGCATGGACGGATAAAAACAGCATATACATCTACCTGGCTGAAGAGAGCAGGGCGGAAGTTTTCCTTTATGATATCTCAGGAATGCTGATCGATTCTTTTGAAGTCAGGAAAGGTTTGAACAAAAGGCATGTAGAGAAAACAGGTTACTGTATTGTACGGCTTACAAGCGCGAACAAAAGCGGGAGCCGGAAACTACATGTTTTCTGATCACCGAAAAGCATTTTCTCATCAGGTACAGCATTTTTGATTTCGTCTCCTTTTTTTATCCGTATCTTGCAGCACACATGCAGTGAACCAATTGTTGTAATGATTATAATTGAAGGAAAATGAGTGAAAAACCAAACCATGAGATCAGGGTAAGGAAAAATACAGGTGAAGAAGTTCTTTATGACCCTGAAAAGTTGCGTGAGTCACTTCGCAGGTCGGGATCAGATGAGTCTGATATTGAAAAGGTAAGCCGGCTGGTTGAATCCGCTTTATACGATGGGATTACCACCAAAAAGATCTATCAGATCGCCTATAGCAAGCTCAGGAAACTTTCGCATCGGAGCGCCGGTCGTTTTAAATTGAAGAAGGCACTCTTCGAACTGGGTCCTTCGGGATATCCTTTTGAGTTCTTTGTTGCCAAACTGCTTGAGCAGGAAGGCTACCAGGTGAAAACCGGCCAGATCATTCAGGGCCGTTGTGTACAGCATGAAGTGGATGTGCTGGCAGAAAAAACTGATAAACTGATCATGGCCGAATGCAAGTTCCACCAGGCTGAAAGCGCAAAAAGTGATGTTAAGACCAGTTTGTATGTGCGCTCCCGTTTTAATGATATTTACGATAAACTGCGATCGGACGGAAAGCTGGATGGAAGGGTGTTCGAGCCCATGCTGGTTACCAATACACGGTTTACCCTGGATGCTCAGCAGTTTGGAAAATGTTCCGGCCTGCAGTTGCTCTCCTGGGATTTTCCCCGGGGCAACAGCCTGAAAGACTGGATCGACCGTTCTGGATTTCACCCGATTACGGTACTCAAATCACTTACAAAAAAAGAAACTAAGATAATAATGGGGAAAGGAGTCGTGCTTTGCCGTGAGATTGTTGACAAAACTGAACTTTTGAATGAGCTGGAAATCAATCAAAGGCGTTTAAATAATATCCTGAAGGAAGCCCGTGCATTGCTACTGCCGGAATAATTTCTATTACCCGACCCTGACAAATTCAACCCTTCTGTTGTTGGCTTTCCCTTCAGCTGTTGTATTGGGGGTGACGGGATTGCTTTCTCCAAAGCCTTTTGTGCTGAGTCTATCCGGATCAATACCCATACTTTCCATCTTTTCTTTTACCGACATGGCTCTATTCTCAGATAGCTTTTGATTGGATTCTGTGTCACCGTCATTATCGGTATGTCCTTCGATGCTAAATTTCAAATCGGGATGTTCCTGCATCATTTCCACCACCTTATTGATGATTCCCATGGACTCAGGTTTTAATGTGGATTTGCCAACATCAAAGCGGATCCCGTTGGCGATGATCTTTCCATCCTGTATCATTTTGTCGTAAAGCTTAACTCCACCCCTTGCTAGCCAGATGTTTTTGATGTATCCCATGATTTCCTTGTATTCATTGTATTCACCTGCAATGGTGATACCTGTTGGATTTACCCTGAGGTTTGGAATATTAAGCACCCTGGTGTCATCCAGGTATACTTTCAATGCCCTTTTATTAAAAGCAATGGAAACATGACGCCAGCCTTCCTGTTTTACATTGGCCGAGTTGCTCACACCCGGATACCATCCCTCGAATCGTCCCAGGACACATTTGTTCCAGTAAATTCTCAGCCCGGAGAGGTCAAAACCTTTCTGGTTCAATTTGTCAAAGAAGCGTACTTCATAATTCTGGTAATTTTCATCTTTCGTAAAATAGCAGTCGAACTCAAGTGTGAAAACATCCGGCAAATAGTCCTGGTCAGGATTTTCAATATAAGGCATAATGCGGGAGTCTTCCCGGAACATGATCACCATATCCTCACCAAGCCTTGCCATTTCAACATTCCCATCATAAATATCCCAGCGGGATGGGAATTCCCCGTTTTCTTCCCCCGTCTGGTTGTCTTCAAAGAAAACTTCCTCGCCAGGAATAAAGTCATACTTTGCCCAGCTGAGTTTCGGAAGGGCATCTTTTCCTTCTTCTGATGTCTCAGCTGCTTGAGTGGGTTCCGGACTGTCTTCTTTTTTTGTTTGATTTTCGGCTGGGTCAGACAAGTGCTGATCCTTTTGTTTTTCTTTCGGATCAAGCGACTCATCGATCTTTTCTTCAACCTTTTGTTCGGCTTTTTTCTTGAGTTTCTTCAATGGATTGAATTGGGCTTCGGCGGTATTTATGCCTGCTGAAATAAGAAAAATAACAGCAAAGCCAAGGATTGCTTTTTTCATTTTGATCTGGTTTGTATGTTATTATTCAACTACCTGATAATTTACAGTTTCAAGAAAAATCAATGGGGTATATGTGCAAGTCTCATTAGTTTCAGGGGAGTTTGACCAATGATTCTTCATAGCCTGGGGAATGCATCTATCAATCATCTATAAAATTAAAGAATCTTGATCCAAAATGCAACTGAAATGAAATTATTCTGTTTTTCATAGGCTTTGATGGAAAAAAATTTCTATTTACAGCTTATTTGTTTTCTTGTGAAAGAGTGATAATGTCTCCGGGCTTTAATACCTTTTTATCGTATCCTAAATTCATCGCATTGATCATCGCCTGGCTTAGCTGCGTTGTATTTACAACAGATTTGGGTGCAAGCAATTTAACGATCCTGATCAACCACATAAAATAATCATAAAAGAATTGATAGAGCCTGGTGCGCGACCTGATCCCGCGCAGGGGAATAATGATCCCCGGCCTGAACATGTATGCCTGTTTGAATCCCATATTAAGCAGGTCGTTCTCGGTTTTCCCTTTTACCCTTGCCCACATGATGCGTCCTTTTTCCGAAGAATCCGTTCCCTGGCCTGAAACATAGGTAAAGCATATTTCCGGATTTAATTCATACAAAACATCTGCCAGGGCCAGGGTGTAATCATGGGTAATCTTTTTATAATCAACCTCCTTCATGCCGGCTGCACTGATTCCCATGCAATAAAAGCAGGCATCATAGCCTGCCAGTTGATCCCTGACGCTTTTGAATTCTGAAAAATCCTCATGGATCAATTCCTTCAGTTTGGGATGGTCCATCTCCACTGAGTTTCTGCCGATTGCCAGCACTTCACTGATGGATTCATGATCCAGGCATTCGAGCAGAACGCCTTTGCCAACCATGCCGGTGGCGCCGGTGATGATTACTTTCTTTTTCATATTATCTAAATTAAGGAATATGATTCAATCAGCAAGTTTAATCATTTTCAAAAATCTTAAATTTGAATTGAATTGGCATTGCAGGCTCAAGTGTTGTAAGGAATCAACAGTCAAAGCCCATATGGTTTTGTAATCAATTTAAGGCATTTTTAAGCTAATTTGTACTGACTTGCCCGGCACCATGCTTCTTTTCTTTTTTCTTCTGATAATAGTTCACCACGAATAAAACCCCAACGATAATAAACGGAAATGTGATGCTGGCGATAATCCCAATACTCACCCAGATAGATTCATTCATCGAATAATTCATGTTGAAAATTATGGGACTGAAAATAATCCCGACAGCCATGAAGATGATCCCGCCAATGAATTCCCATTTCCAGGCAATGATCAGGAAGATGATCAGAACAAAGGAAGGGATCATGTGGATCAGGAAACCCAGGATTTGTTTTCCAATAGGCATGCCTTCCTCAAATGCATCCAGAGCAAAAAGGCTCAGGAAAATAATTGCCAGTATACAGAGAATGCGGGGGGTCCAGTGCAATAGTTTCATTGAAGACTTCATAATACTTGAGTTAGGTTGATATAAGTCCGGAATCCTCAACCAGGAGCGCATTCATAAGTCTTATGATTTTAAGAGAAGATACCGGTTTGTCTAAATTACGATAATGCCGAGCTCAAGTCAATTATTACTTAATCAGATGGATTGACTGCTTATATTCAGCACAGGGAAAACCGACTTGAACTATCAGACTTTTTCTATCACGCCAAAATCTGCCAGTGCTTCCACGATGTCCATGATCTCAGAGGTTTGGTCGCCATCAACACCGGCTTTTTTCATGATCTCCACGACTGGTTCACAATCAGCACTTGGAAAAGGAAGATAAAAGAGAAACTTTCCCTGGGGGAGGCTCAGATTGATCTTGCGCTCCTTCCGCTCGCGTCCTTCCCCAATCCATATGAATACATTGCTGATATATTGCTTATCCCTGGAAATAGAAAAACGGGCATCAGCATTTTTGTGTTCCCGGATGCATGTTGAAAGTTTGCCCTGGGGCTGATTCGACTCGAACAGTTGCCCCAGGTCCAGCTCCATTTTTATCGTTCTCTTCTTCATGTTATAACGAAAATATGGACGTTTTTTTTCGGTAACTTCCTCTTTCTCCAGAATTTCAAGTTCCACCATGGCCTCCATAAAATCCTGGGCAGTTTTGATGTGCATATTGAGCCTGGAGGCTGCCTCGGATGCAGAAATGTTGGTATAAGTTAACAGCAGCCTGAAAAGGCTTTCAGCATAATCCTTTGATATATAGGAACCTAATTTTGCAGCTTGCCTGAAATTCATATCAACCTTCGGTTATTGGATTTAACTTAAGATCGTTTAATTGATCAATGATCCGGATTCCTTCACCTTTGTGGTAATACCTGTAGAATTCAATGAAAACATTACCCAGCGACTCACAGAGTTTATCGAAAGAGTATTGTTCACGGTAACTCATATAATCTTTATGTGAGATATGCACCAGAATATTCCCATCTTTATCCACAGAAACCCAGGTCTTATCAAAATACTTATTGTTTAGTCCCATTATAAACGAGTACGAAGTATTTATCACGAAGATTGTTTTTTCATCTTCGTAAACCGGCAGGGCAATAAGCCGGGTTCTCAGGAAATCTGTAAAACCGGCCATCACTTCTCTGCTGTAATCAATTTTTCCAACCGGGAAAGGCCTTTCTGTAAAACCACTTTCTTTTGTTTCGACAGGCATAGCTGCTAGTTCAAGCATCTCCCTGACACGCCATTTCATTTTTCTGTTATAAGTCATGTAGATTATGAAAGGGCTGATCATAAAAATACTAACAAGGATAAAACCCATCAAAGGCCTGGATACGGATTTGCCGTATAGTGCAAACAAGATGGACATGATGAATAGCAAGAAATAGACAATGCTAAATAGCAAATGTCCTTTACTCCCCGACCTGATAAAGATCAAAAGACCTATTGCAAAAATGAACAAGCATACAGGGGCGAAAAATGAAAAGGCTAGCTGTGGTCCGTCGATCTTTATTAATAGTAATAGGGCGGGTAATACAATAAATGGCACCAGCATTTCCTTTGGAAAAGGTGCTCGCTTCAATTTTCTTGAGAAATACATAACATCAACATTTTTTACAATACTTATCATCGTTTTAAGATTTGGTTCAATGTTTTTTAAATTTCAATATTTATAAACTTCATAAAATAAGAACTATACAAATATAGAACATTTAAGTATCCATGTCAAGTTTTTGATTAAAAAAGTTTATCCAATGCCACCCTCGGTGAGAGCATGATTAGCTTTTAATCTCAAAGAGACCAGGGCACAATGCTTCACCAGAAAGATGTTAAGTGGCAGTAATACAGAACTTAGTGAATTCTTTGTGGCTTGGAGCCTTTGTGGCAAGATAAAGCTTTATACAAAAAAAGAGGAAACCCAATCCGGATCTCCTCTTTTGTATCTTAACTATGAAAAATGTTTTATTGTCGTACTTCCTTTTTGGTAGAGTAGTTGATCTTAAAGGCACCGACCTTACGGAGTTCCTGTTTGACATCCGTTACGATACCCATTTTTACATCTTTGTCTACCTTCAGGGATGTGGTAAGGAATTTTCTGTCCACCTCATCACGCTGGTTTCTTTCCTGTTCAATATATTCAGGAACATCGTTTACGGTGGCAAATGCATCGTTCAGCTGAATCCTTGGTTCCAGACCATATTTTGTCTGCGTAGGCGGTCCGATATAAATATAACTCACCAGGGATTTCTTTTCCAGCTTTTCAACTTCCGAGGCTGCCGGTGCTTTGATCTTCACGTAAAGGGTTGTTTCACGCATGGTGGTTGTCACCATGAAGAAGAACAACAACATGAAGATAATATCGGGCAACGAAGAAGTACTGATTGCCGGAAGTCCTTTTGATTTGCTTTGTTTAAAACGTGACATATTATTTTCCTCCTCCTACATCTTCTGGTTCAGCTTCAGAAACACGGATCGGGATCGCTTTTTCGATTGCTTTCTTTTGATCCTCCAAAACGAGGTCATCATACTTCCTGCCGAATTTATTCTGCGAAAGCTCATCTCTCAAATCATGAAATGCGGCTGCAAGCTGATCCTGTACATTGATATACATCTCATACGAGGTACCGCGGTCGTTCTTCAGCGAAATGATCCCTCTGGTTGTGGGAACATCCCCGATCAGTTCGATCGTTTCTATTTTTGTTTCCGGGTATTCCGGATTATCCGGATGGATCGACATAAAATCTTTCACCTTGGCCTTAAGGTTATGGATATTGCCAGGCTCCCCATTGATAAGCAGCCGGTCGCGACTGTTTACAAGGATCTTCATTATGTTTCTGTCCTTCACTTTGGGAGGTTCCACATTTTTATCCAGCGGAGGGGGCAATACCCTGATAATACCAGTGTCCACGTCCATGGTTGTTGTTACCAGGAAGAAGATCAGCAGCAAGAAGGCGATGTCGGCCATTGATCCGGCATTTACTTCAGGAACTTTTCTAGCCATAGAACATTCCTTTCTTTATTATTTAAACGCATTAATGATGGCAGAAACAATGATGGACAATAATGCCAGTCCTGCCAGTATGTACACCATGATCAATCCTGCGCCAATGAGGCGGGAGAGATTGGATGTAACTTTCTCTACTTCGTAGATATCGGCATTTGTGTTTCCTTGAGAAAACAAATAAGAAACAAGGAAAAGAACACCGAATATCACAACCACGAGAAGAAACTTCAACGCGCTTTTGGGGTTTTTAATAAAATGAACAATTGGGAAAATAACCAGCAGTCCCACGGTGATCACCAGCAGGATCTGTGCCCAGGTGAGCACGGTATCCGACATGCTTTCGCCGTTCACATAGAACAATATGAACATCACCACCGATACTGCCAGCAGAACCCAGAGCCCTATCTGTAATATCCTGTTTATGGTATTCGTCATGGTTTCTTATTTTTTATATTTTGTAATAATATCAATGAATGATATGGTGCTGTCTTCCATATCGTTAACCAGGCTGTCAACTTTCGCAACCAGGTAATTGTAAAAGATCTGGAGGATAATGGCCACGATCAGACCGAATACGGTGGTCAGCAGGGCCACTTTCATACCATTGGCAACAATGTTCGGTGAAATGTCACCGGCAGCGGCGATATCGTCAAAAGCAACGATCATACCGATTACCGTACCCATAAATCCGAGCATAGGTGCAATAGCGATAAACAGTGAAATCCATGAGAGGCCTTTTTCCAGTCGTCCCATCAAAACGCTTCCGTAAGAAACGATTGATTTTTCGACGATCTCGATGCCTTCGTCATAGCGGTCGAGCCCCTGGAAGAATATACTTGCAATGGGTCCGCGGGTATCCTTGCAGACATCTTTTGCAGCATCAATTCCGCCGGTTTCAAGCGCTGATTCAACTTTGTTGAGCAACTTCTGGTTGTTGGTGGTTGAAAGGTTGAGGTAAATGATCCTTTCGATCGACAGTGCCAGGCCGAAGACCAGGGTAAGCAATACGATACCCATGAATTTCCAGTTACCGGCAATGAACTGCTCTTTCAAAATCTGCTGGAAACTTTGTGGTTCAGTTGATTCTTCAACCTGATCCAGCGTTGTTTCAACGGGCGCTTCTTCCGTCATCATCGTATCAGAAGCTGTGGTATCAGTAGCCATCATTTCGGTATCCTGACCTTCAGTTCCTTCTTCCTGAGCCATAAGCATGCTTGAAGCACCGATCATTAGCATTCCTGCTATTGTCAAAAAGGCAATTAATTTTTTCATAGTTAATTGATTTTTCTTAAACTGTTATTTTTTATGTGTTGAAAATTAATGATTTAATATCAAACAATGAACGGCAAATATACGTAAATATTTTTAAAACAAAATCCCCGGAAAGTATTTTTACCCTTTATAAATAATGCTGCCTGGCAGGTCATTTGCGGCTTCCGGAAGGAGTGCAAGCGGGTGATATTTAATGAATTGTTCATTTTGGCGACTCTGGCGATAGGGTGACTAGGGCGACGAGGGCGACAAGGGTGACGGGGGCGAAACAGGCGATGAAGGCGATTGCGGCTACAAACGAGACAAGGCGACTAGGTGAGGGGGTGATTCAAACGAGGCTGTCTTTAAAGTGTACTATTTCGTCAGGCTGAGCGGAGTCGAAGCCGAAAGGCCGTTGATTATCAGCGCATCTCGACTAAAGGTCAATGTGACCCAGGGTGTTTTTTGTGTCTTTTTGGACAGCCTCGTTTAGTCCGAAACCCGGAATCCGGAATCCGAAATCCGAAACCCGAAATCTTCCGTTATTCCCGGAAAAACCCGAATGCCGGCAGAGCTTCATTCCCATTGGCAGCATCGAAGAAAGTGGCATTTTCCCAGTGGGATCCCTGTCCCCAGGGGGTGGAGCAGCCGGTTGAGATCCATGCGGGCTCCCAGTAGATCACACCTTCTCCTCCGCCATCCTTTGTTAACTGCACCAGATCGAGCAGGAAAGACAACTGGCCCTGTGGCGTTGCTGGATAGCCCTCATGCATGGAGTCTTCGCCCAGGATGTTATGGGCTTCGTCAGTGCTTATAAAAGAGTAAGGATAAGCTGTCTCCACGATCATCACCCGCTTGCTGAATTTATCTTTCAGTTCCCGGATTGCCTCAGGGATCATGTCCAGGTCATAAGCCGACCATTTGGGATAATACGACAGCCCGATCCATTCGAAATCATCGATGCCATGCCGGAAAGCCTCGGTAAACCAGGGTGTGGCATTTTCTGGCTGGGCAATGTGGATCATGATAGCCGCTTTTTGCCCGGTCATTTCATTGGCTTTTCTCACCGCTTCAATGCCTTTGTTCAGCAGGAAAACGTTGCGCGGCCAGTCAATGCTGTCCAGGTTCATCGCTTCTTCCTGCTGCAGCATCTCGATATTTACTTCATTGCCTACCTGCACCATTTCGGGGTAAAGACCCGCCTTGTGCAGATTCATCAATACATTGAAGGTATAGCGGTAAAGGGAATCTCCCAGGGTTTGCAGGGCCTCAATATCCTCCCAGGCAGCTGGAATGATCTGCTTCTGCGGATCGGCCCAGGTATCCGAATAATGAAAATCCAGCAGCACCTGCATATTGTTATCCTTTGCTTTTTGGATGGATCGTTTCACATCTTCAAAGGTCGAATAATCCGTCCATTCAGGCGTATGCCACAAACGCAGACGTATCAATTCACAGCCCTCCTCAGCAAAAAGCGCATACGGATCAATAGCTTTACCATCTTTGCGGAAGACACCGCCGCAGTCCTTCATTTCATTGACGTAGGAGAGGTCGGCGCCAAAATAGAAGGCAGGCTTGTCACTATTGACTTCCTTGTTGTCTTTGTTGCCCTGCTGGCAGGCAAAGGCAAAAGGCAAAAGGAAAACCAGGATGAATGTCAGTTTGTTTTTCATTGTTGATTGGAGCTAGATATTTCAAAGATAGTGAAATCAGTGAGATTGATTTTTTAGGTGCATAGCGAACTAAATAACAAAGTCGAACTCCTGTCTACCGGCGAGGCAGTGATCCCGAGCTTAAGGAGGGATTTCAGGGGTCATATTCCCGCCCCTTGGGGCGAATCAAAAGAATATCTCACATTGAAACATGCAGTCTTGCCTCGGGGTAGTTCATTTTGGTGCTGCGAAAAGCTTTTTCTACACCAGCAAAACCTGTGGCCGCTCATGATAATGGGAAGGCTTATGAAAGCGGAGCAGAAATTCCAGGTTCTCTTTCAGTAGCTTGCTGCCTTCATCACCCGGGAAGTAAGGTCTCTTAAACCCATAATGTTGAAACAGGTATTTAAACAGGGCCGGACCAATGGCCTCCTGATTGATCAGATCAAGCACATCCTCCTCCTCATGGTCAGGATCATAGGCTTCATTGTCCGGATCGGGGATCAGATTGTTGTATCCCAACACAAATTCAGTCCCGATTTCCTTGTTAAAAAACAGCATGAAATTCTGATTTTCTTCAGGTATGTTTTTCAGGCTTTCCGGTTTTGCGAACTCCTCTTCAGAAAAGTTTTTACTCCTTCTGCCTTTGGATTTTTCCAGATTTTGGTTGTAAAAATTCAGGAAGGCTGTCATAAACTTATTTAAGTCCTCAATCGAGTTGAAGAAGGCAATGGAGCGGCCTTTGTTAAATTCGAGAAAACTTTTGTACTGTTCATTGTTTTCCTCTCCGTAAAAAAAGAAGAGATAAGAATTCATCACCAGCCAATCCACCTTGTAACGAACTGCATAATAATCCTTTTCCTCATGCGAAACATGGAGAAACTTCTTCAGGCTTTCGTTCTCCGGGGCATCATCCCATTTGCTGTCGAATAACTCAAAGACCTCTTCAGAAAGCCATGCTATCTCCGGGGAAACCGGGTTGATATCCATGGTTTCACGCAGGTACATGCTTGTAAAGTACCAGAGCAGAAATTGCACATCCTGGGGATTGATCTCATCGGGATCAGTGTTCGATGTTAATCCGTATTTAATACCTAAGATTACGTATGAGCTACTTTTAAGCTACATATCAACTACGTTTGAAATAGCGGTTTTCAAGTGCCCTGTAATATCCAATTGTTGGATAAAGCAATATGCAAGTACAGGATACGGTAATAAGTTGGTGTGACTTATTGTCGCTATTTTAAAAATCCATTATCTTAGCTAAACAAAAACCCAACAACATTGAGCAAAAAAGAATCCATAAAAAAGAAAGAAACAGAGATCATCCAAATGGCCAGGGAACTTTGCCTGGAACTGATCAATGAAGAGTATGCAGATCTTTCAGAGAAAATGATTAAAAAGCTAGGCCGCAAACGGGATGTGCCTTTTGCCAGAGGTAAATCCGAGATATGGGCAACGGCCGTGGTCCACGCACTGGGAAGTATAAATTTTCTAAGCGATAAAAGTTTTCTTCCTTATTGCAAGCTGGATACATTATGCGATCATTTTAAGACCAACAAAAGTACCGTGGGCAACAAAGCCGGAGAAATCAGGAAACTGCTTGATCTCGGGTATTATGACAGTGAATTCTCAACTCAACATGTCATGGAAAACAATCCTTTTAGCGGTTTGATGATGACGGAAGATGGTTTTATCGTCCCAAAGGATGCTGCCCCTGGTTTATTTGATGAACTGGATGAAGAATTTGAAGATGAGGAGTTTGAAGATGATTTCAGCGAACTGCAGGATATGCTATACGACCGGGTCGCCATTTTTGTAAAACCCAGGAAGCCCTTTTTGGATTGGATTGAAAAAATTGACCCGAAAGGTAAATTGGAATTAAAACCCGGAAAATTCTCAGATGGATATGCTTACCTGGTGAATGATCATTTCCTTTTGGATCCGGAATACACGAAAGACCAAATCGTGATGGACAATTTCATAAATATCCTGAATGACCTGATTTTTATGACCGACATTGATCCTGATTTATTCCCGGCAGAATTCAGTTATGATGACTTCAAAAATTGGTTTGATTGCTTTGTCTCGATCACAATCTTTGATCTGGATGAGGATTAGCTATGTAAATTCTAAGTAAAAAAACATTGAGGTTCATGATGTTATAAATAAGATGGATAATCCGGATGAACTGATACTCAAACTGGAGTTAAGCTGGTATGAAAAAGGAGTGAAGTTCAAAAAGTGAGATTCCCGATAGACCCCGGGACCCTGATCGGGAATATGTTATCTCTGAAAAGGGAAAAATGTTTCTGAGAGGTTTTGAAATTTGATAGAACTACACCAATAACAGCTTAAAGTCAAAATGAATAGTGAAATACTCCTATATCAAAACAAAGAAGGCGACATCAAAATTGATGTTCGCCTGGAGGATGAAACCGTATGGCTGACACAGGCTCAACTATGCGAATTATTTCAAAAATCAAAGGCAACCATCAGTGAACATATTAAAAATGTGTTTGAAGAAGGTGAATTATCCTCATCGGCAACTGTTCGGGATTTCCGAACAGTTCAAATGGAGGGTAACCGAAAAGTAGAACGGGATATTGACCATTACAATCTCGATGTAATCATATCGGTGGGCTATCGTGTAAAATCACCTCAGGGCACACAATTCCGTATCTGGGCAACCCAAAGGTTGAAAGAATACATCATCAAAGGCTTTGCGCTGAACGACGATCGTTTTAAGTCGGGCAGTTCCATGAACTACTTTAATGAGTTGCAGGTACGTATCCGGGAAATACGTCTTTCGGAGCGGTTTTTTTACCAGAAAATCAAGGATATATACGCCACAAGCATCGACTATGACCCGAAAGATGAAAAAACGATTCAGTTTTTTAAAGTGGTTCAAAACAAACTTCTTTGGGCCATCAGCCAACAAACGGCAGCCGAGCTGGTATATCGCAGGTCCGATGCTTCTTTGCCTTTGATGGGAATGCAATCTTACGATAAGAAAGGATACTTATCTGTTAGAAAATCGGATGTGAGTATTGCCAAAAACTACCTGAATGAAGAGGAAATAAAGTTACTCGGCTTATTGGTGGAACAATATCTTGCTTTTGCCGAAACCATGGCGCAACAACGCACCCCCATGTATATGAAGGATTGGATAAAGCGCCTGGACTCCATTCTGCAAATTAACGGCAGGGAATTGCTTACCCATGCAGGGAAGATCAGTCACGAAATGGCTTTAAGGAAATCGGGTAAAGAATTTGAAAAATATCAACAACACCAAAAAACCCTTCAAAGAGAAGAAAGCTTAAAAGAACTGGAAGCGGATATTAAAAAACTGAAGAAGCCGGAGAAAGAGAAATTATCCAAAAAAGAATAAAAGGCTAAAATTGTGAAGGAAATTGTTTCAAACATGATTTTGCCAGTTGACTGGTTCCGGAATTGAAATACGATGACTTGAAGATCTCTGAAGGGGGTGCAGCCAGCCGGGGCTTTAATGAGCTAATGACACTGGAAGAAGGAACAGAAAAAGAATCGCTCAGGCCAAACCTGCTGGAATATTGCAAGCTGCATACCTGGGCGATGGTGAAGATTTTGGAGAAGGTAAAGGAGTAAGGAGGTCTCAACCCGGATAATTCATCAACCTAAAAGCCACAAAGGGAGTACCCCGGCCGCAGGGTATTCTATGACATCTTTCACCAGAAAGGCATTGGCCAGGCCTTCGATCTGTTTTCCACCTTTACCTTTGCTGTCCAGCTCAAAAACAGATTTACCTGCTGCCTCAAAATCACCCGCTTTCCTGACTTCGTCAATGGGACACCTAAGTAAAATTTATTGAATCCGATCAATTTACAAAGCCTATAAGTTATTGAAAATGAATTAGGTTTAGTTTGATTTTACTTTTTTCCCCGCTTTGGCGGGATTTTCGTTACATTCCAACTTGAAAAAAGTAACAATCTCGCCTCAGGCGAGACAAGAAACAAAGATGCTTCCCCCCACGAGGCCGGGTCGGTCCCAGCCTTTGTTTCGGGCCAGCGCGCGACTACCACTTAGCTTTTTAGCAGCCCCCCAGTCGGCCTAGCAATAATCGCCGTTAAGAAAATGGAACTTTTTTGCGTTAAGAAACATACGGGTGCCTGTCATTTTCGAAATGTATTTCATTTTGATCCGTTATTCATTCTTTCAATGAAATAACCCATCTATAGCTCGTATGTTTTA
>NPIE01001864.1_pt1 | contig 44491 bp, 46 predicted proteins | sample 8637661 | NCBI WGS metagenome assembly NPIE01 (sample SAMN07420842, study PRJNA396082) | bioreactor metagenome | isolation source: sample BA12 brine-fed electro-methanogenic bioreactor BA | place: Japan: Kochi | collected 2016-12-09 | reverse complement strand
CGGGTGCTCCGAAACATCAAAAAAGCGGTGGCAATAACGATGCCCGACAAAACAACCAGAAGAGCCGATCCAGATCCAAAACCTGACAAAATGATCACTCCCCGGAAAAATAAAAATGATAGAAAACCATCATGAAACATCTCAAGTATGTTATCTGTCAAAGGTCTTAACAACTATAAGGCGACCGTCCCTGATGGCTGGAGGGAAAAACTATTCTATCCAGGGGAGCGAGCGGTCTCTGGACCACCTGATATAGAAGAGAAGTCCGAGATTGACTTCGTCAGGATCAAAAAAATCTTTATCGAAATCGTCTCCGTACCATTCCTTCATGGCCTTATGCTCAGGGTGTTTCCTGTTGGAGATGGCTTCGCAAAAATTCTCGAAACCGGGGATGCCTCCCACGTCCTCAGGGGGACATGCTCCTTCGCCTTCGGTGCAGAAGAGGTTGCCCCATTCAGGGTCATCCTCCAGGCCTGTTTTTTCTATTTCTATGTTGTGGATCCAGTCATCGCCGAAATCATAGGTATACTGGAAAGAGCCCGGTTTGACGAAAAGTGTTCCCAGCCTTACAGTTTCCTCTTCCAGGCACCCACCGGAGAGGCCTTCTTCGGGGTCACTGACGTATCTGTTCCCCCCGATCAGGAATTCGTGGGAGTGAGTATCCGACCACCCCATGACGATCTGGATGACATCATGAAGCCTGTCCAGCGTAATAAATGCCGGGACCGTTACTCTTCTCCAGACCGAAGGTCTTGTATCCTTCAGTTCGATTTTGAGACCCATATTGCTGCCCATTGTTTTTCCTCCATTTTTTATAAATTGTCTTTAGAATATTTTAACTGTTTTTCGAATGAAAAGTAAGGAGTAAGCCTCCATTTACTGAAACTGCCTGAGCGACCGCTATTCATTGAAGGCCAACCTGTCTTTCGCTGGCGCTAATGTTTTATCCGGCCGTTTCTTGCTGATCCGGGAAGCCTTATTGTTTCGGATATCTTCTCATGACGGACGGCTTTGGCGTCAAAACTCAGTAGGGTGAATGTTACCTGTATGCATAACCCTATGCCAAAAGCTGCCAATACTGTTCCTGCACCGACGGGGCCACCCATAAACCAGCCGAAAAACACGGCCGAGGCTTCGATAAGGGCCCTGCATACTCCTACGGGCAGACCGGTTTTTCTCTCAAGGACGACCATAAGGCTGTCTCTGGGGCCCGCGCCAAAGCCAGATCCCATATAGAAGAACGAGCCGAAAGAGATGACGAACAGTCCTCCCGTCATAAGCGCAAAACCCTGAAGGAAACCATTCATTACCGGGATTATCTGCATTGCGAGGATACGGTCAAGGAATATTCCTATCAGAACCATGTTCAGGATAGTACCAACACCGAGCTTTTCACCTGCGAGGGCAACAATGACGCATATCAGAAGACCCAGAAGGATACTTGCGTTACCTATGGATATTGAAAGAACGTTCGACATTCCCTTATGGAAAACATCCCAGGGGGCAAATCCGAGGTTAGCGTTCATGGTCATAACTATTCCCAGCGCAAATAAAAAAAGGCCGAACAAGAGGCTCGAAAATCTTTTTGCAAATTTCATTCTTATCGTTCTCCTGTCAAGAGATATGGGGAGCTGGTTTCATTATATATGCAATTACTGGAAGCGGTTATGGAACACCCAATTAAAATCAGAAACTGTCTTGACGAATTTTAAATTCTATAATAATCTCTATGGACGTAAATATTAAAATAGGTCAATGTGTTGATTTTTCAGGTTTTTTTTCGGGTTAAAAACTGGAGGAGGGTTCCATGATTGTTCGAATGTTCTGGCGAGGCTGCAGATTTCGGAGGAAAGATTATCAGGACACTCCTGTTGATTCCTTTTGGGTTGAGGCAACAGGTGAAGAAGCAGAGAAACAAATATTCCCTTTCCTTGAACCCGAAGACAAAAGAGAATCCAGGTTGCTTGCCGAGGGACGGGAGAATATCTCAACACTTCTCGGGGCAGCGGGCCACAATTATTGTTTTCTTGTCTCACGGGACATTAGTTCAATAGACCCCTTTCCGGTTTTTTACCCCTCGCACCAGTTATGGAACGGATATTCTCCCTTTGAGATTATGCCCGAGAAGGAAATAAGCCGCCTCGAAGATCTCGAGGGGATCGATCTTCCGCTCAGCAAGGCTCAATAGGGTACCGGTTTTTCTGAAAAAAGGAAAAATTCACTCTTTTACCTCAAATGGGTCTCCTTTTCTGGGGACCGTGCAGATGAACCTGTAGTGTTCCGTGTTCGACGGATGTAAACCCACAAGCCTTGTGATCACCCGCCGGTAAAGCGTGCTTTAGAATTGGAGCGTTTTTTATCGAAAAGGCCAATCTGTGGTTCCTCCCTCAATTAATTAATCCCATTAAAATAGCCAATAGCGGTTATCTTCACGGGTGTTTTCATGTCTGCTAATATATTGCGGTGACTTGAATGACTCTTGAAAATATGAAGCGAGGGATATGTCGTGCCGAAAAGAACTCTTTTATTGTTTCTGTTCGACGATGTCGAGGTGCTCGATTTTGCCGGGCCCTTCGAGGTTTTTTCCGTTACCAATGAACTGAACGGAGAAAGTCTTCTGAACATAAGAACAGTATCCGTTTCCGGTCTGGCAGTCTCAGCAAAAAACGGCCTCTCCGTGGTCCCTGATCTTGCCCTGGATAATGCCGATTCCGCTGATATCCTGGTTGTCCCTGGCGGTTATGGAGTAAGGGCCTTGCTGGATGATGAAATGGTCACAGGATGGATCAGGGGTATTGCCGAAAAGGCCGAACTGGTTCTGTCCGTCTGTACTGGATCGATGCTGCTCGCAAGATCCGGGCTTCTGGATGGCTTGAAGGCAACAACGCATCATTCGGTGAAGGAAGAGTTTGCGGCCATGTACCCGGATATAACTTTGTCAGGGGAGCGTTTTGTGGATAATGGCAGGGTGATTACATCGGCCGGAATCAGTGCTGGTATCGATATGAGCCTTTACGTCGTAGAGAGGCTGTACGGGGCGGAAATTGCCGCCAGGACTACGGCCTACATGGAGTATCAGCGGATGTACAAGAACCAGGATATGATTCGGGATTTGCCGGGGGATGGGTCATCCTGAGAAGGTTATCGGCCGGGACCCTGTCTCCTGCTCATGGGTAGTGAAAGAATCCATCCTTTCCAGGATGGATATTGAAGATTCTGGTTGCTATTACGAAGATCTTTCCAGACGTTGGGGGAACTTTACAACCCCCTGCATAAAGGACTTAAACTGCATTCTTAACACTTTTTCAAACCCTTTCATTGTTGACGTGGGGACTCAAAGATCTTATCCTAAATAAAATAGTTTTAAAAAAGAGGGGTGAGCGGTTTGAAGCTGGCGGTGCTGATCATCGCATTTTTTGCCGTTATAGCCTTCAGGTCTGCGGGAGAATCTGATGCGACAGAGTTGAAATCTCGTCCTCTTCCTCTGATAGACATCAATCTGCCCGTTGAATTTGAGACAGCCACATTTGCCCTTGGCTGATTCTGGGGATCGGATTCCCGGTTCGGGAGCGTTAATGGCGTGATAAGGACAAGGGTCGGCTATTCAGGGGGGAGCACCCCGGATCCTACCTACCACAAGATAGGGGACCATTCCGAAAGCATCCAGATCGATTTTGACCCAGAGGTTATATCTTTCGAAGAACTGGCCGCCATTTTCTGGGAAAGCCACAACCCGTTCTCAAAGTCTTTCAGCAGGCAGTATGCCTCGATCCTGTTCTTTCACACTCCGGAGCAGGAGAAGATAGCGAAAGACATGGCCGGACGCCTTCAGACGGAAAGCGGTTCCAGGGTGAGCACTGAAATACTTCCATTCAGTGAGTTTTTCCTGGCCGAGGATTACCACCAGAAGTATGTGCTCAAGGGAAACAGATCGGTGTACGGAGATTTCAGTGAAATCTATCCAGACGATAAGGATGTTGTCAATTCTACTGCTGCGGCAAGGCTCAACGGTTATCTTGGCGGCAACGGGTCTTCCGAAAGATTTCTTGAGGAAATATCTCTTCTCGGGCTTTCCCCGGAAGCCCGGGACAGGCTTACGGAGGCCTTCTCTTCAATGGTTCGGCTTAAGTGATGGAGTTTGTTTCTTGTCACATCCCCCCCATTTTATTGGAAGGCATGGATCAAGGGGCGTGTCTTTAAGGGGGGAGGGCTTTTTTCGGGATCTAAGGCCAGATTTTCTGTTCTTTTCAGGATGATACAATATAGAACAAAATCATGCCCCTGTTCCGGAAGAGAGGTAGTTGGCCTTTGAAAGTTCGGGTAAGAACAGATTTTATCGGGGTCCTTCTATCGGGAGTAATCTGGGGAACCCTTAGCCCTGCGGGGAAGAGGCTTGGGATGCTGGGGACGGATATGCTTTACGTGGGTTTCCTCAGGGCTCTTGTTATGACCGTCGGAGTAGGGCTTTTCCTGAGAGTTTGTTGCCCGGGCAAATTCCGGGTCAGACCCGGGCAACTCGCCAGGATATTCCTGGTGGCCGGGCCGTGCATTGTCGGTATATACGCGGGGTTCTTTTTTGCGCTACAGTACCTTTCTATACCAGTCACCATAGTAATCTTCTTTACCCACCCTCTTTTGACCACAGCAGGTTCCCTCTTTATAACAAGGGAGACCCCGGACAGGTATCAGGTAGCCGGTGCGCTGCTGACCCTTGCAGGTGTGTCTGTGGGAGTTCTCATGTCCGGGGCTTCCCTGAGTGGGTCTCTAAACCCGACGGGGCTTGCTTGGGTTCTCTTCGCCTCGATAAGTATGTCGCTTTATTCCCTTTTCGGAAGACTTTCGGCCCAGACGGGATTTGTACCCCAGACGACCCTTTTTTTCTACATCCAGGCATCGGGTCTGTTGTGGCTTGCCGCTGTCAAGAGCGTGGTTTCAGGTTGGGAAGGTTCCTTCGTTCTTTCCGGACAGCAGATTTTGCTTATATCCTACGTGGCTCTGATAGGGAGCCTTGTAGGATACAGCCTGTATTTTTATAGCCTCAGGACGGTCCAGGCCTCTACCGCAAGCATAGTCTCATCGATAGAGATAGTCACAGCCTTTGTTCTTTCCTCGATACTGCTGGGGCAACCGCCACTGGTGAACGAAATTGCCGGTGCCGCTTTGATAGTTTTGGCCATAGTTCTTGTCGGGCGAAGTACCGGGATCCCTGAACCGGAAAGATCCATAGGGATCTATCCAGGGAAGGATTTTCTGTAGCGCCTGTACATGAAGGGAACTGAAAGCAGGATCACTCCGCAGATGATCCTGAACGCCCACGCAAAGTTCAGCCATCGAGCCAGGAAACCGGTCATTACGGGGGAAGCGAAGTAACTGCCGGCCATGAAAAACCAAACGAGCGAAGTGGCTTTTGGGCGGAGCCTTTCAGGTACCGCATCACCGATGAGAGAAAGGTGCATGGGAAATCCGTATCCCATGGCGACCCCGTAAACGATCCCCCAGAGTATCATCCCCGAGTTGGTACTGACGAAAGTTATGGCGATCGAACTCCCGGCTGTTACCGCAAAGGTAAATGCCGCCACCCTGCTTCTGGGTATTCTGTCCATGATACGGAAACCAAAGACCCTGACCAGAAGCCCGGTCATCGCCTGTGATGATATGAAGGATGAGGCCAGGACACCTTTTTCTATGGCAAGACCCGCCAGTGAAAGGATTACAGCGTCTGTCATGGCGAAAAGGATCACCGATGCGAGAAGAGTTCTCGAGGCGGGAATTTTAAATATTTCGGAGTATGTTCCCCAGTTTCCTTTCCTGAGTTCAAAGTCCTCTAAGGGTGGAAGGGAGTAGGCGACTCCCAGGCACAGGAGCGCAGGCAGGAGTGGTGACCAGATATACAGTGATGGATGCCCGTTTCTAAGCATCCATTCAGCAACAGGAAGAATAGCTACGAGAGGGGCGATCGTGCCTGCGCTCGCCAGGGTAAAAGAAGAACCACGGACCTCTTCTGGAACTGTCAGAGCCTGATAGGTTGTTAGCCCTACGATGAAAAGGCTCGAAGAGAATCCGGTAATTGCCCGGAAGAAGAGGATCAGCGCAACTGATTTTCCAGCCAGTGCTACACCCGTCCCGCTGGCAAAGCAGAGAACAGAGGCTGCAAGCATTACCCGGCGGAAGGGGAGTTTTTCGATTATCATGCCAGTAAGGGGACGGGAAATTGTGGAGGCTGCGAAATATATCCCGAGGATCCAGCCCAGTGTCCCCGGGTCGGTGACACCAACGTCCTGGAGGTATAGAGCGAGCAGAAAATATATGTCCCCGAAAGCCATTATCCCTAAATTTCCGCTAATGAATCTTGTGATAAGGCCTCTCTGGTTGGTCATTCACAGGGCTCCTTTGTATGCGTTGAAGTAAGTTTATCATGATTTTGGGAAGCTCTCCCATTTTTCTGCACTTTTGTCTGCACTTTTATCCCATTGACTTTAACTGTAAAAAAGGTGTAAGGTTCCTCAAACCGCTAAAATGAGTGGGAGACAAACAGGTATGAAGAAATATGAAGCATCTTTAAGTGATTTTGTTCCTGGAGCAAACCCGTGCCCTGCAGACTCAAATCTCTGCAGAGCCGGTTGGTCGTGTCATTTCGCCAGGTAACAGTTTTTGAAACCTGAGAGAGCAAAGGGCCGCCGGTTTAACCGGCGGCCCTTTTTTGTGTGTGCGCCCGGCAGGGCGCACCGGTTTCTTAATCCAGACGGGGGGCTTTATTGTGATGGAGAAGGCAGGAAAAATCTGTATTATCGGTGCTGGTACCATAGGAGGTTCCATAGCAAGGGCTCTGGCAGCGGGTGAGGGAAATGGTGTTATTGCGACAAGGCGCAGGGTGGACAGGATCAGGGAACTTGAGGACCAGGGAGTTACAGTAACCAGTGATAACAGATGGGCGGCTTCGGAGTCCGATATGGTTATTCTTTCCGTAAAGCCGAACCAGGTGGTTCACGTGCTCCAGGACCTTGACGGCTGTCTTGAAGGCAAGATCGTTATATCTTTTGCTGCGGCCATTCCAACAGGGCTGATCCAGAAAGTTGCGCCAGGGAGCCTTGTAATAAGAGCCATGACAAATACAGCTGTTCAGATCGGGCAGGGTTATACGGTATACGCGTGTGGAGAGGGAGTGAAGGGTTTTGCCCTTAATAAGGCCGAGGATATTTTCCGTTGTCTGGGTGCCTTTCAGAAAGTGGATGAACAGTATCTGGATGTCCTCACAGCAATGTCCGGTTCCGGGCCCGCATACATTTATACTGTAATTGAGTCAATGATATATGGTGCTCTTCGCGTTGGCCTCCCAAGAGACCTTGCCCTTCAGGCAGCGGCGCATACCGCAATAGGCGCTTCACAGATGCTTCTGGTCTCCGGCAAACATCCCGCAGAACTCAGGGACATGGTGGTTACTCCTGGTGGAGTGACTATAGAGGGTATATACGAACTGGAGGAGAGTCGAATAAGGACCGCATTCATGAAGGCTGTTTGCGCTGCCTCCGAAAAAGCCTCATCCATAGCCTCAGAAGCGAGAAATTCGGCAGAGGAGGATATACGCCTCGGAAGGCTTGAGTTTGACCCTGTCTCAGCCTGAGCGGGAGGGATTTGCGAGATTTTTGATCTTCTGGAGTTCTTCCGGTGAGAGGGTTTTGGAGATGTATTGACAGAAGATCGAGTTGTTCTGGAAAAGGGGTTCTTCCGCGACAGATGGGTGTCTTTTTTCAATTTCCCCGAACAGACCCGTACCGGGTATGGGGGATAACTGGGCTATCTTTGCCCTTGCTCCAAGTGATTGGACAAATCCGATAGTTTTTGCTACTTCTTCGAATCCTTGCCCAGGAAGCCCGACCAGGACGTAGGTCTCTATCTGGTCAGGCGCAAAACCGACACTCCTGAGGTTTTCGACGGCCCCGGCGTATTGTTCCGGGGTTGTCTTTCCCCGGGATGCACGGAAATTTTCGGGATCGGTACCTTCCAGGCTGAGCCGGATCGTTGAAAAACCGGATCTGTACATGGTTTCCGCGCATTCCATGTCTATCTCACTCACGTTGAGACCGTTGGGGGTATGGAAGCGTAAGTCAGGAAACATGGTTTTCAGGGATGAACAGAGGGGAATGAAGTGTGAATTCTTCCCTTCGAGGAGAGCATCGTCATAGAAGGCTATATCTGTCGCGCCCAGTCCGGCCTGAAAAGACACCTCGGCGAAAACATCCCTGAATTCTCTTTTGGAGTGATGTGGCCACAGCAGTCTGGATGCGCAGTAGGAACATCTGCCAAAGCAGCCGGTAGATGTCATTGTAATACCGTAGTTGATCCTTTCGTAAAGGTCCATGGCGGGAAGCGCCGCTGGCAGAGGCATTGTTTCAGTCTGCAGAAAATCAGCCCCGGACCTTTGTGCATGGTCAGGACATAGAACAGGATAGGAACCTCCTAAAAAAACCGGGACCGAGGGAATGGTTGCGCGAATGATGGCGATGGCCCAGAAGAGAGCAGGATACCAGTAGGTCATGGAGGAAGTAACAAGAACAAGGTCAGGAAGGGGCATGCCCTTAAGTCTGGAAACAAGCTCTTCCCTGCCGAGCCCGAAGTGCCAGTATCTTCTGGGGATATGGTCGTAGGGGGCTGGTTTCGGGATCTCGAATTTTCCTGGAGCCCTTCTCCCGAAAAGTTTTTGTTTCCCTCCCGCTTCGTGGACGCAATCGATCAGGCTGACGTTATTGCCCAGGTCCCTGAGCCTGCCGAGAAGATAGAGAAGACCCATTGGTTTTGCCCAAAGGTCGAAAAACGCGAAATCCCGGACGGGAGGGTTGACACCGAGTATCCTTTTCCCCTTGAGAGAATATAGTATGGGAGACAGATCAGGCATTGCTCATTTTCCTGAGATTGCCTGGTAAAGGGAGCGTGGTCTGCCTGGTTTCCCGTCGACGTTCAGACTGCTCCTTGCCAGACTTCCCCTTGAAGTTAGAAATTCCAGGTATCGATGTGCGGTTGGATATGATATCCCGACTTTCACGGCCACGGTCTTTGCGTCGACAGGGATATTGCCGTTTTTTACAGTATCGAGAACCTTTCTGGTTATCTCTTCCGACAGACCTTTTCTTGGTTGTTCCCTCCGCCCTTCCCGTCGATATCTTCCGAGTTCGGCATGGAGAGCTATTCTTGAGGCGAAATCTGCCAGGCGCAAGGGTTTTGAGATAAAGTCGTCCGCTCCTGCAATGTGCAGGTTTCTTGCAACGTCGGGGGACTCCTCCACGGTAAGAACAAGAAGAACAGCGTCGGAAGATATCTTTCTTGCCTCCCTGAGGACTTCAAGGCCGCTCATGACCGGCATGTGAAGATCCAGAAGAAGCATGTCGACAGAATCGTTCTTAACCCAGTCCAGGGCCTCAGAGGGATTGGTGGTGGTTTTCATGTCCCAGCCCTGTGAGGAAGCCATTGCTTCAAGTGTATAAAGAATCCCTGGATCGTCGTCGAGTGCTCCAAGAAAAAGAGTCACTTCCTGCCTCCTTTTTCATTGTCTTCTAAAACATTGGCCAGGGGCAGGGATATTCTTACCGATGCCCCCCCGAGAGAGCTTTTGCAGAAAGAAACCTTTCCACCGTGGTCTTTCACAACTTCTTCTGCAAAAACAAGTCCCAGTCCCGTTGATCCCCATCCGGACCTGTGAGGTCTTGGGGGACGCCTGAAGCCTGGCCCGTTGTCCTCCACCGAAATCGTTGCCTTTAAAGGTGTTGCTGAAGCGCTCAGGTGAATTCTGGGAGAATCTGTTCCTTCGGTAGCCTTCGCGGCGTTGTCGAGAAGATTTGCCAGGGCCCTCGAAAATCGTATCACATTCACATGAAGACTGGTCTTGCCGCAGTCAGGGGAGATATCAACTTCGATGTGTTTGCTCCAGTCCATGGGGCTTATCTGGCTCAGGGAATAATTGACAAGATCACAAAGAGATATCCTGCGGCCCGAACCCGCGTCGAGTATCTCCGAGATCATCTGGTCCATCGACCTAGAGGATTTTAGTATTACCGTGGCATGCTGGCTGGTTCTGGTTCCGCCCTTTTCTATCATGACGTCGGCCAGACCTATTATCGTTGTAAGCGGTCGCTTCAGATCATGAACGAGATGCTGTATCTCCCTGACCGCCCTGGACTCAAGCTGCTGTTCCCGCAGGCTCGACAGTTCCCTCTCCTGTTTCCTGAATTTCCTGAACTGGTCCAGTTGTCTTTCGTAACTGACCAGCAGCTCGATGGTCAGCAACGATCCAAGGAAAAGGCAAAGAAAAAAGATGATCCCCACGATATCTAGAACCAGACTTTTTCCGGGAAGTTCCGCGATGTTCTTGATTGCCATGGAAAGCTCTCCCCATCCAAAACCGTATTTCGTCAGGGCGGGGATAACGTCCAGCCACTGGAACGATACCAGAAGCAGTACCAGGGCTATTGCCCTATTGAGCCACCTGGTTACGCTCCTTGTCAGGTACTGGACAATGAGTACACTTGCAAGTCCAAGTATGGCCGGCATGCCGAAGTGCGGGATGGAAGGAAAATCGAAGAGGGCCACAGCCTGGTAACAGAGCGGTATCCCCACCAGTGGGATAACCCGGTCTACCATAGGCTTGCCGGATGTTTCCGATATACCGTTGCCTATCAGGAACCAGCCCTCGTACAGCAGGAGTGCCCTGGCCGCATTGACCACAACCAGGACCGTTGTGGCTGCTATCAGGTAGCCGCTGTCATCAAACCTTACGGCCAGTTCGAGCAGTCTGAACACGTGGTAGATAGGTTTCTCGTAAAATTGGGAGATGATCCAGAGAACCAGGAGCAATGATCCCCAGTTGAGCTGTGAAGAGAGAAGTTTGATTGAAAAGGGGCTCAATGTGCGTTTCATTTTATTCGAGTCTCCAGCGTTGGTGCTTCCACAACAGAATGGCGCCGGTCGCTACAGCAGCAATTATCCGGGCGGGTGATCTTTTCCGGGGATTTGACAAGTCTCCGGGTATGCCTGCTTCTTTTGCCAACTTTGGAATGTCAATGATGTGCAAGACAGGAATACCAAGCCTCAGTGCAGAAGCGATCAAACCGTTTCCAGTGTTCTTTTCTGTGTAGGTAAAGAGCAGGCCGGGAGGAAGGTCCAGAACTGCCGGGTCGGTGCCGATATCGGCCTGGCTTCCGCCTATCTGGACAAGAAGTTTTGTTCCCGGCACCAAAGCGATTTCCCCCTTTTTAAGGATCATTTCCTCTATGCTGTCCGCCACAAGTATTTGAATATTATCCCGGGAAGCGGACTGGAGGAGAGCCGTGATACCTTCGGGGGCCATTCCGCCGCCGATCTCTCCCCCTCCCCCGAGAGTGTAGGCGGAGGGGGTTGTTCTGACAAACCCGTTTTCTCTGATTATACGAAGTATTGCGGAAAGGGGCATCGAAATGGTATTGGCCCCCCAGGTTGAAGAGCCGAGTGATGCTATCAGAGTAATATCAAGATCGAGAGATTCCGCTGCCGCTATTGCGGACAGGGTAAGACCCGGGAATGAGCCCGAACTGAGTATCGTAACCTTTTCACCGGAACTGAGTCCCGCATCCAGGTACCATCTTCGGAAGGCGGGAGCCCATGCCGGATCGACAGACAACTGTTTGGATCCAAGGCTTCCCATGGTAGTTGTTATGGGGCTCCACTCTACACCGATAAGACCTGAGTCCGAAGGATCTATCTCTGAGGGAGCCAAAGTACCGAGAGATTCTCTTGTCTGCCGGATCGATCCCTGTGCTGAAACTACAGTATGGATAAGCCTGGTTTCAACAGGTGAAAGAGACCCCCCGGGAAACCAGACCAACAGTGAGACAAAAAAAGCCCAGGCAACCATAAGAGAAATCTGTTTTCTGGCAACTGCATCGTCCGAGCCCCACAGGGTCTTAAGGAAAGAGGACTTAATGTGGTTCACAACAGAAATCCCCCGATGAGAAAGGTTGTTCCGGAAACAGCAATTAACCCGGAAAATGTCGGGAGTATTCCCTGTCTCTGAACATCGGCAGCGACCAGTCCGGGAATTACCCACCCGAGCCACACCGGGTCAAAAGGCAGGAAATCCCCTGCGGCCAGCCTGAGGAGTGCCGCAAGCAAAAGAGCTGTCGCCACTCTTTGTCTGCCGTACAGACCGGGAAAGCGGACGCAGATCTCAAGCAGAAAGAAAACAAACAGGGAAGAAACAACAGTCCAGACCAAAGGATAAAAAGAAGACATATTCAGCGCAAGGATCCCAGGTGAAATGATCCCGCCTGCCGAAAACCCGGTTCTCTGAAAAAACACCATTCCAAGCACGATACCCAGGGCGATGATAGCAAGATCCTGATTCATGATTTTTCGACCTCTTCGGGAAAGGGCAATCCCCGGACATTTCCGCATCCAAAAACTCTTCCGGAGAGCGAGGCTAAAGAATCCATTTTCTGAGCGGTATGGATCTGTTTGAACCTGATGCCCGGAGGCAGAAATGTCCGGTCACCCGTCACCCACACGGCCTTCCATGGGAGGCTATTCAGAAAACTGAAATGGGATATCAATCTTCCGGGGCGATCTGACCGGTGATTAAAGAGCATTACTGTCTCTTCCGGTTTCCAGCCGAGAGAATAAAACAGATTCTTCGCCGTATCCGGGTCGTTCGAAGAGAACGCCCACGCGATCAAGCCGCCCCCGGGCGTGATAACGGTCCTGAATGCATGGCGATCTTCAGCGATGTTCCCGAAGGAAGCACTTGATCCAGGCAGGCCCAGGGTATCCAGTGCTTTAACGGCAATGGCCTTGTACTGTTCGACGAAGTTTTTTTCGTTTTCCATAATGGTAATGATCGAACACCTCTTTGCAGCCAAAAGAGATAAAAGGGGCTTGTCCCGGGAGGCCTGGGGACCCAGGATAACATCTGATCCTTCAGGGATTCCTTCAAGAAGAGATCTCCTCGCTCCGCTCACACCGGGGCCCCAGTGTTCTGCGTGATCAGGAAGAAGAGTTGTCCAGATTATCAGGGAAGGTTTTAGCCATTTTGCCGGCAGGGACTGCATTTCTGTCGAAACAGCGCTGTTCTCGGCGACTATGGCTGAGGTTCCCTCAGGGATATTTTCAAGCCACCAGCGCATTTCCGAGATGTGACCCGGGCAAGACCTTATGATCTTCCTGGATCCGGTGTGGTCAATAACAGTCGGGATGGTCCCAGTGATCCGGGTTGAACATGTCAGGCCTATCGATCCGAATGCCGAAGCGAGATATCTGGAGGCCGTGCTTTTTCCTCTGGTTCCGGTAACGAGCAGCCTGTATTCGGGTGGTTCCTTTTTCAAAATGCACCTCCTGCAAAAAAGGGGCGGCTGTAAGCCGCCCCACAAGATTACTACAATACCGGATCCTTTTGGGAAGAATTCTAAAAACCTACAGGCACGCCCAGGCGTCGGCTGTCAGCTCCGCCGTTCATCATTCCGTCGACGAACAGTATTCCCTGTGCGGTTCCGTAGTAACCGCCCCTCGGCTGGACCTCCACATTGTGCCCCCTGAACCTGAGCATGTCCACTGTAGTCGGGTCCATGGCGTCCTCGATGCGCAGGGGACCGCTCTTGCCGCCCAGGGAGTAGGAGAAGATCCTGGGCTGTTCTATTGCCTCGTCCATATCCATTCCGAAATCCACGACGTTCATGACTATCTGGGTCACTGCGGTTATTATCCTCCAGGCACCGGCAGCACCGATGGTCATGAATGGCTGTCCTGCCGGGTCAAGAACGATAGAAGGGGACATGGAGGAGAGGGGACGTTTGCCGGGCTCAGGAGCATTGACGCTTGCAGGGTCGCTCGAAAAATCATCCATCTCGTTGTTGAGCACCAGGCCGAACTCGGTGGCCACTACACCGGATCCGAAGAAGTAATTGACGGTGTTGGTGGATGCCACTATATTGCCATCCTTGTCGACCACTGAGAAGTGACTGGTGGATATATGCTGATCGTCTGTGCCTCCAAGGTAGGAAGTTTTGCCATTTCCATTAAAGGGCCACGGATCATCAGCATCGACTTCCACCATTACCTTGTCCATGGAAATCTTTTCGGCCAGTTTTTTGGCGTAATCCTTGTTTGTCAGACCTCTCAGGGGTACGTTAACGAATGCTGTATCGGCCATATATTTGCTCCTGTCGGCGAACACCAGTTTCATCGCTTCGGCCATTGTGTGAAGGTACTGGGGGGAATTGTGTTTCATCGAAGCCACAGGGAAATTCTCCATGATGTTGAGCAATTGAACGATGTGCGTCCCTCCACTTGAAGCCGGGGGAGTGGAGTAAATATGGTAGCCCCTGTATGTTCCGTGGGCTGGTTCTGAAATTTTGACCCTGTAGTTTTTCAGGTCGTTCATGGTCATGTTGCCGCCTGTCCTGTTGACTGCCGCCACAACAGATTCACCGATAGGGCCTTCTGTCATGGCTTTGACTCCGTGTTCGGAAATCAGTTTGAAGGCCTTCGCCAGGCCTGGCTGCCTCAGGGTCTTCCCTGCTTCTATAGGGAGGCCGTCCTCAAAGAAAGCCAGGTCGTCGACATTGTTGTTTTTTGAAATTTTCTCAAAGTTGTCAGCTATTATCCCTGTCTGCATAGGGTGGACCTCGAAGCCCTCTTCGGCCAGCCTGATAGCAGGAGCGGCAACTTCAGCGAAAGACATAGTCCCGTATTTTTCCAGGGCCGCGAATATTCCCATCAGTTGGCCCGGAACTCCTACGGCCTTCCCGCCGACCTTGGACCAGCTTTCATCCTTGGATGCCTTTGAAGCATACATATCTTTTGTTGCGGAAGCGGGGGCCGTTTCGCGGTAGTCTATAAAGACTACCTCACCCGTTTTGGCATTGCGGATAACCATGAACCCTCCGCCTCCCAGGCCGGAAGCGTTGGGTTCCACCACGTTGAGCGCAAGCATGGTAGCCACCGCTGCATCGACGGCGTTTCCGCCCTCCTGCATGATTTCCACCCCTGCCTTTGATGCAAGTTCGTGGGCCGAAGAGACCATGCCGTTCTTTGCCATAACCTCGTTTACCTCGGCTGCCAGGGCCGCCCCGGCCGAGAGCAGAAGTGACACCGCGAGAAAAAGAACCGCTATCCTTCGCATACCTGTTCCTCCTTCCATAATATGGAATACGTTCATTCTCTATTGCGAACCGCCCCGCTGGGAGCGGAGGATCCCACTAATTGAGGGGAGAGAGAAATTCTCCCATTCCCTTTTCCATTATTTCTTCGAAAGACGGGATGTTTTCCACTGCCAGAGCAAGTTCAGTGTCAAGAAGAGTCATCATCTCGAAGAAGACCATTATGGACTCCGTATGGCGGGCAACCCTGTAGTCCAGGGGCTGGTCATTCTCGTAGGGGATGAAAAGCCTGCCCAGTTCTGACGCTTTCGCGTAGAACTTGTCCTCTCCAGTCAATACGAGATGTTCGTCTGTTCTTCCTCTTAACCTGCCCTGACTCGGATTTCCCGTCTCCATGAGGATGGGCATGGTCTCAGTAAAGTCTCCCCATTCACGGTGAGTAAGCCCCCGGAGGTTTTTGGGTGATGGTTCAAGTCTCATGGATATACCTTTAAACTCCAGTTCCATTGTCGTCATGGCAGCGAGTTCCATGCTTCTCTCGTGAGCGACGATCGCGTTGACAACGGGATATTCCGGAGAAGCTTCGTGAAGATCGAAAGCAAGATCGATCTTTTCTTTTAAAATTAGCTCCAGAAGGCCTTTTGCAAGCCTCTGGGTCAAAGGTCCATCCTCGACACCGGGGTGTGCCCGGTTGAGGTTTGCCATTTCGCTTCCGGATAACTGTTGGCCCGAAGCCTCGTGAATGTAGATATCAGGGTTGGGCCACTGGTGGACAGGGTTGGTGGCTCTCGATCCGTAACGGAAAGACCTGACGCTTCCATCGGGAAGAGTGAAGTGTATCCTCTGGGGAGACGCTTCCTGTGGCGAGTTGTGGCCGAAGGCAGACATGTTGGCGAAGGGGATGACAAAAAGGCGTCCCCGTGTCACCGCTGCCCTTTCCAGAAAAAGTACTGCCGTCATTGATGCCGCGGGTTCGTTGGGGTGGGTCCCCCCCATTATCAGAACGTTTGCTCCCGGAATACCGCTGTCCTGGATGAATACAGGAGTGTCTACGGCTGTACCCGTTATCCTGGGGAACCATTCCGAAAGCATATGGCCCGAGAACCCTTCGGCGGGGATCACCAGGTCCGGTTTTCTCATTTCCAGAAAATTTCTTCCGGTCCAGGCTGACAGGGTAAGGGCTGCCGCGAGGAGGAAAATGGCTGAAGATTTGCTTCCCCTTATCTCGAACAAAGGCGCCACCTCCTACTTGATGAGAAGGATCCGCAGGACGAGAGGAACAATAACCATCGTCGCTGTGACCTGCTTCCAGAAATCCTTCTCACGGAACATGCATCTCAGGACTAAAGCAAGGATGAAAAGGGCGATCCCCCTGTAAACAAGCGTCATCATGCCTGATGCCTCCTAGTACAGGAACCCCGCAATGTACTGTGCCCCGAGGATTATCGCTATTCCCCAGGCGGCCGTAAGAACGGCCGGCAGAATACAGTGGCGGAGGACCCGGAAATAGTTTTCCTCGCCGACGACCTGTGCGGCGAAAATACCTGCAAGAGCCGTGGGAGGCATAAGGTCTCCGAGGCCGGCAATAAGGCTTAGGGCCGAGCCGACCAGGATCTCGTTTCTCCCAAGGAGAGCCAAAAGAAATGGCACTCCCAGGACCGATGCTGATCCAAAGGCCGAAACCGCTCCGAAGAGAGGCATCGAAGTTGCTATGCCAAGATAGAGCAGCCACGCCGGGAGAGCCAGGGCAGATACGACCACGAAGCCCCTTACTCCAATGAGGGTCATGATCTGTATGAACATTCCTACCCCCATCAGGATACCCATCACCGGCAGCGCATCGTTAACAGCTCTAGTCAGGGTCTCCGTTATGTTCCATTTTGCTCCGGATACAAGTCCGACCGCAGAGGCCAGCAAAAAGGAGAGTGGCATCCCAAGAGCGGGGAAGGCCTGAGGGAAGAGACGTTCACCGCCAAGCAGGAGCACAAGTACGATAATTGGAGAAAAAAGCCTCAGGGTCAGCCTTGTTCTCTCCATTCTTTCGAGTTCTTCTTCGAGGGTTGGATCATGTTCCTTTTTCCTGAGCCAGGGGAACACCAGCCAGAGAGCAGTGAAAACGGCCAGCGGTACTGTGCATATCAGAAGGGGTATACCAAACCCTACGTAAGGCATATCGATCCCCCCTCCGATTATCATGGCGGGAAGATTAATTGGCGGAGCGATCATCCCGTAGATCGCTCCGAGGGCTATGGTCGCGGCAGTCTGAAGGACTGGAACCCCAAGTTTGATCAAAACAGGAGCGACAAGAGCTCCCGTAGTGAGGACCGCAGCGGTGGAAGAACCTGTTATCATTCCGGGCACCATTATCAGGGCCATTATTCCGATGGAGAGAAGTGCCGGCATGGTGCGGAATTTCCTGATCATCCAGGCCGCTACCGATTCCAGAAGTCCTATGGCTTCGATGGTCTTCATGAAGATCATCGCTGTGGCGATTATGAGAATGGTATCAATGTAACCGAACATGCCTTCAACGAGATGCCTCAGAGGGATGCCTTCTCCCCCAATCAGAGAGCCCGCAACCGCAGCCATACCCATCGCTACTGCTATGGGTAGCCTTAGGGCAAAGGCCCCAAGGGCGAAAGTGGCTATCATGGCGACGGTGTAAAATCCTTCAGGCCAGAACCAGCTCATGGCGGGCCTTCTAGAGTACTCCCCAGTCCGACAGGTCCCTGTTCAGAGGGGTGTCTATTGCCCTGATGGTCTCGACTTCTACCAGCGGGACTTCCTCAGATCTGAGGGTGTCGAAAAGACCGTCATGGTTGCCCCCTTTCACGATTGTGATCCTGTCCGCGAAGGGTACCACTGCCTCAATAAACAGATCCGAGAGGGTCCCTCTTCTTCCCTCACCGCCTACATGCATCACCAGGATCTTCACACCGGCATCTTTTGCCTTCTCAAGGAGAGAGATGGACCTTTCCTTTTCCTGCTCGGAGTTGATTCCCGCGGCCCCCAGTCCTTTTGAACTTCCTCCTACCACGGCTACAAGGACCTTGTGGTCTTTAAGGTCCCCGGGTTTCATCAGGGCGTCGAAATCGGTCTCGATCTGCAATTTCTTGAGTACTACCATAACCATCATTGCGTCGGGGCTCTGCCCGACAGATGTCAGAGCCACTTCAGCGGCCTGGGTCCCGGCCGAAAGGAAGAGTATCGCGAGGATCGCAACAAGAAGAAAGGTGGATCTTTTTACGGATTTCAAGTCATACACCTCCATTGTCAGGCCCTGGATATTGCAGGCCACAAGTTCTTTTAATACATATAAAGGACCGCAGGGCAAAAAGTCCATAATATTTCTCATATTTATCATGCGCACGGATAAAGAAGCACACAGATGCGTCGATCGGGGCGATGGTGTAAACTCAACGCAATGTTTCAGTTTTTATAAAGAAAATGAGAGGAGGTTCTTCGATGGGTAAGAAATGTTTTGCCTTGCTGCTGTCGGTGGTTTTCATTGTGGCAACGGGAGGAGCAGTTCTTGCGGCTGAGTTCAAGAGCGACATGAAGATCGAAGGTGCCGGGGAGGAAGTGACTGGCAAGGTTTTTGTCAAAGGTGAGAAGATGCGTCAGGAGATGAGTACCCCCATGGGCACAAGCGTCACCATAACCGATCAGGACGCGGGAGTCATGTATGTTCTCATGCCGGAACAAAAAATGTACATGGAGATGCCTCTGGATCCAGACATGATGATGCTCCAGACCTCGAGCCTGGAAGAGTCTCTTGAAGGCAGGGCGGAGGTCAAAAAGACCGGGACAGAGACTGTGGCGGGCTACAAGTGCGATATTTACGAGATCAAATACAATGATCCTGAGATGGGGGAATCCAGGGCCTGGGTCTCACAGAAACTGCAGTACCCTGTCAAGGTCATATCGAAAACATCCGAGGGAACGGTTACTCTTACATACTTCAATATTGTCGAAGGCGGAATTGATCCGGAAATTTTCAAAGTTCCCGGGGGCTACCAGAAACTTTCCGGTTACTGATGGATTTCCGTCAGCCGGGGTCTTCCATGGCTCCGGCTGAAACACTCAATCGTGGAGCATATCAAGAGCAAGGGCGATGTGAAGGCGGAAAGCCTCTGAAAACTTTCGGGGGTCGAGGCCCGTCGCCCTTTTTATCTTTTCAAGTCTGTAGTTAAGGGTGTTGCGGTGGATATTCAGTTTTTTGGCTACACTCCCCGGGCAGCACGGGTCATTGCACCATTCCCCGAAGGTTTTCGTCATTTCTTCGGTATCTGACATTTTTTTGAGATCGCCAAGGATCTTTCCTGAAAATCTCTTCCCCTTCCGGACGTTGATGGTGGTCAGAAGATCTTCTACCAGGTAATTTCCTATCCGGAAAATTGATCCCTGTTCTTTCTTTTTGATTCCTATGGAAAGGGCCTTCCATGCCTCGCAGTACGAATAATGTAGTTCTTTGATCGACAGGGCAATGCTTCCAGCTCCCGCAGGGAAGGCCAGACCCATTTCGGCGAAGTTGTTTGTGCATTTTTCGAACCTCTCTGCAGTAAGATCGAACCAGTTTTCTTCTTGTCCGGCCCCTGCGGATGAGAAAACGGCCCATCGGTTGTACCCAATACCTGAAAAAAAACTGGAGGGTTCGGGAAAGGCCGACCTCAGAATATCCTCAATTTCTTTGCGGATCGAAGCCTCTCTCATTTCGCTTCCTCTTGTGCCTTCCCACCCGGGAGAGGACTTACAGGGTTCCATGACAAGGCATACCCTCGGGATTTCAAGGTCATAACCGAGCTCTTTTCCTCGGGTAACCAGTACAGCGTGATCATCACTTTCAGGAGCAAAGGAAGCGATGTCCGCGACAAGCTCACGGATTGCTCTCTCCCTTGCTCCGGCGGATTCATGAAGGACTTGTTCTCTCAGGAAAAGCTCTGCCTGCTTCTGGACCAGGTGGCCATAGCGGGCGACCTCCCTGTGGTCTCCTGCTATGGCAATTGACCCCACAACTTCACCCCCAAGGGAGACGGGAAGGGTCACCCCGGGACGGATCCCGGCCATACGTGCGGCCTCAACAGGGTCGGTGTAAGTCTCTATGCGTCTTTTCATTACGGTGATCGAGGGTGCGTGCACGCTTTCGATGCGTGTGGGGTCGCTGCTTCCGATGACCACGGCATTCTGGTCGGTAACCAGAACATGGTGGCCAATTATTTCATGGGTGGTATCGCATATTTCCTGAGCAAATCGCCTCAGCATTTTATCCGTCTCCTTCGGTCACTTGGTTGTGGATATTTTCCCATAAAGAGGTGTTTGTGCAAATGCACTAAACGCCGGTATGCAAAAGCGGACAACTTCCTTAAAGCGCCCAATATGTTGAGTCAAAGGGTGAACATATAATACGCGGAGAGAGGGGGCGAAGATCTTGCGTCTGGAACTGCATAGGGTATCAGTAAAGAATGTCTTGTGGGGGGACACCACGAAAGTTGAAGATGGAACACTTTTCGTCAACAAGGAGGAGATGCTTTCCGTTGTTCGACCTGATGAGAGAATTGCCAAAGCCAGCCTTGATCTGGCAAGACCTGGCGAGAGTGTAAGGATAATCCCGGTAAAGGATGTAATAGAGCCGCGATGCAAACTCAGTGGATCAGGAGAGGTTTTTCCCGGCTTTGTAGGGGGAATGGAGACGGTAGGAGAAGGGGCCACCATGGTTCTTGACGGTGCCGCCGTGGTAACATGCGGCCCCATAGTTGCCTTCCAGGAAGGTCTGATCGATATGTCGGGTCCGGGCTCGGCCTATTCTCCCTTTTCGGAGACCTGCAACGTGGTCTTCATCGCCGAACCGGTGGAAGGACTGGACCAGCACTCCTACGAGGCAGCCCTCAGGGAATCCGGGCTGAAACTGGCCTGGTACCTTGCGGACTGCTGCCGCTCTGCAAAAGCGGACCTGGTCAAGGTCTACGAGATGGAAGGACCGGTCAGGGAATCCGCTCTTTATCCACACCTTCCGAAGATCGTCTATTTCTGTATGTCCATTACGCAGGGACTTCTTCACGACACCTTTCTTTACGGTGCTGACATGAAGCACATTGTTCCGACCCTCATTCATCCCAACGAGAAAATGGATGGGGCCATGATCTCCGGCAACTGTGTTTCCGCCTGCGACAAGAACACCACCTGGCACCACCTGAATGATCCCATAGTGGAGGAACTCTATTCAAGGCACGGAAAGGATCTTGTATTTCTCGGGGTTATTCCTACCCTGGAGGACACCCGCCTCGCCGGGAAGGAAAGGACGTCGTGGTTCAACGCCAACCTGGCCCGGATGCTTGGGGCCGACGGGGTTGTAATCTCTGAAGAGGGTTACGGTAACCCCGATACGGATCTGTGCATGAATGCTGCCAAATGTGAGAAACTGGGCATAAGGACCGTGATAATATCCGACGAAGCCGCCGGGACCGATGGCAAGAGCCAGGGTCTTGCCGACGCCACTCCCGAGATGACGGCTTTTGTGTCTGCCGGCAATGTAAACGAAATGGTGGAGCTTCCGGCGATGGAAAGAGTAATAGGATTCCCGGAGTCAATAGCCAACCTTTCGGGTGGCGCAGAGGAGAGTCTTCGAAAAGATGGCTCCATGTTCGTTGAGCTTCAGGCTATTATCGGATCAACAAACGAACTCGGGTTTAGCAGAATCGGGGCCCGGTGGGTCTAGGACAGGGGGCGGTTATGATGACAAAGAGAGTCGTCTGTTACATAAACCAGTTTTTCGCGGGCCTCGGGGGGGAGGAGCAGGCTCACGTTCCGCCCTCATCGAAGGCCGGAACTATGGGACCTGCAATGCAGATAGACAATCTCCTGGGAGAAGATGCCGAAGTGGTTGGGACAGTAATATGTGGTGACAGCTATTACGGAGAGAACATGGAAAAAGCCAGGGTCGAGTGCCTGGAACTGGTCTCAGCCTTCGGACCCGACCTTCTGATCGCAGGACCGGCATTCAACGCGGGGCGGTACGGGGTAGCATGCGGGGATATATGCAAGGAGGTCTCTGAGAGGCTGGAAATACCTTCAATAACAGGAATGTTCCCCGAAAACCCCGGAGTGGAACTCTATAGATCGGGAACTTATATTGTGCCTGTAGCAGATAGCGCCAGGGGTATGAAAAACGCCCTTGAAGCAATAGCGACCCTGGCCGGTAAAATGATCAGGGATGAAAAACTGGGAGCTGCCGAAGACGAAGGATATATTTCCAGAGCCATAAGGAAGAATTTTTTCCATGAGGTCAGCGGGGCCAGAAGGGCTGTGGATATGCTCCTGAAGAAACTGGATGGCGTCAGTTTCAATACCGAGTACGAGATGCCGGTTTTTAAACGCATAACTCCCGCACCCCCGGTAATTGACCTTTCGCATGCGACGATAGCCCTTGTCAGTTCGGGGGGGATCGTTCCCAGGGGAAACCCTGATCACATAAGGGTCTCATCTGCCGAATCCTACGGGGTTTATGATATTTCGGGACTTGACGATCTGACGCCGGAGGTTTTTGAGTCCATACATGGAGGTTACGACAGGGTCTGGGCTAACGAAGACCCGGATACGGTACTGCCCCTCGACATTATGAGAGAGATGGAAAAAGAAGGCGTATTCGCCAAACTCTACGATCATGTATTTACTACGACAGGTACCGGCACCGCCGTTGCCCATGCGGAGCGTTTCGGCAGGGAGATCGGTGAACGCCTGAAAAAAGACGGTGTTGACGCGGTCATTCTGACCTCTACCTGAGGAACCTGTACGCGATGCGGCGCATCGATGGTAAGGGAGATCGAGAACGCGGCGGGAATACCTGTTGTCCAGATCGCGACTATTGTTCCCATAATGCTCACTGTAGGGGCCAACAGGATAATTCCGGGGGTGGCCATTCCTCACCCTACAGGTGATCCGGGCCGTGGACCTGAGGGGGACAGGGCTGTAAGGAGGGGGCTTCTGGAGAGAGCGTTAAGGGCGATCCAGACTCCGGTATCCGAGCAGACGGTCTTCAAATCCTGATAATTTCCGGTATTCCCTGGAAAAGAGGGGGAGGTTTTCCTCCCCCTCTTTTTTTATGGCAATCTGTTCCCGATGGGCGTTATACTTGAATCATTCCAGAGAGCATTGAAAGGGGAGACAGATCAGAATTGCTGATCCTTACCAATAACCCGCGCGTGGCAGAAAAATTCCCGTCATCCCTTTTCATGGAAGGTTCTCCGCACGATGTGGTCTCCAGGGCCGGAGATCTGCTCAAGGGTGGCTACGTTCTTTTGAGTTCTCCCCTTCCCCCGAACGGGAGACTGATGAAGAACCCCTACCGTTCAATTGCTCTCGCAGAGAGCGGAGAGAAGTACTGTGGCGGACGTGACTTCGTTCTTGTTTCCGAGGCGGCGAATCGTCTGGCGATCCTGGAATTTTTGCCGAAAGACGGAAACAGGGGGGAAGATCTGGCCTTCATGGATCTTCATCTACTTGAAGTTGCCATCAGGGAAGAGCGGAATGGCCAGGGGTAACTTTCGAGGAAAGACAACCCGGAAAATAATTTTTTTGAAAGAGAGGGGAAGAGAATGGCAGTGTCCGACAGGCTTGATGAAATAATATCCGTGAGACTGGTAAAAGATCAGAAGGATCCAGCGGTGTGGTGGAAGGGTTCCTGGATCGACGGTTCGGGTTTCATGTCCCTTGTCCTTCAGACCGAAGAATCCCTGAGGAAAAGTGGTTTTACCCGTGGCTCCAGGATTGCCGTATTTATGGCAAACTCGCCCCTGCTCTGGAGTATTGCTGTAGCAGCCTGGAGGCTCGGTGGAACTATAGCTCCTCTTAATGCCAGAAGTGGTATAAAGGCAAGCGTCCAGATAACAGACCACATAGATCCGGTGGGGGCGATCCTCGGTGAAGGGATGGAATCTCTAGCCGAAGCTCTGGCGGCAGAGGGGATACCTTCTGTTATCGCTGCTCCGGAAGGTCCACTCCCCGTATTTGAAGGCAGGGAATCAGTGCCGGATGATGACTCGATAGCCGTAATTTTTGCTACCTCTGGTACGACGGGTTCCCCCAAGGCGGTGCAGGTAAGCCACTTGAACCTTATCGATAACTCTTTCAAGGTCCACAGGAACATAGAGGGATTCGAAAGCGGGAGAGTGCTTCTCAACGTCCTTCCCAATTTTCACTCCCTGGGATTTACGATATGCGGAGTTCTGCCTCTCTGCTGGGGGCTACCCATGGTTATTGTATCCTCGTTCATTCCGGTCCGGGATACCATTGAAGCACTGAGGACAGCCGGAGTCAGCATAATGATTGCTGTACCCACTATGCTTCCATTCCTTCTCGGAGCGGTATCCAAAGAAGGAATATCTTTCCCGAATCTGAAATATATTTTGACAGGCGGAGGAAAACTCGATCCGACACTGGAAAGCAGGATCCGCAAGGAAATGGGAGTCATCTGCTTCGAAGGATACGGGCTTACGGAATGCTCTCCAGTCGTATCGTGCAATCCCTCGGAGAAGACAAGGAAACTGGGTACCGTAGGCCCCCCCTTGCCAGGTTACGAGGTCCAGGTAAGGGACCCTGAAGGGTCTGTTCTTGAAAACGGAGAAGATGGAGTCCTGTGGGTAAAGGGTCCTTCAGTAACATCCGGCTATTTCAGGGCTCCCGAAATGACGGCCGAGCGTTTTTGCGACGGGTGGCTGGACACGGGAGATATCGTCAATCTTGATCCCGATGGTTATATCACCATAATGGACAGAGCCACGGACCTGATCATAGTCGGAGGATTCAACGTATACCCTCAGGAAGTCGAGACGGTACTCAACTCTCATCCCCTGGTGAAGATGAGCGCGGCAATAGGTGTCAAGTCCGCCCTGAGCGGAGAGGTGGTCAAGGCTTTCGTTGTTCTTGAAGATAACACTCAGGTCACACAGCAGGAACTTGTCCAGTTCGCTAAGGAACACCTCTCACACTACAAGGTTCCCAGAAGAATAGACATCGTTCAGGAGCTTCCTCTGTCGAGTGTGGGAAAGGTCCTGAGAAGGCAACTGAGGGACAATGAGTAACAGGTAATCGGCATTGCCCGGTTGAAATTATGGAAAACAGACCAAAGTCCAGTCCGGAGGGTTGGTTATTTTTCGTAAAATGGGCCTAAAGTCTCATGCAATCGATTGCATCAAGATTGCGCTTTAACACAAAATGTAGTGTATAATTGCCACGGGGTACTATATGTGCATCGGGAGTTGTCCCGACAGAATTCTGGAAGGGAGGGACCGGTCAGACAGAGGCCGGACACCTGGAGGATGAGGTTCATCGCAAGAGTGTCGCTTCTGATCGTATTCCAGGTTCTCGCTTTCTCGTTCGTGTCTTTCCCGGTGGTAGCCCAGCCGATGGTGGAATCGGTCCCGGAGATCAGGCTGACGTTACTTGAGATCAGGGATGAGGTCCTTAAAGGAATGGAGGAGGTTCTAAGGGATCCTTCGGGACTTCTTTTCACCAACACCGGTGAAAGGAGTTTTCTTTCCGAGACAGTAGGTCTTGAAATGATACTTCATCTTTATCGTGGGGACAGGTCCTCTTTTGACCGCCAGTTCCGGCTTGTAGAATCCCGTTTTATGGGGCCTCTGGGGCTTATGGCCTGGAAGATCACTCCTGAGAACGGTTCCGCAGAACTCTGGAACGCGTCGGTGGATGATCTTAGAGTTGCAAAAGCTCTTGTTCTCGCAGACAAAAAATGGAAATCAGCCGATTATCGGAAGGCCGCCATGGGCCTGGGAGCATCCCTTCTTGAATACAACACCGAAGGAAACCTTCTTGTCGATGGATGTTCGTGGAAAAAACCTGGACTGACAGGAAAAAGCCGGGTTGACCAGAAATACACCACCAGCACCCTTGCCTATGCCGACATAACCGCCATGAGACTTCTTTCCGGACTTGATCCAGAGTGGGTTCCGGTTCTGCAAAGAATGTCCGGGGTTCTCATAGAAGGAATGGTTGGCAGGGACTGCCCCAGGTTGCTTTTCGAGTCTTCCTCCGGAAACTACGAGGATACTGGTCAGGATGACGAGATAATAGTTCGGACGATGGCAATGCTCTATCTGGCTGAATCAGGGTTTGTCAATATGGCCAACCTCGATGGCACCGCTTTTGCGGCTGTTTCCGGGAGATTGCTTGACAATTACGGGAATGAGAACATTTCGGTTATCTCCCTTGCGGCTCTTTATCTGTTCCATGGAGGCAGAAAGACCGAGGCTCTTCAGACCCTCGGGAGACTGGATAATTTTCGCAATGACGTTCCTGAACTTTCGGGGCTTCTGGGTTACGAAGAGAGCGAAGGTGTCTTCTCGGCCTGGGCTTTTGACAACCTTCTCGCTCTCCTGGCTATAGAAACGGTTTTGCAGAACGGTAGTCAATGATCGAAAAGGGGTGTGATACCGGTGTCAGAAAGAACCCTTAAAAGAAGCATCTTTATAAAACTTACCGCGGCTTTCTGCGGATTCATGGTTCTTTTCACCTGGCAGTTCATGAATTTTTCTGTGCCTTTTGAAGATTATGTCATGTCCATAGTAACTGCGGGATGCCTTTTCGTTGGTCTGGCCCTGGGTCTGCGAGGAAGTCTGATCGTAGCGCTTCTTGTCCTTTTCGGTTATGGGACTATCAAGATCGGTCTTGTTCTCTGGCTTCAGCAGCCTGTTCTTATAGGAGCTCCCCAGCTTTTCTGGCTTCTGGCCGTTCCTGCCGCGGCTTTCGTCAGTGGATCTCTCCACGAATCGGTCGACGGGGTCATAGAAAGGCTGGGAACTCTCAACACCGAGATAGAGGACCTGGTTGCGGTGGATGAGATGACTGGCCTGGACAACGCCAAGAGGTTCGCCTTCAGGGTCGTCGAGGAGATCTCGAGGTGCAAGAGGTACGGGGGAGAGTTTTCTATCATGCTGGTGAAGATAGCCTTTCTCGACGAACTGGAAGATGTTCATGGCCTCAGGGTCCAGAAACTGGTGGTCCAGAAGGTGGCCGAGACTCTCAAGGGAATGAAAAGACTGGAAGACTTCATCGCGAGGATTGGCAGGGACGAGTTTTCATTTGTCCTTCCAAACACCCCTAAAGATGGCACTACGGTGCTCAAGGAAAGAGTACGTGAAAAACTTCCCTATCTGGATATTTCCCCCGCGGGTGAAGAGTTCAGAAGGATCAGGCTGACCATAAGAATAGGTATAGCAACGTTCCCTTCTGAAGGAGAGGAGTATATCCCCCTGCTGAACGTGGCGAGGAGGGATTACGAGTATGACCACGGCTAGGTGGTCGGGGTGGATAATTTCTCTGATATCTCTTTTTATTTTCTCCGTTATCTGCGGATCTTGCCCGGCTGAAGCCAGACAACCAGGAAGAGGACGGGTTTTGCTTGTCCATGATTCGGGAGACCTGCTGCCCTCCAGTACCGCGGATCCTGTCCTTATGATGAGCATTCTCCTGTCCCGTTTTGCCGAGGAAGTAACAATCGGCGGCGGAGGGGATTATTCCCGGGAAATATTGTCAGGTTTCGACGGGGTTGTAATAGTATCAACTATAGAGGGGATCTCGGAACTCAAGTTGCCCGAGACCGATGTCCCGGTTGTCTGGGTCGGTACAGGAATTCCCAGGAATCTTCCGATCCAGGTCAATGTCGGGGATGAGTTTTTTTTCAACTTCGACCATGTCAGGTACAAGGACAGGCTCCTCTTTGCGGGCAAGCAGCATCAGTCGGTTTTTCTGGAAGCGGGGGATGGTGTGGAAGTGCTTGCGCAGGCTACGGATCTGCAGAGAAGTGTCCCCCTTGCGGTTCATCTTCCGGGTATATCTCTCTGGATCTTCTCCGGTATCCCCTTCTGGGAAGGAGGGGAAATGGTGTTCGCTGACATCCTCTATGATGTCTTCGGAGCCCAATGGAAGAAAAGTTCGATTTATGTGAGGCTTGACGGAATTGACCCCTTCACTGATGCCGGACAGGTGGAAAGAGTAGCGGACTGGCTCAGAGAAAGGACGATACCCTTTGCCGTTTCCTATTCTCCGGCCAACTGGGAGGGTGGAACGGGCAATCTTGTCACCATTGAAAGGAACCGCCCTCTTGTGGATCTTCTGAAGCGACTTTCAGAATATGACATCCCGCTGGTGATGAGAGGCTTTGCAGGAAACCACCGCCGGGTTCCGTACGAGAACGCTGCTGAATTCTGGGATTACGAGAACGATGCTCCCCTGCCAGAGGCAGGGAAGATCCTTCAGGAACGGATTGCAGACGGTATTTCGGTTTCCGCCCGACTGGGGATAAGGCCTTCGGGGTTTATGGCGCCGGGATATAAACTCCCGCCCGAACTCCTCGATCCGGTCGGCGACAGATTCAGGATGATGGCAGGAAGGGTCCAGGTCAGCGAAGTGACTTCAGAGGCATCCTACGTTCCGCCTTTTCCGGCCCGGGTAAGGAACATGATCTTGCTGCCGGAGAACCTGGGCTATGTATCACGATACAGACCCCAGGAGGATATTTCGCTGATACTTTCGAAAAGCCTCGACATGACCGTGGTGAGGGGGGCACTGGGATCTTTTGCCTATGATCCCGTTCTTGGGGTGGATATGCTGGATCTCATCGTGTCGGAGATGCGAAAACAGGGTTACGGGATAGACTTTGTTTTTGATATTCCGGAACCGGTCCCCATACTCGAAGGGGCGGAAGCCATCGAGGACTCAAGCGGGTTTGAAAGATCGAAAAGAACGGGAGAACTGGCCGGATACGTGCTTCTGATTTCCGGAGTGCTGGCTGGCCTCTTCCTGGCGGCAATATACATAAGGAGATCACTGGGACGAAGGAGGGATCTGTTCAGTTGAAGGCCCTTGCTGCCATTTTCATTATTTCTTTATCTCTCCTGACCTTCTGTGGTTCCTCGATTGCCGCTCCGACGGCACTGGTGTTGCATGATGGCCTGACAGAGACCTTTGCCGTATCCCTTGTCAATCTGCTGGGACATTTCAGGGAATACGAAGCAAGAACTTCGCTCCTGGACAGCACAGAGCCTGGCGAGATTGTTTCCGCCGAGGCTGTGTTTGTCCTTATGGCCTATGATTCACCCCCTCCCGGACCGCGGGTAAGGGAAGCTCTTGAAAAAAGGACGGGCCTGACGGTTTTTGCCGGGGAACATCGATGGATGGGATCTCTTCCCTCTGTTTTGATATGCGACAGGGTCAGTTACAGGGGCAGTTCCTTCTGGATAGAAGGGTATGGGGTCAGAAAAAAGGAAAAACCCTTTGGCGAGACTGTGGTTTCAATGTCCCAGTCTGGTCAGGATGTTCCTTTCATAGAGAAAAACGGTAATCGGTGGATGATACATGGCATCCCGATGTTTGAGGTTCCGGCCTGGATAACGGCCGATGCTCTTCATGATATCCTGGGAATATCCCATGCTCCGAAAAGGACGGCAATGCTGCGGCTTGAAGATATAAACCCGTCATATTCTGGCGAAAGGCTGAAAAAACTCCAGGACTGTATAGAGTACCTCTACAGCGAGGGTGTTCCTTTCTCAATGGCGGTTTTCCCTGTCTTCATAAACGCAAGAGGGGAACCCCGAGCTCTTTTGATCACCGACAACGAACCATTGATGAAACTTCTGCGAAGGGCGGAGAAAATGGGCGGAACAGTGATCATGCACGGAACCTCCCATCAGTACCACCAGGTCTCCGGGGAAGGGTCCGAGTTCTGGGACGTTGAGACTGACGGTCCCATACCGGACGAAAAGGCCTATTTTCACGAGAGGATGAGGTACGGGTTATGGCTCTTTAAAGAGGCCGGGCTTCACCCCAAACTTTTCGAGGCTCCCCACTACAACATGCCCCTGAGTCTCCAGAAGGAACTGACAGGTTACTTCGGGACCATTGCCGGCTCCCTTATGATCACCGATGAAAGCTACACGATTTCTCAGGACTTCCCCTATATTATCTACAGATCCTGGGCGGGTCTCACGGTTCTTCCGGAGCAATTGGGGTATATCGCTACGGACGCGGAATCCATGTCGATCGTCACCATTCTGGAGCGGCTTGATATCCTTACTGCGATCATGCGGGATCCATTCGCCTGTTTCTTTTACCACCCCTATGTTGCCGGAGACCTGTATCTGAGAGAACTAATTCCTCAGATAAGGGACAGGGGTTATGTTTTCGCAGACGTTTCGCAGTTTGGGGGCGATCCCCTTGTTGTAGTTACAAGTGCAGATCACATCTGGCCTCTTGCTTACTCGAAGGTCCCATTATCGAGATATCTGCCTCTGATAATCGGGCTTATTGGTGCCGCTATTCTGGTAATAATCTATTTCAGGCAGACAAAAAAGAAAAAAAGGGAGATGTTCCGGGGATGATCGGGCCCATCGATTATGTGTTCATAGCATGTCTGGTCGTTATATGGAGCGTGCTTCTTTACCACGTGGTCCTTTCCTATGCCGGATACCGGTACTCCCTTTCGGCCCAGAAAGAGAAAGAACGTCTTGACGAGACCCCTATCGGAGAACTTCCTTCGGTGACTGTTCTTGTTCCGGCCCATAATGAGGAAGCGGTAATAGAAAAAACCCTGCTTGCTCTCGCGGCTATGGATTATCCGACGGGCAAGGTGGAAATAATCTGCATTAACGACGGTTCCAGGGACAGGACAGGAAAGATAGCAAGAAAAATATCCGAATCATCAAATGGAAAGATCCGGGTACTCGATGTTCCGGAAGAAAGATCGGGAAAGGGCAAATCAGAGGCCCTCAACTTCGGGCTCGAACACGCGTCGGGGGAGATCATAGCCGTATATGATGCCGATAACACCCCCGAAAGAAGCGCCCTTCTTTACCTCGTTCGAAACCTTGTCGAGGGAAAGGATACTCTTGGGGCTGTGATAGGGAAATTTCGGACCCGCAACCAGGACAGGAACCTTCTGACCAGGTTCATAAATCTTGAGACGATCTTTTTCCAGTGGACGACTCAGGCTGGAAGGTGGAACCTCTACCGTCTGGCGACAATTCCGGGGACCAATTTTGTCGTCTGGACCGAACTGCTGAAGTCGCTGAAGGGCTGGGATCCCAAGGCGCTGACGGAGGACACCGAACTTTCTATCAGGATCTACCTTGCAGGAAAATTCATCAAGATGATTCCCTATGCGGTTACCTGGGAGGAGGAGCCAGAAAGGTGGCCGGTATGGTTCAGACAGAGGACAAGGTGGGCCATGGGGAACATCTACGTTCTGAAAAAGTACTTTCTGTCGCTTTTGTTCAGGGGTAAATTCAGGCTTTACTGGGACATACTGTACATGCTTCTTATCTATTTTCTTTTCCTGACCAGTGTGACAACATCTCTTGTAATATTCCTGCTTGGACTTACAGGCATAGGAAACATAGTGCTTGAAGGCCCCTTCAACATTCTCTGGTTTCTGGCCGCGGTTCTTTTCGTTACGGAGATGGGGATATCCCTAACCGCGGAACCCGGCGAGGACAGGGCTACAAATCTGACGATTGCACTGGTAATGTACTTCACGTACAGCCAGCTCTGGCTGATCGTGATGTTCAACGCGCTGATAAAGAGTTTCTTGTCGCTTTTTCGAAAGGGAGGACACTTCTGGGTTAAGACGGAGAGGGCGGGGTGATGGATTTGAGGCTTTCTGGAAAGATCTGTGTTGTAAGGGTTCTTGCCTGTTTATTTGCCGGATTGTTTGTTACCGGAGTTCTGTCTACTCCTGGTGAATGTACTGTAAACTCTGTCAGGACCGGGATTCAGCCCGGCGGAGCCAGGATCGTGGTCGATCTTGACAGGGCTTCGGAATATTCGCTCTCAAGGAGCGGTAGTGAGCTCCGGATCACCATCAATACGGGGATAGCGAGGCAATTGTCGGGCAACTTCCCGACAAACCGTGCAGCATCTTCCTACAGGGCCTTACCTTCAGGGAACGAAACCCTTGTTACGGTAGTGCTCAAGTCACCTGAGGTTTCGGTCAGGCATTTTAAACTAGTGAAGCCGGACAGGATAGTTATCGACATATCTCCGGAAAGTAAAACGGCTGTGTCGGATACTCCCACCGCAAAAATAGCCCCAGCGCAGGCCCCCGCCCCCGCGCCGGCTGTGCCAGCTACCGGAGCGCAAGGACTTGTGCCGGCCCCTGGTTCTTTCGGGAAAAGACCACAGACCTTCAACTCTCCCCTTACTCAGGTCGACATATCTGTCGGGAGCGTCTTTTCCAGCCAGTCCTTTTTCGTTGATATATCCCCGACATGGAAGATCCTTGATGGAAGTTACATCCATCTCGTGCTCAGCCACTCCCAGACCACCAATCCCCGAATATCCAACGTTGTGGTCAACGTCAACAACGATCCGGTTTATACGATTGTTCTGGACCGAAACAATATCTGGAAGGGAGACATAAAGATCCCCGTTTCCCCTGAGTATTTCGGGGAGGGGACCAACACAATTACCCTCAACAGCTACATGCGATCTATCGAGGAACAGTGTCAGGACATAGACAATCCGGGGAACTGGATGAGGATCCACAGGGAAAGCTTTGTACATGTCAGGTATATCCCCGGAAGTGATCTCAGGCTGATGGAGTTTACGTCGCCTTTTTTTGAAACAAACCTCAACCACAAGGAAAACAGCGCAATAGTGATCCCTGACGGTTTTGAACCTGGCGAGGCGGAGGCGGCTTACGAGATGCTCCTGTCCTGGGCAAGGAGTTCCAGATTCAAGGATTTCCGGCCAAAGGTCATGCCGATAAGCGAACTGACAACGGAGATAGCTTCCACCTTCCACATTATCTACCTTGGAAGAAAGGAAAAATTCCCGAAATCGGTCCATGACGCATTTGGGACACCAGCGTCTATCAAGGGGTCCAGTTATCTATCCTCTTTCCTTAACAGCCAGGGTAAGGGCAGGCTGCTGATAACTTCCGAGACCTCTCAGGGTGTCAGTTTCGGGGTCAGGGCCCTTATGCTTCCGGAACTCAGGGAGCAGATGAACGTCAGGAATCTTTCGCTTGCTCTTGATACGCCCCTGCCCCAAAGAAAGGCCAGGAGTGAACTTGACGCGGAATTGCCTTTTTCCCAGATATTCACGGGAGATGTTGTCTTCAGGGGGACCTACAGCCACGAGAGATTCCTCTCTTTCAGGGTTCCGCCTCAGTGGGACCTGAAAGGAACCCCTCGGATAGTACTTAGATACAGGCACTCCCCGGTTCTGAACGAACGCAAATCCGCCCTGACCGTTGATTTCGAGGATGTACCTAGGAAGTCGGCTCCTCTTGGTGTTACCACATCCGAGGAAGGTCGTCTCGATGTTCCGGTTCCGGGGGACATCAAGGGTGGGGACTTTCTCAATTTCAATCTCAGGGCATACCTGGACATAGATACCTTTGACTGCGGCCATAATTTCACAGAAGCGGCCTGGCTAGTGGTGGACAAATCATCATATCTCCACCTTCCCCACACCCTTAAAAGGATCTCACCCCTTCTTGAGCATCTTCCCCATACCATATCCGACGGGAATGTGAACGTATATCTTGGCCCAGGCACTGACGGCAATGCCCTGACATCCCTTGGCAACATGCTCATTTACTGGCAGCAGAACCTCCTTGGGGACCTGTTCCTCTCGGTGAAGAACCTGAGTGCCTTCTCATGGGATGGAGCCCTGGGCAATTCGATAGTTCTGGCCTCTGTACCGGATATCAGGGGAAAGGGCATCCCCATATCGGTCGGGTATGACCCTGCGAAGAAAAGTATAATTTCCGGCCCCAAGGTACCGGTTGTTCCTGAATTCGGGGAAAGGGCGGTCCTTTTCCAGCTTCTCTCCCAGAAGGATTCCAGCCTTGCCCTGGTGATGGGCTGGGCGAGATCCGTTCCAGGTGGAGACATCTTCAACGACGCGATCGTCAGGAACAGACTCCGTGGTGATATATGTCTTGTTGCTCCCGATGGCAGGGTCGTTCCCTTCTACCTGGAGACTCCGGAACCCGAACCGGCAGGGAAAATTTCCAGGGAGTGGTACATGGAGATCATTGACAAGTTCAGGGGCGACAGGACAACACTCGGCATATTCGCACTTGGAACCTCCCTGGTGCTCTTTGTCCTCTTCGTGTCTCTTGTCAGGAGCATGAAAAAACGCTGACCCGGTTCGAAGAAAAACTTTTTTCAGGGATCTCCCCTTTCAGGAGGTCCCTTTTTTTGATACAATCCCCGCTGGACGTTGACGGGAGTGATCCCATGGATAGAGAGAACCTTCACCACGCAATGTTCATGCGCTTTGCCATCGAAGAAGCTCTTGCAGCATTCGAGGTTGGTGAGGTTCCCGTCGGAGCCGTCCTGGTGGTTGGTGGAGAAATCGCGGGACGGGGACACAACATGAGGGAAAGCCTTACGGATCCGGCTGCTCACGCAGAAATGACTGCTCTCAGGGAAGCCGCTTCAGGGTCCGGAAGATGGATCATCGATGGCGGCACTCTCTATTCGACCCTTGAGCCGTGTCCAATGTGTGCTGCGGCCCTGGTGCAGTCAAGGGTAGAGGCCATAGTTTTCGGAGCCAGGGACTTCAGGTGGGGAGCCTGCGGCACCCTGTACGATATTCCAGGGGATTCAAGGCTGAACCACAGGTGCAAGGTTACAGGTGGCATACTCGCCGAAGAATGTGCTAAAATGCTCCGGGAGTTCTTCCGGGCCAGGCGAAAAGGTAACCGGGCAAGGTGTGGAGAGATGGCCGAGTGGTCGAAGGCGGGCGACTCGAAATCGTCTAGGCGGTGATGAGCCGTCTCGTGGGTTCAAATCCCACTCTCTCCGCCATTTGACAATATGCGTGCTTTTGCGGAGAAGTGGCCGAGTGGTCGAAGGCGGGCGCTTGGAGAGCGTCTGGGCGGCAACGTCCCGTGGGTTCGAATCCCTCCTTCTCCGCCATTTTTGGCGATTTTTTGCCGGGGACCCAGTCCCGTGCGACGAAAGACCATAAAACCCCGTCAGGCCCGGAAGGGAGCAGCGGTATATGGTTCTTTCGGGTGCCGCGGGCAAGCTGGGTCCCCGGCATGAGGTCGCTCTTTTATTTTTTGGGGAGGTCCCTGGATGAGTCTGGATGAAAAGTTCAGCGGTCATTTTATGCCCTCGGTTAAATGGATCGAGGGAGATATTCTTTTTCTTCAGCCTCTGTACCTTGTTCCAGTAGAAGTTTTCACCACGGGTATGTTGAAAAGGCCGGAGTATAAGACAGTTGTAGCCGTTATTGAGGCGGTAGGTGGAAGAGTTGAGTCCTTAAGGAAAAATATGCCTGCCATATCCGAAGGCAACCCTGAGGGCAGGAAACTACCCGTAAACCTGGCTCCGGAAAAGGCGGTACGGATCGCGGAGTGCGCTCTTGTTTCCGAGGGCAGGGAGGGGTGGAGGGCCCTTGCGGGCTCTTCCCGTGTTATGGCCAGAGACAGGGACATGCGTTCCTGCTGGAAGATATGGATACGTTCAGGTGAGAGCCTGGTTGATTCTGTAACCGGTAAAGAGTTTCCCGCCGGAGAGTTCCTGGGGATGATGCTCCCCAGGGAACTCGATTGACGGGGCAGGTCAAAGCAACGGGTTCAGGATTCGACTTCGCTGGAAGGTGATACGGGGGCTATGTCGATAAGGGTTCCGATAAGGGTTTCCAGTTCGCCCATGTCAGGAGAACGAGATTCTGCCAGACACCGTCTGACGTAGCTTTTCAGAATCTCAATGCAGGCGTTCTGCATTGCCTTTCTTGCCGCTGAAAGCTGGAGGAGTATATCCTGGCAGGGTTTATCCTCGATTATCATTCGCTGTATTCCCCTGAGCTGCCCTTCAACCCTTTTCAGTCTGTTCAGCATTGCCTTTCTTGCGGGATCCATTTTTTCCAACTGTTCGATCAACGATGTTTTCGCCATGATCTTCCCTCCAGGACTTGAAGCAAAAGTAGGTATACCGGGTATATCCTATTCCACAAAACCTTGCCGGTCAATCTCAAGCTGTGATATACTCCCCCTTGGCCCTTATCACGCACACGATCCGACGGGAACGGGTGGTGTCCGCCCTTGTGCGGATCCCGGGACCGGGTGAAGGTCGTGGAGGGAAAACCAGAAAACGGGAGGCGAAGAATTTGGCGGTAGTGAGCATGAAACAGCTGCTGGAGTGCGGAGTGCACTTTGGCCATCAGACCAGGCGCTGGAACCCCAAGATGAAGCCCTACATTTTTACGGAGAGGAACGGGGTCTACATTGTCGATCTCCAGAAGACGGTCAAGGGCCTGGAGAAGGCCTATGACTTTCTCAGGGAGGTTTCGAAGGGTGGAGGGAGCGTTCTTTTCGTCGGCACCAAGAAACAGGCCCAGGAGACCATCAGGGAAGAGTCTGTCCGTTGTGGACAGTACTATATTACTCATCGCTGGCTCGGCGGTCTCCTGACCAACTTCCCGACCATCAAGAAAAGGGTGGCGAGAATGGTCGAACTTGGATCTCCGTCATTCCTCGAAGGTTCCACCAAGTGGACCAAGAAGGAGATTGCAGGGTTTGCCAAGGAGAGGGAGAAACTCGAGAAATACCTTCTCGGGATAAAGGACATGAAGGACATTCCCGATGCTCTCGTCGTAGTTGATCCCAAGAGAGAGGACATTGCCATTCTGGAGGCCAGGAAACTCGGCATACCCATTGTGGCCATTGTAGATACAAACTGTGACCCCGACCTGATAGATTTCCCGATCCCGGGTAACGATGATGCCATAAGGGCTATCAAGCTTATTGTAGGACTTATGGCCTCTGCGGTGATCGAAGGACACCAGGGAACCGACAACGTCTGTGCTGATACTGCTGATGACACTGATGCCGAAGACGATCCGGGCCAGCAAAACGGAGTATCCGAAGAGGCCCATGAAAAATTCGGTGAGGTTGAGACTGTCATCGTTGACAAGGAACTTCTCGAAAGAAAAGGCTGGAAGGAGGCCCAGTAATGTCTGTAGATGTTGATGCCGTAAAGGAACTGAGATACCGCTCTGGGGCAGGGGTTCTTGATTGCAGGAAAGCCCTTTCCGAGTGCGGGAACGATCTTGAAAAAGCCGTTGATTTCCTGAGAGAAAAGGGTCTTGCCAAGGCCGCCAAGAAGGCCGGAAGAGAGGCATCCGAAGGACGTATTTTCAGCTACATCCACACTAACGGAAAGATCGGCACTCTCGTTGAACTTGACTGCGAGACGGATTTTGTAGCCAGGACTGACGAATTTCAGGAACTTGGCAAGGAAATAGCCATGCATATCGCTGCTGCGGGTCCGAGTTACCTGACCTCCGAAGAGGTCCCCCAGAATGATCTTGACAGGGAAAAGGAAATATTCCGTCAGCAGGCTCTTGATGAAGGGAAGCCGGAACACATCGTCGACAAGATCGCAGAAGGAAGGATCGCCAAGTTTTACGAAGAGAATTGCCTGATGGAACAGAAATATATCAGGGACCCGGAAAAGAAGATCAAGGATCTGGTTGTTGAGGAAATAGCCAAATTGGGAGAAAATATTGTTGTGAAAAGATTTTCCCGCTTCTCGATCGGGGAATAGGATAAAAGGGCGGGGAAATTTCCCGCCCTCTTTTTTTGGACTGAGGAAAGCAGGCGGAGGTGGTTTACCAAATGGGCTCCTATAGAAGGGTCCTGCTCAAACTATCGGGTGAGGTTCTGGCCGGGGATTCACCCTTCGGGCTGGACATGGGCGCGATCAAAAAGATATGCAGGGAGATAGCTTCCATTGAGGAGAGCGGTCTGGAGATAGCCATGGTCGTTGGCGGAGGGAATATCATCAGGGGTGCCCAGGTTACCGGTGCTGAACTGGGCAGGGCTCAGGGTGACTATATGGGGATGCTCGCGACGGTCATTAACTCTCTTGCCTTGCAGAATGTTCTGGAGCACCTTGGAATCCCTACCAGGGTTCAGACGGCGATAGAGATGAGAGAGATCGCCGAGCCCTTCATACGTCGAAAGGCACTGAGACACCTTGAAAAGGGAAGGATCGTCATATTTGCTGCCGGGACGGGGTCTCCATTTTTCTCGACCGACACGGCGGCGGCACTCCGTTCTGCCGAAATATCTGCAGATTGTCTATTGAAGGCCACAAAGGTCGATGGTATATATGATGATGACCCGGCAAAAAACCCGGAAGCGAAACTACTTCCCAGAATTACTTATATGGAGGCGCTGCAGAAGCAGTTGAAAGTAATGGATGCGGCGGCATTCTCTCTGTGTATGGAAAACCGGATCCCCATCCTTGTTGCCAATATCCTGAAGGAAGGCACGCTCCGGGACATCCTGATCAACGGCAAACAGGTTGGAACTGTTGTCCATCTTGAAAAGGAGTGATGATAATGCCTGAACTCGAGATCAAAAGAATGAAAGAGAAGATGGAAAAGGCTGTCGAACATCTCAGGAAAGACCTTCTCGGTGTTCGCACCGGAAGAGCTCACCCGGCTCTTGTCAGCGAGATCAAGGTCGACTACTACGGGGCCCAGACTCCCATCTCCCAGGTAGGTGCTATATCTACTCCAGATGCCCGGCAAATAGTAATAACTCCCTGGGACAAGACGGCAATAAAGGCTGTCGAGAAGGCTATCCAGGCATCCTCACTGGGGATAAACCCTAACGTGGATGGAGAGAATATAAGGCTTGTTATCCCTGAACTGACGGGGGAACGGAGGGTAGAACTTACCAAACTTGTCAAAAAGTATGCCGAGGACGCAAGGATTGCGGTTAGGAACCTCAGGCGTGATTCGAACGACACTTTCAGGAAAATGGAAAAGGAAGGAAACATAAGCGAGGACTCCATGCATGACTTTCTCGACTCCATCCAGAAATCAACAGGTGAATTCATCAAAAGTATTGACGAGATAATGGCCGCCAAGGAAAAGGAGATACTCGAGGACTGATCTTGAAAGGAAATTCCCGGGGCATCCGGAAATCGGATGCCCCGCATTTTATTTACTGTTTATCTGATCGAGGAACCTGTGAAGCCTCATCATGCCTTCCCGAATATCGTTCTCTGAATTTGCGTACCCCAGCCTTATAAACCCTGGAGCAAAAAATGCGCTTCCCGGGACCGCTGCCAGAAATTCGCTATCCAGAAGGATACTGCAAAAATCGCCGTCGTCAACGATAGTTCTCCCCCTGAATGAACCTCCCAGAGTCTTTCTGATATCAACGAAGACGTAGAAAGCGCCTTCGGGTTCACTGAAAGAGATGTGGGGCATCCTGTGCAGCATGTCTATCATAAGATCCCGTCTTTCAGAGAAAGCTAACCGCATTTTTTCGGTGTCTTCTTCGGACCCTGTCAGGGCTCCGAGTGCCGCCCACTGGGCTATGGAGCATGGGTTCGAGGTGAGATGCCCCTGGATCGATGCGATCTTCGGAGCTAGCCATTCAGGGGCCAGGGCGTAACCTATCCTCCATCCCGTCATCGCGAAAGCCTTGCTAACACCATTCACGAGGATGGTCCTGTCGTAAACCTCCGGGGCAATTTTCAAAATGTTCCTGAACTGAGTGTTCCCGTAAACCAGCCGTTCGTATATCTCGTCGAATATTATCCAAAGATCGTGTTTTTTCGCCAGAGATGCAATATCGCGCAGGACATCCTCTCTATATACTGCTCCGGTAGGATTGTTGGGGGTGTTGACAAGAATGCCCCTTGTTGCTGGCGTTATCACTCTTTCGGTTACGGCGATATTTGGCACGCAGCCTGTTTCTGTAGTGTCTACGATCAATTCTTTCCCGTCCAGGAGCCTTATCTGCTCGACGTAACTGACCCAGGCCGGAGAGAAGACAATCACTTCATCTCCCGGGTCGATCAGGGCGGCGAGTGTTTCGTAAAGAAGGGGTTTTGCCCCGGCTCCTATAACGACCTGGCCAGGGCTGTAATCGAGGCCAAATCGTTTTCTGTAATAATCTGTAACAGCTTCTTTCAGTTCCGGGAGACCGCTTGATTGTGTGTAATGGGTTTGTCCGTCATTGATGGCTTTGATAGCGTATTCCCGGGCCGCGGGGGGCGAGTCGAAATCCGGTTCCCCCGCACCGAAAGAGATCACCGGTTTGCCCTGGTTCTTGAGATTTTTTGCTTTTGCTACAACTTCGAGAGTTGCCGATGGTTCCATACGGGATGCTCTTGCCGAAATTTTCATTTCCTGTGGATCCCCTTTCCCCAGAGAGATGAGGTATTTTCAACCAAAAGAAATTATAGGGCAAACAGCCGGGAAGAGGATAATTTTTTGATTCGCAAGGGTAAACAGGTAGAGTCATTGAACGACTGATCATGAGGTGTTAAAATAACTTCAGAGAGAGAGATTTTCCGGACGACACTGAAGATTGGAGGATGGGCCATGGATATCCGCTTTGTAACCAGAAATGTTGAACTGCAGGACGATCTTCAGGAATATATCGAGAAGAAGCTCCTCAAGCTCGAAAAGTTTTTTGATCGCATCAGGGACACCCAGGTTGAGGTAAGCTTCAACCGGGGAATGAATGTTGTGGAAATAACAGCAGATGTCAACGGTGTTATCATGAGGGGAGAGGACTACGCGCCAGACATCAGGAAGGCCTTTGATAAATGCCTCAAGAGCATTGAGCGCCAGATCAAAAAACACAAATCCTTTCTCAAGGACAAGGCAAGGATGAAACCCGTGGATGTTTCCTTTGAGATTGAGGGTTTTGTCAGGGAGATATCGGAGCCCGAAGAGAATCTGGAAAAGATCGTCAAGACCAAAAAATTCCCCCTCCGACCGATGTCTCCGGAGGAGGCAACGATGCAAATGGATCTTATGGGGCATTCCTTTTTTGTTTTTCGGAGCGCCGATAGTGGAAGCGTCAATGTCGTTTACAAAAGAAAAGACGGGGGATACGGGCTCCTGGTCCCCGAAGAATAATTTCTGTTTCCCCTGCTTATTCTGGTGAGACAAGGCAGGCGGGTGGGGTCTTCAATGCGGCCCCACCCTGTTTTTTTAATTTTGGTTCCCCTTTACTCGAGTTTATCAAGAGGTGATCATCCCTGGAAGACCGATTTGTGACTGCATGTTCATACGATTGTCCCGATGCCTGTCCCCTGATCGTAAAAAAAGACCAGTCCGGCGACCTTCTGATAGGTCCTGACCCGAATTTTCCCCTCGGTTTTGGTTTTATCTGCGACAAGGGAAAGCGCTGGGAATCGGTAAGGACACATCCCGAAAGGATAAAGTCCCCGATGCTTAAGAATGGTTCCCGGTGGGATGAAATATCATGGGACAAAGCCTGGTCTGTCTGGGCAGCCAGGACAGAAAGAGCTTTGTCCAGGAATGGTCCACTCTCGTTATTTTTTTCGAGGGGCTATGGGTCTCTATACTTCTCCAAGAATCTCCTTGCCAATTTTTTTGCTGCCCTTGGAGGGTACTCCACTACGGTTGGTTCGCTCTGCGACGCGGCCGGGGGGGCGGGGCTCAAAAAAAGTTTTGGTACCACCCCGGTAATGCTTCCGGAAACGGTCAGGGCAAAAAGCAATGGAGTCCTCCTTTGGGGGCGCAATGCGGCGGTTACCAACAGGCATTTGCTTCCTCTCCTGTCAGGGATCCGTAACAGAGGAGGAGGGGTAGTGTCTATTGAGGTGAGAGAAACGGAGACTACCAGAATTTCCGACAAATGGTGGCGCATCCGCCCTGGAAGCGATGGAGTGCTGGCTCTCGCTCTTTGTGCGACCCTTCACCGGTCTGGTTTGCTTCCGGACCGGTGGAAGGTCGGAGTCCAGAACCTTCCTGCCTTTGAAAAACTGATCGGAGAATTCGACCTCCGCGATGTGGAAGAGGCAACCTCACTCAAAGAAAAGGATGTTGTTGAAATAGCAGAATGGATCCTGAAAAACGGTCCTGTCGCGGTCTATCCCGGGTACGGTATCCAGAGATACATGAGCGGCTCGGATACTTTCAATTCGCTGGTTGCGCTTGCGGTAATGATCGGCGGGCTAAGCGAACCTGGATGTGGCGTGGTCTTTGGAAAAGACGAAATGGCCCTGTTCCCGGATAGCCTTACCCGGCAGTGCGCCGTCAAGAGAAAAATCCCAGTTTCTTCATGGTACTCCTCAGGAGGCCTCAATCCGGGGATAGACGTTGCGGTTTTCTGTGGGTCCAACCCTGCAAAGCAGACCCCCGGCTCAAATGTTTTTACTGAAACCCTGTCAAAAATACCATACAAGGTATGTTGTGACCTTTTCATGACAGAAACGGCCAGGATGTGTGATCTGGTTCTTCCGTCATCTCTTTTTCTTGAAGAAGGCCCTGACTGGAGAGGATCCTGGTGGCATCAGTATGTGTTCAGAAGTTTGAAAGTATGTGATTCTCCCGGGGAAGTGCTGACAGACCTGGAGATCTTCGACGGGTTGGCCAGGAAGATGGGCGTTTCCTCCGATCTTGAAGGTCAGCGCCTGGAAATGGATTCTATCCTGAGGAAAGACTCCAGGCTCAGGCAGGTTTCAGAAGGGGTATATTACTGGGATGAGCCCGAGCACTGGGGGAGTGGGAAATACTCGGTCAGGCTTCCGGAGGAAACACCGAAATCTTCTTCCTTTGATGGAGAATTCAGGTTGATTTCAGTGCATTCGAATGAATATATCAATGGACAGACTATATGTCAGGAGAATACGACTGGTCTCCCGATAGCGGTCGTATCACTGGATGATCTTGGAGGACTTGGTGCCCTGGAAGGTTCCGAAGGGATTATCCGGGGTGAAAGCGGTTCCATGAGGGTTGTAATCAAAGCGGACAGCTCGATCCCGAAAGGTATCTGTATCATGAAACAGGGTATTCCGGGAGTTAATTCCCTTACAATCCCACTGGTCAGCCCGGGGTATGGAGCCCCTTTTCATGAAAACCGGGTTTCGATCAACATGGTAAGGAGATGACTGTAGATGCATGAACTCTCACTAGTCAAAGCGCTCGTCGATCTTCTGGAACAACAGGCTCGCGAAAACAGGTGGGGTCGCATAACCAGGGTTACCATCAAGATCGGAAGCATGAGGCAGGTAATTCCTGACGTCATGTCATTTTCATTCGATATTGCGGCAAGAGAAACCCTGATGGAAGGTGCGGAACTTGAGATTATTGAACTTCCCGTTGAACTCAGGTGCAGGTCGTGCTGCAAAGAATGGGAGAAGGATCCCTTCCTCTGCCCGGAGTGCGGGAGCAGTGATGTAGAGATCAGGCAGGGGATGGAGATGGAAATAGAATCTGTGGAGGTGGAAGATCAGGATGCCCCGAAAGATTAGCATTCTAAAATCCGTCATGGCGGCTGACGAAAAAATTGCCATGCGGTTGCGAGGTGAACTCGAAAAGAGCGGGATATTGATGGTCAACCTGATCGGCTCCCCGGGAGCCGGGAAGACTACTCTCCTCGAAGCGACCCTGAAAAAGGGGGGATTCAGGTCTGCTGTGATCGAAGGGGATGTGGCGACGTCAAGAGATGCGGAAAGGATAGCCCTGACAGGTACCCCTGTGATCCAGATAAATACTCATGGAGGCTGCCACCTGGAGGCGAACCTTATAGAAAAGGCACTTCTGGAAATGGATCTTGAAGGGGTAGATGTGCTTTTTATCGAAAATGTCGGCAACCTTGTATGTCCCGCCGAATTTGATCTGGGGGAAGATTTCAAGATAGCTGTATGTTCGGTTCCGGAAGGTCCTGACAAGCCGCTCAAATATCCACACCTGATATCCATGGCAAAAGCCGTCATTCTGACCAAGGTCGACCTTGCCGAATATCTGGAGTTTGACATGAAGCTTTTCTGGAATGACGTAATTTCTCTCAACCCGAATGCGTCAAGGTTCGAGGTAGCATCTACCAGCGGGGCAGGAATTGACGAATGGATATCTTTTCTCTCTGCATGTATAGAGGCCAAAAGCAAATGACGGTATTCCGGAAAACAGCTCTTGCAGGATCCCTCAACGACACCCAGGCCGAAGCTGTAAGGGAGTGCTCGGGACCTCTTCTGGTGCTGGCCGGCGCGGGAAGTGGAAAGACAAGGGTTCTTACACACAAATTTGCGTGGCTTGTCTCGGAAGAGGGACTGGAACCCTCTTCCATCCTGGCAGTTACCTTCACCAACAAGGCCGCCCGGGAGATGCAGGAAAGAGTTTGCAATCTTCTCGGAACAGGCATCCGTGGAATGGACATCGGGACCTTCCATTCCTATGGTCTTCGTTTTCTGATCCGCCATTCCAAAGACCTCGAGAGGATCGCCAACAGAAAAATATCTTCCATTTTTGATCGTGCCGACACCAGATCGCTTGTTAAATCTGTCATGAAGGACCTTGATCTGGACCAGAAGCGATTTGAGCCTGGCTGGGTACTTGAAAGCATATCG
>NPIE01001794.1_pt1:10000-44573 | contig 44573 bp, 38 predicted proteins | sample 8637661 | NCBI WGS metagenome assembly NPIE01 (sample SAMN07420842, study PRJNA396082) | bioreactor metagenome | isolation source: sample BA12 brine-fed electro-methanogenic bioreactor BA | place: Japan: Kochi | collected 2016-12-09 | reverse complement strand
GCAGTAAAATTTCATTATTTCGGGATAACAAAATGAAACGTCAAAAAGAGACCCAAAATTCAAGAAAACCGGTCCGGTGGATACAACACCCTTTAATTGAACAGGGAAAAATCGAAGCACGCCTTTACCAGCAATTACTGGCTGCTGATGTTATTAAAAAGGGAAACACCATGATAGTGGCCCCCACTGCCCTGGGAAAAACTGTGGTTGCGGCCCTTGTTGCAGCAGATAGGCTGGAAAAATATCCAGACAGTAAAATCTTACTTTTAGCACCCACCAAACCCCTGGTAATACAGCACGAAGAAAGCTTTCGGGAGTTTTTAAAATCCACCGTCAGTAGTTTAACCGGGGCCGTGAAGGTGGAAGAACGGGAAAAAAGATGGTATGACTCCCAAATAATTGTGGCCACCCCCCAAACTATCGAGTCAGATATAATTGCCGGGAGATACTCTTTAGAGAATGTTTCACTCCTTATTTTTGATGAATGTCACCGTGGAACCGGATCCTATTCTTACGTGTTCCTGGCCCAGCGCTACAACAAACAGGCTAAAAATCAGTTAATACTGGGTTTAACTGCCTCCCCCGGTGGTGAAGAAGAAAAAATAAATCAAGTATGCCACAACCTGTTCATCAACGAAGTGGTGGTGAAAAGTGAGGATGACTCCGATGTGAAACCCTATTTCAACCCCATTGATGTGGAATGGGTAAGAGTAGACCTGAAGAAGGAACAGTTGGACATTAAAAAACATCTGGATGTGGCTCTAAAGAACCGTCTTAAGGGCTTAAAGAAAATGGGAGTACTGAGCTCCATCCAACAGGTCACCAAGAAAGATGTTTTGAGGGCTAGAGGAAAGGTACAGAACAGGTTGTCTCAGAGTAACAGCCCACCTCGAGATTGTTTGCTAGCAATATCTATGCTTAGTGCCGTTTTAAGTGTTCTTCACTCGCTGGAACTTTTAGAAACACAGGGCATAGGTAATTTGTATGCATACTTCCAGAGAATGACCAAGAAAAAAACCAAAGCGGCACAGGGATTATTCAAGGATGAAAATTTCAAAGCAGCCGTGAATTTAACCAGACAGGCCCAGAAGAAAGGTATTGAACATCCTAAACTGGGAAAACTGCTGGAAATCCTTAAGGATGCTTCTGAAGACCAGGAGCAGGTTATTGTTTTCAGCCAGTACCGGGACACCGTGAATCAGATCTACGATAAATGTAAGGAAGAAGGTGTTAATGCCGTTAAATTCTTTGGACAGGCCAGTCGGGAGAAAGAAAAGGGTCTCAGTCAGAAGGAACAGAAGGAGATCATTAAAGCTTTCCGGATGAGAACCTATCAGGTTCTGATTTCCACCAGTGTGGCTGAAGAGGGAATTGACATCCCCAGCGTGGACCTAGTGGTGCTCTACGAACCAGTTCCTTCGGAGATAAGAATGATCCAGAGGCGTGGTAGAACCGGTAGGACCACTAAAGGACGCATGATCGTGTTAATAACCAAAAACACCCGGGATGAATCTTTCTATTATTCCAGTATGCACCGTGAAAGGAGAATGAAAAAACAGTTGGCCAATGGATACAAACAACCAGAAAAACCATTAATCGCCGATGATGCAGACGTTAGGATGTTAGATCGGAAGGGTGAGGATTTAAAACCCGGGACATCAGGGGGAGAAGATGAAAAAAATCTGGTAGTTTACGTGGATCATAGGGAAGCCAAGTCAGGGGTTACTCGAGCATTGAGTAATATGGAAGCAACAGTAAAAACTGTAAGTTTACCCGTAGGAGATTATCAGGTGAGTCCCCACGTGGCCGTGGAAAGAAAAAGTAGTAAAGACTTTGTAAGCTCATTAATTGACAAAAGGATCTACAAACAGGCCCAGGAACTAGTGGAAAACTTCCCCAAACCACTGATAATCCTGGAGGGAGGGGACCTTTACAGCAGTGGATTGCACCCCAACGCTATTCGAGGAGCATTGGCCAGTTTGACGGTTGATTTTAACATACCTATTATCCCCACCCGTGATCCCGAGGACACTGCAGCCATGATCCTTAGAATTGCAAGTAGAGAAGTTTACAAGGGCTCTAAAGGCATTCAGGTGCGAACTGAAAAGAAACCACTTACATTGCAGGAACAGCAACTTTTTATTGTAGAGTCACTGCCCAATGTGGGACCAGTCACTGCCCGAAAATTACTGGAGGCCTTTGATAGTGTTAAAGGTGTTTTTAACGCATCAATTGATGATCTAAAGAAAGTAAGTGGTGTTGGGGATAAAACTGCCCGCAATATTCGGAAGATAATTGAATCTAAATATTCAGATACCTTCCGTTTTCCATCAGATTCTGAGAATGCTACTGAAACATCCATCATAACTGGAAAAAACAAGCCAAAAATGGAGTATAAACTGGAAAAAAATGATTAATATTCCATTCACTTGTAAAATGATTAGGACAATTAGTAAAATAATTGATTAATCTGTAATATTCGAATTTAAGTTGTAAAATAGATGTAAAAGAATAGTTAAGGTAATGAAAATCATTTTGTCAAATCATTGGCGAGATTTTATATTGGGAGATTGATTATTGATGAAAATTTTAATGAATAATAAGGGTAAAAAATTCCTGACTGGTACCGAGGATCTACACACCGAGCAGGGTTATATTAAACAAGAAGAAATTGCCAGTAGCAGCCCAGGAGATGTGTTAAAAACCCATATGGGCCGGGAATTCCATGTATTAGAGGCTAATATTAACGATTACATCCAACTCATGGACCGTAGATGTTCCATAATTTTACCTAAAGACTTGGGAATCATTGCTGCCTACACCGGACTGGGTAGTGGCCAGCAGATAGTTGAAGCAGGGACCGGAGCTGGTGCTGCCACCATCTTTCTGGGAAATTTAGTGGGGGAAACTGGCCATGTTTACTCCTATGAATTACGTGAGGATTTCTCCCAAATTGCGGAGAAAAATGTCAAGGGATTTGGATTGGAAAATGTGACCCTGAAATGCCAGGATGTGGTGGATGGGATAGATGAAGAAAATGTGGATCTGGTGTTCCTGGATCTTCCCAAACCATGGGATGTGGTGGAGCAGGCCCGTGATGCCCTCAAATCAGGGGGTTATCTGGCAGCTTACACCCCCTACATTGACCAGGTGAAACTACTCACCCGAATTCTTAAAAAACGAAAATTCTCTGATATTAAAAGTGTGGAATGTTTAGTGCGTGAAATTGAAGTAAAAGATAAAGGTGTGCGGCCCAAAACCCGGATGACGGGACACACAGCTTATTTAACCTTTGGAAGGAAAGTTTAGGTACGGGAAGCCATTGAAAGTAAAAGTTCCCTAAATCTTAAGGGACAAATTATAATGAATAAGTTATAATAGAAAATAAAAAATAGAACTACGGGGTTAAGGTAAGGATAAAGAAGAATATCAGGTGGACAACTAATAGATGGTGAATACCCATGGGTTTCAATTTAAAAAACATAATCTCAATCAAGGATTTTAGTAAAGGGGATATTGAATATATTCTTAAATTAGCCGAAGAAATGGAACCCATTGCCCGTTCACAGGAAAAATCAAGTATCCTTTCCGGATCTATCCTGGGAATGTTATTTTATGAAGCATCTACCCGAACCCGCCTATCATTCGAAACAGCCATGAAACGGTTGGGGGGGAGTACAGTTGGTTTTGCCGAGGCTGGAACCAGTTCTGCAGTTAAAGGTGAGAATTTAACTGACACTGTGAGAATCGTTGGGGAATACACTGATGCTGTAGTTATACGCCATAACATGGAAGGTACTGCACGTTATGTTTCTGAAATGGTTGACGTTCCTGTGATCAATGCTGGTGACGGAGCAGGACAACATCCTACCCAGACTTTACTGGATTTATACACAATGAAGCGTCTACTGGGGGATATTGAAGAGTTGCACGTGGCTTTAATTGGTGATCTCAAATATGGGCGAACTGTACACTCTCTTTCTTATGCTCTGGCCATGTTTGGGGCCAGGATGAGTTTTGTGTCACCTCCCGAGCTTAAAATGCCCCGAGAAGTTCTGCACGATCTCTCGGCAGCAGGGGTCAATGTCCAGGAAACAGAGGATATTCGGGATGTTCTAAATTATGCCGATGTTTTATACGTGACCAGAATACAGAAAGAAAGATTCCCTGATCCACAGGAATATTTGAAGATCAAAGGAGCCTACACTATTGATTCGCAGCTTCTTAAGGGTAGTGAAGCAATAGTAATGCACCCCCTTCCAAGGGTAGATGAGATTTCCCATGACGTAGACAACACCCCCTATGGAAAATATTTCCAACAGGCATTTTATGGAGTTCCAGTACGAATGGCTCTTCTAAAATCGATTATAAGATAACAAGTAAAAATTTATTCAAAATCAAGTGATTTTTAAGTAATATAAAGTGTTTAAAAATAGGAGAGAATTTTATTTCTTATTTTATTGTATTGATTTCTTTTAATTACTTTTTAAAAAATAATGAGGTTATTAAATTATAATTTTTTATTTTAAAATAAAATTAAACCGGATATTGGTAAATTAATCCTAATATTTACAATAAAATCTTTACAAAAAAATTCAGGATTGACAAAAAATCCAGGTTTTTAAAAATTTGAGAGGGTTTAGGAAGAAAAAGGTTTTAACCACTCCACATAGCATCTTCCAACAGTACCATATCACATTGCAGAGTGATGAGATTTGTTCTTCCTTTACCTCTACCTCGGGAGACTGTTTTTGTGGAAATAAGTCCTAACATTTCCAGTTCGTTTATAAAGTCAAAAATTCTACGGTATGACACAGAATCTCCTTTGGTTATGTCTTTATATACATCGTAAAGTCTACCGGAGGTGATTTCTTCCTTGCGTTTGGTCAAGTAGATGAGCGATTCCAGTACTTTTTGCTGCTGACTGGGGAGAGTCATTACAATATCCGTGACCTTGTTGTGTTCAATCTGGTCCTTGGCCTCCCGAACATACTCCTCATAAACCACTTCCGTTCCCTTTTCATCAGCCAGTTCACCGGAGGTTCGCAGTAAATCCAGAGCATACCGGGCGTCTCCTTCTTCTTTAGCGGCGAGTGCGGCACAGAGAGGTATAACTTCATCATGCAAGACATCATCATTAAAAGAAAGTTTAGAACGTTCCTGTAGGATGTCCACCAGTTGCTGAGCATTGTAAGGTGGAAATACTATCTCACGATCACGGAGACTGCTTCGTACTCGTGGTTTGATGAACTGCTTAAAATCAACAAAGTTACTGATGGAAGCAATGGAAACATTGTCAGTTCGGGTAAGCGTGTAAAGTAAACCATCACCATCGTTCTTTAACAAGATATCAATTTCATCAAGAATGATAATCAAAATCAAGTCATTTCCGAAAACATTTTTCTTGAACAGGTTTCGAAAAGCGTTAATCACTTCAGCCTTGGTCCAACCACGGTAAGGAACATCCTGACCCATCTGCTGGCATAAACGAGCGATAACTTGATATTCGGTGGTAAAATCTGTGCAACGAATGTATTCTACTCGTATATTAACGTTTTTCTCCTTGGATATCTGGTCCAGCTGCTTCTTGGCGAACTTAGCCACTGCAGTTTTACCAGTTCCAGTTTTACCATAAACAGTAACATCAGGAGGTGTAACATTGTTTAATGCTTCAACCCAATATTTTGCCACAGATTTAATCTGATCCTCACGGTGAGGAAGATTATCCGGTAAAAATCTATGGTCTAAAAATTTTTTACATTTGAATACCGAATTTTTTCCGCCCAATTCCTCAAAAATATTCATAAATACCACTTCTTATTATAAAAATACATTTTCGTTCTCAATTTTAATCAAAAGGATTGAGAACTGTTTGCATCGGTGACCAAACCCCTGACAACGATCAAACCGACCTTTCACCAGAGATTAATAATGATTCAAACAGTAATTCAAATTTTGAATGACATACATCACCGATTACCTGCATAAACACAGGTTAGGACTTTAATATTAGAATACCCCAAACTAACAAAGCCCATTCCGCCCAACTTAAATTATACACTTATAAATAGATATCTACCAAATTTTGTGGAAGTTATCAACATGTGAGTGATGAATTTACAGTCTACACTTCATAAAGCAATTAAACACACCCGGGGTGAGGTGGGTTTCAAGTGTAAAATTGCATATCTAAGAAGTGAAGGTGCGTTTCAAGTGTAAGTAACTAATCCTATATTAATGGTTATGGTGAGAGGTAGGTTTCAAGTGTAAAAAAAGAACAATTACCTCACAAAAATTCGATGAAAGAGATCAGTTTCAAGTGTAAAAAATGACACACTTTCAAAAAGTTTGGTGAGAGGTACATTTCAAGTGTAAAAAATTAGTGAAAAATGAAAAGGATAGAAAGAGAGATTGATTTCAACTGTAAAAAAACACAGGTAGAAAGGATCTAAGTAATAAAAAATTTAAAAAAAATATTTTATTAGATTAAAAACTAAACAAAGATAAATTATAATTTTTTATTATTAAAAAAAATATAAAATCAATTTTAACAGGAAAATAATTAATAAAAATAGCTATTATCAATTTTTAGAATAAAAAAATAAGTATTCTATAATATAATACCTTGTAAAAAAGGAAATTTTTTAAGCTTTCTTTTTAGTTATTAGACATTATCTAAATTTTTTTTTGAAAAAAACTTTATTTTATCTGTTTAATTTAATTAATAACTTTTAAAAAAGTTTTTTTAGTGATATAAAAATTATAAAAAAATCTATTTAATTAATTCATTTTAAGATAAAAAATAAAAATAAAAAATTACTTTTTTAGTATATTTTATTTGTAAATTATTATTTTTCACTAGAAATTTCTATTTTTTACACTTGAAATTGATCTCTCACAATCCTAATTATTCACATTCAACTATTTCATTCTAAATAAAATTAAAAAACGTATAAAAAATACACTTGAAATGTATGTTTTATTTATTTTCAACTCATTTTCATTGGTTATTACACTTGAAGTTAATCTCTCACTGGTGAGTTATTTCCTTCCCTTAAATTTTTACACTTGAAACCAATGTCTTACTCCTTTATTTTTTGTTTTTCCATAATTTTTTCACCCCTTCTATGTTATTTACCACTAACTATTCTGTTTTTCATTTCAAGGCCCATCCTGAATAATTTTTACACTTGAAATCAGTGTCTTACTCACTGTGGTGCTGATTTTAATGGATTAATGAATACCTTTCCCTGCTTTGAATGATTTTAATTTAATATAATCCCCTCGAATCCCCCATGAATTAATTTATGTGGTTTATTGGCATTAAACTAAAAAATAGGAGGGATAATAAGGACATAAAATAAGATTGAATTACAATAAATATGTTTTTATCTTTTTGGATTGTTTATTTTATTTGAATGTACTTTCCTTTCTAGATTATCTGGCCCCCGTGGAAAAAGGATAATAACTAAAAGCCCAAAATATACCTTTAACCTGTTTTAAAATTTTCAATCTATTTAAATGAGGAAAAGCAATGGGAACTGAATTGTTAATCGTGATTTTCATCAGTGTTCTAATTGATTTAACTGTAGGGGAGTTACCTTCTTCCATCCACCCTGTGGTCTGGATGGGTAAAGGAATTTACAAAATCAAAACCTTCTTAACTACTACTCACAGGAATAAAAGCAGATTAAATGGATTTATAATGGCCGCCCTATTGATTATTGTTTTTAACTTAATCTTCCTGATAATTTTGACATTATCTTCCATTAACCCTGTATTATACATCCTAGTGGCTTCAATCCTCCTATCATCAACTTTTGCAATAAAATCTCTTATTAGTTCAGTTAATTCGGTGTATAAAAGTTTAAATAAAGATTTGGAAACGGGTAGGAAATATATTTCTTTATTGGTAAGCCGTGATACATCCCAGCTATCTGAAAAAGAAGTTATATCCGCGGCAATCGAAACTCTCACTGAAAATATCACCGATTCAATTGTAAGCCCCCTACTCTACATATTTCTATTTGGTTTTTTGGGAATCCTGGGGTTGACTTGGTTAAACATTAACCCAACAACCTGGTGGCCGGGAGGATCCCTGTTTACTGGATATCAATTTCCAGTTCTATTATGCGTGCTGGCTGGTGTTTCTTACCGGGTGGTAAATACCTTAGATGCCATGGTTGGTTATAAAGACCCCCAGAACCTTAATATTGGATGGTTTTCTGCCCGTTTAGATGATCTATTGAACTATGTACCGGCCAGGGGCACTGGTTTTTTAGTGGTTTTATCAGCCAGCATCCTTGGCCTTGATTACAAATGTGCCTGGAGAGTCATGGAAACTGATGCCCGAAATACCCCCAGTCCTAATTCTGGATACTCCATGGCAGCAGCAGCTGGCGCACTGGGAGTTCAACTGATAAAACCAGGAGTGTACACTTTAGGACATTCTAAAAACGATTTAAAACCAGAAATGATAAAAAAAGCCATAAAATTAGCAAAAATAGTTGCAGTCACCTTTTTAATGTGTATGGGAATGTTAACTCTCATTTTCATTGTTTTTTGTTAAATTTTTTATTAAATAATTCGATAAAGGAATATTAAATGAATATCAAATACTGGCACTACTAGACAATACCAGCACATATAACATAATTTAAACGAAACATCATCATAAGAGAAAACTGAAAAACTACCCATGGCCTAGCCATAGAAAAATCAGTATATCTAACAACTTCCTCATCTTTATCCTATAAACTGTTTGACGTGATTATATGAGAATTGCAATTATAAGCGTGACTGAACAAGGGAAAAAAATCGCCAGTGACCTGGAATTAGACTTGAATAATGATCCCACTGTTTTGAAGGTGGATTTATTCCATAAAAATGTGAATGAAACCTTCCGTGATTTATTCAATGATTATGACTGCTGGATTGCAATAATGGCCACCGGGATTGTGGTTAGGACTGTGTGTCCCCTTATAATATCCAAACTATCAGATCCAGCTGTCCTAGTAATATCTGAAAACAGGAAACATGTTATTAGCTTATTATCCGGGCATTTGGGGGGAGGCAATCAGTTATCAATTAAGGTTGCCGGAATAATTGGAGCTGTTCCAGTTATAACCACTTCAACAGATTTAAAAGGTAGAATTGGTATCGATTCACTGGCCAGGCAGTATTGGCTTGACATTAAACAACCTCAACTTATTAAAGATGTAAACCAGCTGATTGCTGAGGATACTAAGGTTGATCTGCATATTCCTCCCAGCTTCAGATTCTTAGAAAACCATCCCTTAGTGTGCATGTCTTATAAACTCCATATATGGGAGGAATCATTCATAAGAGCAGTTTTATCCCGGGAATTAAACGTATCTAACGAATCAAAACGAGAGTCAGAAAAAACTTCAGGAGCTGGAATAGAATCAGAAAAAACTTTAGATTTACATCCCCTCCAGTTGGTGGCTGGTTTAGGTAGTAAAAAAGGTGTAACTGGAGATCAAGTCTTTTTTGCCCTAAGATCTGCTCTTCAACATCTTCACCTGCCTTTGGAAAGGTTGGATACCCTGGCAACTGCCGAAGTTAAGAAAGATGAAACTGGTATTTTGGAAACCGCAGCAAAATCTGATTTACCTCTTAACATAGTCCCCCTCCAAGAAATTGCCCAGTTTGAACATGCGGACTGCACTCCATCACCACTGGTGCAACGTGAATTTGGTGTACAGGGAGTATGTGAGCCGGCATCTCTAATCACTGCGGGGAATGGTTCACACCTCCTCTTGAGAAAAACAGCTTACAACGGGGTTACAGTTGCCATTGCAGTGTCCCGCGGTAGTGATTAAAACCCTGAATTAATTTTTTTAAACACGTTTTAAGGAAAAAATATGCATCTAATTGGATTTACACAGTTTTCAGCAGGATTCTAAATTCCTCCCACCAAAAGATTTTTAAAGCCCAAGATATAAAGAAACTTGGATAAGGCTTTTTATGAATTACCATTTTAAGCACACTAAATCATTAAACACAATTGACCTATGGAGGCGCTATTATGAGTACAGAAGCATTTGAACGTTGTAATCAGATTTTAAAACACATTATGGGAGATACAAGTGTGCCCCGAAATATTAGACGGGCCGCTGAAGAATCCAAGAACTTACTATCACAGGATGATGATGAACCAACTGTTAGAGCCAGCACAGTTATATCTATTTTAGATGAAATAAGCAATGACCCCAACATCCCCATTCATGCCAGAACCCTTATATGGAATGTTTTAAGTGAATTAGAATCCGTACGCGAATAAAAATTAATAAAAATAAAATCAATTTCTTTTTAGTCTAAATTAAATTTAATATCCAGGATTTAAAGGACTACTTTTTATAAAATCCTGGTTTCTCCCATTTAACCTAAACTTAAAATTCTATTTTACTCAAAACTCTGGCTACAAATTGGGTTTTGGCAGTTTCTTCCACGAACTCGGCTAGCAGTGCAGCTTCATTAAGGTCTTCCCCCGTAGCCACCACCCCGTGGTTTTCTAAAATAACCACGTCTTCATATTTAAGACCTTCACCCACCAGTTTAGCTAATTCTATGGTCCCAGGGGGTTTATAATCCACCATTTTTAAAAATGGTTTGGATTTTTCGCCAAAACCTTCTAATCGTTCAATTTTTTGTCCAGACATGGCAAAGCCCGTGGCGTATGATGAATGGGTGTGAACTATCCCTGCAGTTTTTTCTTTGTTTTTGTAAACTTCCAAGTGTAGTTGTAGTTCTGATGAGGGATTGTCACCACCAGCCATTACTTGTCCATCCATATCAGTTAAAACAATCTCATCTTCATTAAGTTGCCCCAATGAAACACCACTGGGGGTTATGGCTACGGTATCCTGGAAACGGACGCTAATATTTCCTGATTTTCCAGGGGCCAGTCCCTTACTGTAAAGGTAATGGGCGATTTCACATATTTCCTTGGTTAAAGGATTTTGAATCATTAAATTATTCTCCTGTAATTTATTAACTTCCCTTCTATCCATTCTTCCAGAATTTAATTGAAGTCCAGCATCTTCAGGCTGCCTTTGTTGATAACTGGAACCTGAGCACAGGTGGGCACGATGTTGTATATCTTCTGAAACTCAGTTTGGGACTGGAAAGTTCCACTGTTTATAAGATGCACTCCTTTGTGCCTTTTGTAACTGTTAATATGCACGTGTCCGGTGTGTAAAACATCGGGAATTTCTTCAATAACCAAATGGTCTTCAATTTCAGAGGCCAAGGGAGTTCTCTCCCCATATATAGGTGCTAAATGTCGTTTTTCCAGGAGTTCTTTCATGATAAGATCCGATTGCTGGTGACTCATCCCTTTAACTGTCATGGCCATGTCATCGAAGCTACGACCGTGGTATATTAGCACTTTAATCCCATCCAAGCTTACCATAGCCGGATTACTCACGAATTCCAAATTTTTCAGTTCATAGAGTCCCTTAGCATAATCTTCAGGTATTGCGGGTTGTGGTTCTGCCAGGCGACTGGCGTCGTGGTTTCCAGGGGCCACTACTATTTTAACATTGGGGATATCCCCGAAATATCGGGCTGCTTCTTCATACTGTTCATGGATGTCCTTTATAGTTAACTCTTTATCCTGATGGGGGTAAACACCAATCCCATCCACTATATCTCCGGCAACCACCACATATTTCACATTGTTTGCTATTTCCCGCTGTTGTTCATCGCCGAAATCTCCATTTATCCATTCAATGAATCGTTTAAAAGCACCATCAAGGAATGTGGAGCTTCCTATATGTATATCGCTGATGAATACTGTGGCAAAATCCATGGGTTTCTCATCGATACGGGGCACTCCGGGATTTACTATTTCGTTGGCCATAACCAGAGTTCCTTTTCTACTACCCAGCACCCCAATTACTTCGTCTTTAACTATTCTTTCGGCATGTTCAAAGACTTCGTGATTCTCATTGTGAATAAGTACGGTAGCACTACCAGTTTCATCTTCCACTTCAATGAGTTTATGGTTGTTTTTAGTGTAACGTATATCGTTAACCATTCCCACAATGTTAACCACATCATCACGACTCATAGCCTCTTTAATAGAAGTACTATCTTTAAGTTCTCGTTTGTAAGTTAAAAGATCCCTTAATTTGTGATATCTGCTCCGGAAATAACTGGAAAGATCCCTGATTTCCCCGTTGGTGTAGGACTTGTTACTGGCATCTTTCAAAATCTGGAAATCATAGTCCTGGGGGACCAGTTTCATTTGGGATTTGGGGTCATTAAGGTAGGCGGTTTTTAGAATATCGGGACTGGTTCGTTCCAAGTAATCTTCCACTACTTTTCCGGTGAGAACCATCATTTCCGGTGAAGAAGTGGTCATGTGTTTGATTAAAGAGTCCACTAGGTAAGCGGAGTCATTGTAATTTTTTATCTTTTGATAAGCGGACTCATCTAGTAATATTTCCGCATCAACAAATTTATTTATTATATTATCAGTCATGGACTACTCCAGATTACATTTTTAGTGGTTTGGCTTTAATATAAGGATTTTAAGGTTTATTATACCATTATCCTGCTTTTATTTACTTTTCCCGAGATTTAACTCATTCTTTACTCTTGTATGAATCAATTTTGCAAGAGCCAATGACCACATAAAACATGTTATAATATCACGTTATTGTAGATATACATCAACTTTTTGACCCACTTCCTGGAATTTCTTCCGGAAGTTTTCCAGTTTTTCCTGGGATTTTTCTAATTCTCGGAGAGCTTCCGGTTTTGAACCTTTTTCTGATAAGGTTAGATATTCAGAATTGGCAACTAAAGTTTCCTGAAGAATTATTAACGTATTTAGGATTTCAATATGGAGTGAACTGCATTTTGAAGGGGGTTTCAAGTCTTCGTATTTAAAGAATATAGTTTCCATATTCTCACGAATCTTATCCAGTTTCTGGTATGCTTCCCTGTAACCAATTTTACCGTTCTGTTCTTGGTAAATAATTTTCCTTACTAAAAGTAGCTGAATTCCGGTATCCTTCAAACAATTCTTACTTTTTTTCAAGAACTGCTTTTTAGTCATCCCAAACATAATTCTGTCTCTTACATGGTAAATATCAGTTCACAAGTTAATATTGATTTTAATATTTAATAAAGGTTTTAATGTAAATAAAAATATCCTAACATGGTATTATCCTCGATATTCTGTTACAAACCCTTCCTTAATGTTTTTGTCCATGTTTCCGTAGTTTATTTTCTCATACTTAGTTTACAGATCTATGTTTTAATTAATTTAATAGATGACAGTATGGACAAAAAACAATTAGGAGAAAACATTTAATATGGTGAGGTGAACTGATAATAGTACTAACAGTTTATGAGATAATGTGTTTTATTTATTCAGATTGATTGGTAATTTATATATCCTTACGGATGTTCCTAAGGATTATAATTCAATTGTAGATTCATGATATAAATCCATTATAGGGGTTTTTACCAAAAAACCTTTATTAAAATCAACTTTCACACAATAACCGTATTAAAAACAAATCCATAATTCAAGGTGATATTATTGTCCAGAGCAGTTAAGATAATCTTATTTCTAATTTTCTTTGTTGTATTTTTCGAGGCAGGTCTCTTTGCGTCGTATACTATTGTAACCCAACAGGCGCCAAACCCTGCTGATCTGATTGAAATGCAAATAAACGGTGTTACTTCACTGCTTAACCTAGGTCCTAAAATTGCCACCCAGAAGGATATTACCATCCTTAATGAGAATGAAGTGGTCGATGCCCTGAAGGCCAAGACCGGCATTGATGGAATTAACTTGCAGAGTTTGAAGGCCACCACCTATCAGGATACCAGTGCAGACACCATCACTGTGAACCTTACCGCCATGGGATACAAGGACTCGCAGACTGGAGGAACAACTGGAAACGCTTCTAGTGGCCCAATTGTAATTAAATCCAACGAAACTTACAGTATAACCGCCACTGCCGTGGGCACTCCTAAGAATAAGGGAGTTCAGATTGATGTAAATTCCATTGTCATAACTGCCACACGCGTACTGTATAACAGTTGATTAGGGAATTTATGGTTAACTGGTGAAACAAATGATAAGAATTATTGGTATTGGGCCACGCCGGGAAGATATGACCTTAAGGGCACTCAAAGCCCTGGAAAAATCAGACGTGATAATTGGATACGGGGGTTACACCCGGCAGATCAAGGATCTCCTGGAAGGTAAAAAGATCATCTCTAAAGGCATGGGTCAGGAAGTAGACCGGGCAGAATTAGCCATTGATTATTCTAAAAAAGGCTATCATGTGGCGGTTATAAGCAGTGGTGATCCTGGGGTTTATGGAATGGCCAATGTAATCCACCAGGTCCGGGGAAAATATTCTGATGTAAAGGTGGAGGTAATTCCCGGAGTTACTGCTGTCAATTATTCTGCAGCCCTATTAGGAGCGCCTTTACATGATTTTGCAGTTATAAGTCTCAGTGACATACTCACACCCCTCTCGGAAATTAAAAGGAAGGTTCGGGCAGCTGCCGCCGCTGATTTTATTATCGCCTTTTACAACCCCAGGAGTAAACGGAGAACTAAACCCTTAAATGAAGCTTTAAAGATACTCCGCAGGATCAGAAATCTCCAAACACCAGTGGGAATAGTTAAAACCAGTGATAAGGGATCTGAAGTTAGGATAGTATCTTTAGGGGAATTGATTGAAGAAGAAGTGGACATGAACACCACTTTACTGGTGGGAAACACCTTTACCTATGTGGATGATGGTAAAATGGTAACGCCCCGGGGATATGTACTTCCCCATTCCACCCACCCTCTTGCTGAAGAATTTTACCAGAAATATCTAGCTGGGGAGGGAAATAAAGGACCTAACCGGGGTTGTGAATATTATCCCTGCCACCAGCACCCCCAAAATTGTACATTTTGCTACTGTCCATTCTATCCCTGTGGAGATCCATCTACCGGAGGGCACTGGATAAAAGAAAAGAAAGTATGGAGTTGCGACCAGTGTACCTGGATTCATCAGGACAACACTGTCCAATGCATAGAGGGTAAGCTCCCCTCAATCATGGAAAAAGTGGAAGACCTCGAGGATAAAAAGAAGGAGCTACTTAAATTAAGACGGGAATGTATTTATCATACCAAATAAAAACACCCTCCTTTACTATAGGGCCACCTTTTTTTATTCAGTTTTTAGTTTTTCAAAAATAGTAAGATTCCTAACTAATAAATCCTCTTTACTCATAAAATTTAATAAAATAACTTCATTTTTTCTTATTCTGGGAAAAAATGGTTGTTCACTTTAAAAACCACAGGCTGTATGAAAATAATCCACTAAAATGATAATTGACATTAAGATTGGTCATTTCCATCAATTTTCCAATAGTATAATGTACCATGTGCAACAGATTAATGTTAGTGATGTAAAATGATTCGCATAAAAAGAGCTTATCAGTCACCTGCCCAGAAGGATGGGTACAGGATAATGGTTGATCGAGTATGGCCTCGTGGAGTGTCAAAACAACGTTTAAAAATGGATGCATGGCTAAAAGATATAGCCCCCAGCCATGATCTGCGCCGGTGGCTTACTCAAAATTCCCAAAGATGGGAAGAATTCAAAACTAAATACAGGGAAGAATTAATGGATAAATCTGAGTTTTTAAATCAGATACTGGACTTGGAAAGGGAAAAAGAAACAGTTACTCTGGTTTATACGTCAGGCAACACGGAACACAATAGTGCCATAGTTCTGAAAGAAGTCTTGGATGAATTAAAATCCTAAAAATATTTTTTAACCCATAAAAATCGTGTTTTTTTGAATAATAAATGGTTTCAAATTCCGCCAATACATTTTTTTTAATTCAAAAAAAGAAAGAAAGATAGAAGGGAAAATGAAGGAAAGGGGAATGTGCTTTATTAAAATTCCACTTCCATTATACCTTCAAAGACACTAACTGCATCCCCTTCCATGAAAGCACCCAGATTCCCATCTTTTTCATACACGGTTATCTGCAGGTCTCCCCCTGGCAGGTGAACCAGGACCTCCTTGTTGAGTAAGCCTAGTTTGTATCCAGAAATAACCGTACCAGTGGCTCCGGTACCGCAAGCCATGGTGAAACCAGCACCTCTTTCCCAGGTTAGCATTTCTACTTCTTGTGGGCTTAACACCCCTACAAAGTGCACATTGGTCCTTTCAGGGAATGCATCATGATTCTCCAGGAGAGGGCCCATATGGTCCAGGGCCACATCTTCCAAGTCATCGGTGAATACAATGGCATGGGGGTTCCCCACGTTGACGGCGGTGAGCTTCAATGGTTCACCCTCAACTAGTAACTCCTGATCAATGAATTCCTCTTTATCACTAGCCATAGGCACTTCCCTGGTTTTGAAGGTGGCAGTTCCCATGTCTACCCGTATGGATTTCACCGTACCATTTTCAACATGTAGCGTCAGCTCTTTGGTTCCACCCAGAGTTTCCACACTCATCTGTTTCTGTTTCAGGACATCGTTTTCATAAACGTATTTGCCAAAGCAACGGATTCCATTACCGCACATTTCTGCTTCGCTACCGTCACTGTTAAATATACGGAATCTTATGTCTGCTTTAGTGGATTTAACCACGAATATAACTCCGTCTGCACCTACAGAAAATCCTCTGGTGCAAAGTTCCGCGGAAATTTCTCCCTTTTTCTCTTCGGGAATTATTTCCTCGACGGATTCATCAATCACTACATAATCGTTTCCTAGTCCGTGCATTTTATGAAATAATAAAATTTTTCTTTCACTCATTTTAATAGCCTCAAGGGAATGTTCTGTTTTCTGAAAAGGTCTGCGAAGTTTTCACGTTCCCTGATAACGTCTATATCACCATTACATACCATAATTTCGGCGGGCATTGGCCGGGAATTGTACTGGCTGGCCATGCTGAAAGCATAGGCACCGGCATTCATAATAGCCAGGATATCCCCTTCTTTGATTTCAGGCAGTGGCCGGTCGCGGGCGAAGAGATCTCCTGATTCACATACATTTCCCGCCACATCCATTGTTTCCACGGGTTTTGCTTCGGGTTTATCTGCCACCAGGATGTGGTGGTAGGAACCGTACATGGTAGGTCGCAGTAAAGTGTTAAATCCGGCGTTAACTCCTATAAATTTCCGATAACTCTGTTTAACTGTGTTTACCTGAGTTAAGAGATAAGATGCATCTCCCACAATGTAACGACCGGGTTCTATACACATGGTAGGGTTACCCATATCGTGTTCGGCGAGTTTATTCTGGTATAGGGCCACAATTTCTTGTGCGAATTTTTCAATATCCAGTAATCCCTCTTCTGGAGTGTAAGGTATTCCCAGTCCTCCACCGAAATCAATGAATTCGAAGGTAACTCCTGCTTCCTGGTGTACCCTACCCGCAACATCCATGAGAACCTGTACTGCGAGTTTGAATGGTTCGGGGTCCAGAATGCCGGAACCGATATGGGTGTGAATACCCACTGGTTTGAAACCCAAATCCTGGGCTTTCTGGTAGACTTCCACTGCTTCCTGTTCCATTATACCAAACTTGGATAGTTCTCCACCAGTTATGCAGTGGTCGTGGTGTCCGGCACCCACCATGGGATTTACCCGGAATGAAATTTCCATTCCTTCTGCCCCGGGAATTTTGGCCAGGCGTTCTAACATGGATGTACTGTCCAGGTTCAGGCGAACTCCGGCATCCACTGCAAATTTCAGTTCTTCGCTGGTTACATTGTTCCCAGTGTAGAGGATCCTCTCGGGTTGAAAACCGGCCGTTAGCGCAGTGTAGATTTCACCGGGAGATACAGCATCAATACAGCTTCCTTCCTGTTCTAATACTCTCATCATGGCCAGGCTGGTGTTGGCCTTGGCTGCGTAGAATATTTTAAAATCATCGTACTCTTTACTGAAAGCTTGATAAACCCTTTGATAATTATTCCTCACCCTCGTTTCATCGGTAACGTAAAGGGGTGTTCCGTATTTTTGGGCAAGCTCCAGAGCATCAGCACCACCGATGTCCAGATTGCCTTTTTCATTGGTCTTGAAGTGTAATTTCATAAATGATCCCTCCGAAAAGAAGTAAACATTAAATATATCAATTTAACTGCATATAACTCTTGTCCTGGATTTAGTTAACCACCCCTTGATCATTTACCAGGTATGAGTACCACTAAAAAAGGAGAAGATCAGACATTCAGTCTGCAATTCTTCTTAAAACTTCATCCAGGGAGTCAGTCACTTCGTTGATCTGTTCGGTGGTGATTACCAGGGGTGGGACAAATCGAAGAACATTTCCCGCGGTACAGTTCACCAGCACTCCCTGATGGCGCATCTCGTCAACCATATTGGCACAGGGCATGCCCATTTCCATTCCCAGCATCATTCCCTTACCCCGTACATCTTCTACCATTCCGTACTCCTGGAAGAGGTCTTTCAACTGGGTTTTAAAACATTCACCATGGCTCCGTGATTGGGCCAGGAGTCCTTCATCCAGTATGGTTTGAATTGAAGCCAGAGCTGCTGCACAGGCCAAGGGGCCCCCTCCAAAGGTGGCAGCATGGTCACCCGGTTCAAATGCATTACCCACCTCTTCACTGGCCAGGACAGCCCCCATGGGGAATCCTCCGGCTATGGCCTTGGCCAGGGTGGTAATATCCGGGGCCACTTTAAAGGTCTGTGAGGCAAACATTTCCCCGGTACGTCCAAATCCGGTCTGCACTTCGTCGAATATGAGCAACACGCCGTTTTCATGACACACTTTCTTCAATTCCTCCAGGTATCCTTCGGGGGGAATTATAATTCCACCTTCTCCCTGGATTGGTTCTACCAGTACTGCTGCAGTTTCATCAGTGATGGCCTCGGCCACTGCCTCCACATCACCGAAAGGTACATGTTTAAAACCAGGAGTAAGTGGTCCGAAGTTCTTCTTGTACTTGTGCTGGCCAGTGGCAGTTATGGTGGTGATGGTCCGTCCGTGGAAACTGTTCTCCATGGCAATGATCTCACCTTTGCCCGTGTACTTGCGGGCCAGTTTAATGGCTCCCTCATTGGCTTCTGCTCCACTGTTGCAGAAAAAGGCCTTCTGGTGGGGAGAAACTTTAACCAGGAGTTCGGCCAGGCGGACCTGCTCCTCGGTGTAGTAAATATTGGATGTGTGGATTAACTTATGGGCTTGCTTGCTTATGGCCTCGGCTACATTGGGGTGGGCGTGTCCTACGTTGTTCACGGCAATTCCCGCCACACAGTCAATGTAGGGGCGACCTTCCACATCCCACACCACAGCTCCCTTACCCTCTTTAAGGGCCAGAGGCTGCCGACCATAAGTTTGCATTACATATTCTTTGTCTAAAGCTATTATCTCCTCTGTATTCATGTTATCACCGTGTAAATATAATAATCCTCCATTTTATCTCCGGAGTATTTTCCCAACAGTAATACGGATATAATGAATTATTGGTTGCTGCGGTTATAATCATTATCCATCCCTGAACAAAGGAAATAATTAAATATACTTAAAACCCACCGAATGGTTATAAAGTGTCAAGGAATTACCATTATGTACACAGATTGTATTGGAATTGGGAAGGAAGTTAATTTATGAACCACCAAAAAATTATCCTATATGTTGGATCAGTAGTTCTCCTCATTATTGGAGCTTATAATGTTTATATGGGTCAGATGTCGCAGGGTATAATCTGGATCATTTTGGGAGTGATTTTTCTATCAATATCCCCCCAGCTGGGACGTCCCCTTACGGCAGTGAAAGTAAGGAAGATGATGACCCTATTATGTGCCCTTATTTTACTGGGAATCGGGGCCTACACCCTATACATGGCAGATTTAATGGCAGGAATAGCCTGGTTAATTGCTGGATTAATGGGAATTTTGATTTCCCTCATGTTAGTGGGTAAAACTGAGGTTTTAGAATCTTAATGATTTTTTAAGCCCGGGTTATGATCCCCAATTTATTTTTTTCTCCATAAAGCTCACCATAGCTACATCCTCCCATTGGTTATACATTTATTAACTGGTAGATAGTGAAGTTTTCATGGTGATTCTCATGAAAAAAGCAATTATTGAAACGGATAAGGGAAACATTGAACTCACCCTTTTTGAAAAAGAAGCCCCTAACACTGTGGCTAACTTTGAAAAACTCGCAAACAGTGGATTTTACAATGGATTAACCTTCCACCGGGTTATACCCAACTTTGTAATCCAGGGCGGATGCCCCAAGGGTAACGGAACTGGAGGGCCTGGTTACACCATAAAATGTGAAATTAACCCTCACAAACACGGAACTGGAGCCCTTTCCATGGCCCATGCCGGTAAAGACACTGGTGGCAGTCAATTCTTCATCACCCACTCTCCCCAGCCACATCTGGATGGTGTGCACACTGTCTTCGGTAAAGTGGTCAAGGGAATGGAAGTGGTTAACTCCATCAAAGCCGGCGACGTGATGAATAAGGTCACAGTAATCGACGAATAATCATTCCAAGAATAATTCTTGGTATTTTTTTATCTTTCTTCTATTTTTAAAGGATAATTAGATTAAAGGATACCTAAATATTTTTTATAATCTCAAATTTTAAATAATACCTTAGAATCTATCAATCAACTATTTGAGGCTTACTTTTAATATAAAAGTTGTTTCAGAACCATACCGTAGATTTCGGCTATATTTTCAGCTATTTCCAGGTCATGGGCATCGTAATCCTTTTCTGGATTTCCAACCACAATCTGGCCTAAGATTTCATTATTAAATTTTACAGGGACTGATAAAAACTGATCCACCGGTTCATGGCCTTGGGGAACACCATGGGCTGCGGGATGTCCGGCCACATCATGGACGTAAAGTGATTCACCAGTATCCAGGGAGTAACCGAGAAGTCCACCGTAACTACCGTCTTTTCGGACCTTGAACCGGGCTTCTCCCATATCCGCATACATCTGGCACTCCGGGGTGAGATGAGAAAATGATATCCCTACACTATCCTTATTTTCAGGATCTACAAAGGCCACGTAGCAGTTTTTGCTTTTTAGATGTTTTTTTGTCTCTTTCCAAATCTCGTCCGAAATTTCTTTGAGGTTGGAATCAGGCATCATTTCTTGAATTTTTCCCCTTAAAAAGGACAGATCTTCTTCACCAGCCATGTAAAACCCTCCGGGTTCTGGAACTATTCTTCAATACCTTGAAACTGAATATAATCTAACCATGCTATGTATTTTATTAATTTATCCCTGGAATATTATAAATAACTAATCTCTGGTTGATCTTTCCTTATAACTTTAATCAACACTCCCAAAATAGATTTTAAGGGAAATATTTTCTTATTCTTCACTTCAACATACCAAAAATTGTTTTCATGAAAGAATCTTTCCACCACCGTCACCCTGAAGGGAAATCCCATTATAAGGGCACAAACTCCTAAAACTGGTGATTCTGTGGATTCGCAGAGTATCATAATCCGTTCACCCTCACGGATCTTTTTAGGATTTATTTTAACCATTAATTGGGTTCCAGGCTCCAGATTCAGGTTTTGGCCTGGTGAAACATCCATAATAATGGTTTTTTCCCGGGCAGCCCCTCCCTGGTTTTTAAACCTTTTTTTGGTTGTTCTCAAAATTAGAGATTCTAACAAAACCGATGAAACACCGGTTTCCCCTAACTTTTCCCTAATTCCCTGGTCTAATGCTTCCTGCAGGACTTTCATCGAATGAATTTCCCGGCAATGGGAATTTATACTGGTACTGCGCATGGGACATTTCCAGCAGTATTTATCCTCCAGGGTATCCATTATTTCCTGGTAGGCAGCACCTGCAGTATCCTGAAATTTATCCAACTGTTCCTGGAGTTTGCCCATACTGATCACCAAATCGGGATTTATTCTGTGATTATCTATGTTAAACATCCTGTTTTATTTTTTCCTGGAGAGATTCTATATAACTATAAAAGGACTACATAGATCAAGCACGTTCCTGTATTACGGGAATCACCTGCAAAAAAAAGATCCACTGGAGGAAAAGTTCTCATGCCAAAAGATACACTAAATAATTTGGATGAGCTGGAAAAACAGAACATAGCCACGGCCCTGTGGATGAAGGATTTCCAGGTCAAAAAAATCCCCAAAAATGTGAAGACCAGGATTCTAAGCAATAAAAACAGTCCTGAAGCATTCGGAATCCGTATGAAACACCTTATACAGGACTTACTGGATAATCCTGATTCATTCACTCCCAATTATCGGGAAAGATATAATAAGCTATTGGACCACTGTGATTCCCTAACACCACTTCAGGCCTACGCCATGAACCACCTGTTAGGATTGGATTCCAGCCGGGGCTACCAGGATGTCCCTCCCGAGGCTAACCTGGAGTTTCCCCGTGACTTCGCCCCCCAACTGGGATACCAGGTAGGCTGGCACTTCTTTGTAGGTCACTGTCGCGATACCCGAAGGAGGGAATACGGAATTTTAGTATCTTTCTACCGCTATTCACTATTACCTCCAGAAATTGCCCATAGTTTTGGGTTAACAGATTGGGATAACCAGATATTCGAGATGCAACTGGCAGTGGCCCGTGAAGGGGAAGAACACCTCCAGGCACGCCCATTCGCAGTTGCGGGAACCACCGGACTTTTGAAATTCTCCAACCAACCCTTCCATTATGAAGCAGGAAACAACCGGATAATCTCTTTACAGGAAAATGAACTGTTCCCTCTCCGGTTGCAGGCCTGGGGGGTGAACCAGGGAGGGGAAGAAGATGTGGAGATGGAGGTCGATCTGGGATTTTCCTCCAAAAAGGACTTCCTACTGCAGGGAAACCAAGGATGTCTCCCCTGCTGCTGTAACATTGGAACCCTCTACTATTCCGCTACCAATCTACGCCTGGAACCAGGCAGCCTTTTGAAACTGGGTGGAGAGGAGATAACCCTCACCCAGGGACAGTTCTGGTTCGACCACCAGTGGGGCAACGGCCTGGAGCCCCTGGGAAACAGCCGATGTAAGGTGGTTCGGGCAGCAAGCATGCTCGCCAAACCATCTCAATCAAGAGGATGGGACTGGTTCATGGCCCAATTCGACGAGGACCGGCAGATGACCATGTACGCACCCCACACTGACGAAAACTCAGGGTACTACGGGCAGACTGGGGAAGAACCACCAGGAAACATGAATGTCCAGGTTAAAGGACAGTTTATTGATGCTGAACACAATTTAACAGACATGAAAGGAACTTTAGTGGTTGATAAGTGGGTTAAAAGTGTTAAATCATCCGACCCTGAGAATTACTTCATCACCAACACTTGGTATCCTGATAGGTGGAATTTCAAGTTCCAGGACATGGTACCGGATGATCTGAGGGAATTTACCATGACACCCATAGTAACTGGGGGGCAGACGGGTTACAATGCCAGTGGGGCTCAGTATTCCGAGGGAGGAGTAAATATCAGAAACAATGAGGGTCGTTTCCTGGGAAGAGGATTTGCAGAGTCAGTATACTATGCTGATGCCCTGCAAAACATGCTATCTCTAGCAGGGATACCGGATACCCAGAAAATACGGAAACTCATGGAAACACCAGGACCATCTTCACTCTTGAAGTTGAAGGGTCTGTTATATATGGCCTGGCCACCTCACCAGAAGAAACTGAAAAAGATACTGGAAAAATGTTTAGAACAGGGATTACCCATTGATTTCATTAAGTAAATTGATTTCTAAATGATATACCACTTGGAATTAAAAACACTTGGAATTAAATAATCAAAATGTAATTAAAAAATATCCACAGGGGACTGATACAATAAACAAAACTTTAAGTCTAATTGCTGCAGTTTTGATGGGGATAATCCTGGTGATACTCCTCTACCAAACCTTCGTTATGGGACAGTACTCCACCTTCAATTTCCTGGCCATACTGGCCTTTGCGGTGTTTTTGGCCATCAGCATCTATGACTGGAGAAATGCGGACACCGATGAAGAATAAATTTTTATTTTTTCTAAAGATTCTAATAGGTGTGGGTACTGAAGGTTTATTTTTTCTTTAAAGATTCTAAAAGCCCAGATTTCCGGGCATAATGGAATAAATAGAGCTGAACGTACCCTGCCCAGTCACCGTAATGTTCCATACCAAATTCACGGACTTCCTGTGGTTTAAGTTCCTCACCAGGGAAATAAAGGTATTCTATGATCCTTTTAATCCACACATCCACCGGGAAAGCCTCTCCCATCCCCAAACCGTAGAGCAGGATACAGTCGGCCACCTTGGGCCCCACACCCGGTAGCTGTAGGATAGTGTCAAATGCTTTTTCGTACTTCATTCTGGCCAGTTTATCCAGGTTTATTTCGGATTGCACCATGTGCGAGGCATTAATAATATATTTAGCCCGGTATCCAACCCCGCAGGCCTGGAGATTTTTATCAAAGACGAAATCCGGGGGCAGGTTATCTTCACAGCGTTGCATCTCTTCTAGGTCATGTTCCGGAGCACGGGCCAGTACAGTTGGGGAGGGGAAGGTGTAAAAATCACCGGAGCTGAACCGGTATCCATCACCCCACCTCCTTTTAATATCATTCACTGAGCGTGTCCAGCGTAATATGGAACAGTTAGCCGAAGATATTGAAGATATAATACATTCAAATGGGTTATGGGCTTTAAAGATTCTGAGACCCTGGCAGAAGGCAATGGTTGGTTTTAGTTTAGGATCTTCACCTAAAAAATCGTATAACTGGTCCAGATCATGGTCAAGACCAAAAATATCCCGGACCTTACTTTCAATGGCTTTTCCTGAAATCTCTTCTGGAGATTCTGCCATGATATTTACCCTATTTTCTGGATCTGAATCTTCATGACCAATCTTTACCAGACATGGAGCACCATTCACTATCACCAGTTCCTGGAAATGATGACTATCCTCTTTCCACGGGGGCTGGCTGGTCTGGCCACTGTTGATGGTGAGGGACAGGTTGAAGGGTCCTTTAGGGTTGAAGTTAAACTGGGTTTTCATCACTGTGAGTTTGTTTTCGTTGATTTATATTTATCCAAAGGTGAAGGTTTATATTAAATATGGTTGGATAAATGCCCTAAAAAACTCCTATCCTGTCTAAAATCCCTTTTGAAACTTGGAAATTTTTTAAAAATCAAAAAAAATAAAGGGATAGAGTTAATAATCACCATCCCTCCCCGACTTCTTAATGTATTTTTTAACCGCTTTTGGTCACGGAACCCTGACCATTGACCTGCTGGGTTACCTGAGGGCTACCAGTGTAGGTTATGGAACCTCCACCATTAACTATTGCGGTGAGAGTGTTTATCACGTTAACATTGGCTTTTCCTTGCCCGTTAATGGTCACGGTGGCAGTTTGGCTCTGTAAGTTATTGGCGTCTATGTTACCCCCTCCGTTGATGGTGGCCACCATATTCTGGGTAGTACCCGAAAGGGTCATTTTACCGTTATCCAGGGTAATGGTGAGTTTATCGGTGTTCAGGCCGGTGATTTCCGAGTTACCTCCGCCATTGGTGACGAGGGTTTTCAAATTTTTAAGGGTGACGTAGAATTTTACAGCCCCATTACCCACACTGTTCAGGTTGTTGATTGACAGGGTGTTCCCCGATACAGTGGTGGAAATTTTAGACATCAAATTACTATCTGCTTCCATTCGGAAGGATTCATTGTCACCCTGCTGGATGATTAAGGTACCAGGGCCATTTAAAGCAACAGTGGTAATCCCCTTAACATCCGGGGTCTGGTTCCCAGTTCCAGTTTGCTGGGTACATCCTGAGGCAGCCACAACAATACACAACAGTATACCAAGTACAAGAGTATAAGACATTTTTCCCATAAATTAACCTCCACTGGGTTATTTGATTAAATTAATTATTATAGTTATGTTATTACTCACACTTGGGTGAAAATCCACTTCTGCACTCTAAGGGTCTTGTCAAGGGATATTAACCCTTCTTTGATTTAGATTCTTCCAGAGTATTTTTACACAAACCATAACACTAACCCCAAAACAAAGTGTTAGTCGAGGTGTAACATGAGTTTTGCTGGAAGACCAGTATTCAGATTCAAAGAATTTCATGGCCCGGGTGGAGTTAAGCCGTAGATTAAAACCTATATCAACCAATCGCTGATGGTTTGTATCACTTCTGCACTGATATGTCCCTCTACTCCGTATTCAGTGGGAGTTGATTTACCTTCTCCTTCAATGAACAAATGGTTTAAACTGGGGAATAGATGGCAGGTGACATCTTCTCTAGATTCAAGCTCCTTTTCCCACACTTTGAAGTCTTTGGTTGGTGACACCTGATAATCACGTCCTCCCTGCAGGATCAACAGGGGCATTTCCAGGTTTTTAATGATTTCTTTAGTGGGGTGGTTGCGCAGATCTAAGAAATAGGATGCTGACATACCCAAAGGCAGCTCTTTTGATGGAACATCTGCGGAAAGCTCAGGATCCTTTGCACGAGCCACTTTAACCTTTAAAGATTCCAGTGTATCCTTCTGTTCCCTGGTCATCTTACCCGAAAGACTGTAAAGGTAGGTGAACTGTTCCAGGATGGTATCCTCCAGGGGCCGGATAATACCGGCCATTATAATCAATCCTGCCAGATCCGGGTCCTCCTGCCCGATACGTGGAGCAACAGATGCACCTAAACTGTGGCCCAGTAAATATACACTTTTTGGATCGATTTCTGGGGTCTGGCGCAATAAATCTGCTGCCAGGAGAGCATCATCAATAACTTCTTCCTGCACCGTCAGCTGAGCCAACTGGTCCGGTGTAAACTTTGAAGCATGTTGGAGGGTTCTTTTATCATACCTTAAGACTGCAATTCCCTTTGAAGCCAAGCCCCAGGCGATATCCCGAAATATTTTATTGGGTCCCAGAGTTTCGTCCCGATCATTGGGACCAGAACCATGGACCAGAACCACGCCCGGAAACGGCCCAGAACCAGTGGGAAGGGTGATAGTTCCGGGTAAAGACCATTTCCCGCGGCCAACAGTCACTTCAACCTCTCTAAAGGTGGAATCATCCACGTAATCTGGTGGATGGTACTCAGTTTGGGAGGGTATTATGCTTAATCCACTGATACGGCCCTTACTGTTGAACACGACCTGTACATCAATGTTGGCCCGTTCAAACTGGCACCTTACACTGACGATCTGGTGTCCTTCCAGTTCCGCGGTTTGCAACACTCCAGACTGGATTAAATCACCTGCGGGTATGGTTAAACGTTGCCAGGACTTTTTCAACTCAGGTAAAGGAATAGCAGTTTTCATCTGGTTATCAAACTGTTGGACAGCCATTTCGTAGTTACCCTGTAACATCTGGGACACGAATCTTTCGGCCAGTGCCCTAAAATTATCCAAATTTAAAGAACTCATATAATCTCCTCTTTTTAATGTAAGTGATGTCCAATTGCAAATAGGAACTGTTCAAATTAATAGAAGTGGTATCCTTTCCAGTAATGTATATTTTTACAAATATTATATTATTATCATTGGCTTGAAAATCAGTCATTCAACTTTTTTACAAATTTCATAGAATATTATCTAATTTCAAAATAGTTTAGTAATTATAATGCCTTACATTGGCAGTTGGAGAGGGTATAACAACTTATTTATAATAATGGGAAATATATGAAATGTTAAAAACCGGAAATATGATAAATTTACATAGTTAAAAGTCTAAAGGGAAACTCGAAGTAAGGGGGGGAACCATGTCTTATAAAGAGGATTTATCAACTGAAAACCAGATTAAGGGGACGGAACCATCCGCTACACATGTCACTCTAGCGGGTATTTTCATTTTCATAGCCGCCATGGTGGTTTTAATGGGTATTATAACTGGAGAAATTTTTTACCCTCCAGAACTCACTTACACCACGGCTCAGAGTATGATCAGTGATTTGGGGGCTACAGTGCCTCCTAACAGTATCATAACCCAGCCCTCGGCAACCATATTTAATTTTGCTATGATCATCGCTGGAATTCTGATTCTAATGGGTAATTACTTTCTTTTTAAAGTTTACCACGATAAAATCGGTGGGATACTGGTGGGATTGTTGGGATTAGGAGCCCTCGGTGTGGGGGTATTCCCGGGGAATATGACTCCCATGCACCCCATATTCTCGTTGATGACCTTCATCTGTGGAGGTTTATCGGCTATTTACTCCTACAAATTAATCAAATCACCATTCAAATACATATCACTCCTGTTGGGACTCCTCTCCCTATTTTTCCTCTTCACCTACAACCTGTTCATACCAGTGCTCGGTGGAGGAGGAGTGGAAAGATGGGTGGCTTACCCGGTTATCCTTTGGCTGCTGGGATTCGGAGGATACCTGATGGGAAAAGGATCAGAAAATAACTCTTAAAATAAAATTTTAAGCTACAATATTTATTTAAAAACTAAAAAAGGGGATAAGGGGTTTTAAATGTATGAAAAGGACTACCAGGGGAAGTTAACCACACCCGCACAAGCAGTTAAATCAATCCATAATGGAGACATGCTGGTCCATGGGCTGACCATGGCCGAGCCACCAGCACTCCTAAAAGCAGTGGCCGACCGTCTACGTGAAGGTGACCTGGAAAAGATTAGGATGTTCAGTGTTATCCCCCTGGACAGTGTCTGTTCCACCATACTGGCCCCGGACCTGGTGGACTGTGTGGAGGCCTACAGTGGATTCGTAGACTCCGGTACCAGGGGCCTGGTGAGTGCCGGTCTAAACTATTACGTTCCCAATCACCTCCACCAGATTCCCCGACTCCTGGAAGAGTTCATCGGAGTTGACGTGTGTATAACCACGGTTTCACCTATGGATGATGCAGGATATTTCTCCTTTGGCACGGCTAATGATTTTACCTCCACCGCAGCCCGGGCAGCCCGGATTTTAATGGTGGAGGTCAACCGTAACATGCCCCGGGTATTCGGTGACTCCTTGATCCACATATCTGAGGTGGATGCGGTGGTTGAAAACCATCAGGCTATCTCCGACTTCCCTTGTGGTGAAAAACAGCCCGAGGCAGATATCATTGGTAAAAACATATCCAAACTGGTACCTGACGGTGCAACCATCCAAATGGGTATCGGGGTGCTGCCCAACGCCGTGGCTGAACAACTGGAAAACCACTCTGACCTGGGAATACACACCGAAGTATTTGGTCCGGGAATGGTACACCTCATAAAAAAGGGAGTGATAACCGGTGAAAAGAAAACCCTCCACCCCCGCAAACACGTCTTCACTGTAGCCCAGGGAGACCAGGAAATGCTGGAGTTCATGAACCAGAACCCGGCCATGGAAAGCTATCCCTGCTCCTACGTGAACAACCCCGCAGTCATCGCCAAAAACGACAGGATGATCTCCATAAACTCCCTGATACAAGTGGATCTCCTGGGTCAGTGTAATGCCGAGTACCTGGCAGGACACCAGTACAGTGGAACCGGTGGACAGCTGGACTTTGTCCGGGGGGCCTTCGATTCTCGTGGAGGGAAATCCATACTGGCCTTCTATTCCACCGCCAGAAATGGCACGGTATCCCGGGTGGTGGATCATTTAGACCCCGGGGCCATGGTCACCACACCACGTATGGACACCCATTACCTGGTCACTGAGTATGGGGTTGCCAATCTCAAGGGTAAATCCACCCGGGAAAGAGCACATGAAATAATAAACATAGCCCATCCCCGGTTCCGTGAAGAACTCTACCGGCGCGCTGAAGAGATGTACATTATATAATTCATCTTCATTAGAGGTTTTTAACTTCTGCAACTTTCAAAATCGTAAGTTAATCTCTGTACTTGTTCAATTTATTAGGAATGGTTGGATTAGGACGGGATTGATGAGATTAGAGGAATGACTCGTTATCCAAGTCGACCTCACAAGCACCAAATTTTAACTTCTTTTTATTTACCCAGACAAAGCCATGATCGGGAGTGATGACGGCCACGTCTATAGGGCCCCCTACACCAGGCATATCGCCCGGGTCAGCGTTAATACCATCACTGAAACGCTGTATGGCACTGGTGGTCTGGATCATGAGGGTGGCGAAGTCAATGGCATCCTGCAAGGTCATGGTCCCCCACTGGATGGCGTATTCCAACCCCCGGAGCTGGGTCATTATCAACTGTTCCCCCTGGTTCTGGATAGCTTCTTTAACAAAATCCACGTTCTGAATCCTCCCATCAAATCCCAGCACAATCCGGGCAGCCACATCTCCCTGGCCCAGCCAGGAACTACCATATTCCATGCCAGGCTTGGCACTGTCCCGCAGTTCCTGCACATCTCCGGGGATGGTGGCGCTGTAAACCTGGTGGGACCCGTTAGGATTGTAACCGGCCACCAGTATCTCAATGGGGTCTGCCCGGGCCATCCCATTTTCAATGGTTCCCTGGGGCGTTCTGAAGCTGAACTTCAAAGACTGGTCATCCATTTCCATCTGCAGGATGGTACATCCTTTAGAATTCAGGTCATTCTGGATGTTAGCCTTGATCTGGTCCATCTGTTCCTTCCAGTGGTATTTATCGTTGAAGATGCTGTGCAGTTTCCAGGCCACATCCTTAACTCCCATTTTTTTAACCCGGGATGAGCGGCGGAACTCTTCAATGTACTGGCTGACGTTCTTCTGCACTCCTTCCTCAGGGAGGAAAGCCAGACCAGTTATACCTACCCCTATCCTAGGGTTTATTTGAAAGATTTTAATGGCGTTTTCACTGCCTATCCGGGCCATGCCCTTCATGTTGCGGTAACTCTGCCGGCTATCGGCAGCCAGCACTATTCCTTCTGGTGTGGTGGTGTTAATGACCAGTGACATGTTTTAACCTTCATTTTTTATGGGATATTTTATCTAGAAATTAATTATGGATGTGGGGGTTAATAGTCCTAGTGTAAAAAAATGCAGATCGCTAACAGCACTGAACAGTAAATATGGGTTTAAAATGAGCATCACCGATGATAAATAGTTAAATCTTCTCTTAAAATATTTATAAGTCTACCATTATTTAGCTGGTATTTTTAAGGGTTTGTAGGGCCTGTAAACTGGTTCCCATATGTTAGATTCCACCAGGCTTTCCACATCGTTATCCTGGCAGCAGGCAACTCCCTCCAGAATGGCCTGCTCTGCCACAGCCATTCCAATATTTTTACTCACTTCCATTAAATGGGAAACATCAGGGAGCAATCTCCGGATGTCTTCCTCTTCCACAGAACTGGCCAGTGCCTGTGTAGCCGCGTCCATCATTCCTGCAGTCATCCTTTCCGCCTGGCTGCTGATTACACCCAGACCCAGCCCCGGGAATATCAGGGCGTTGTTGCACTGGGCCACTGGATAAGATTGTCCCTGGAAATTCACGTCTTTAAAGGGACTTCCAGTGGCCACCAGTACCTTTCCCCCTGTCCATCTGATTAAATCATCGGGAACAGCCTCTACCAGAGTTAATGGGTTGGATAATGGGAATATGATGGGGTGCTCCACCTGGGAGGCCATTGTGGTAATGACTTCACGGGTGAAGGCTCCCTGCACTGTGCTGGTACCTATCAGGATGGTGGGGTGCACCTTACGCACCACATCCAGCAGGTCTCCTGGATCATCACCAGAACCCCAAATTTCGGTTTCTTCAGGTGGACGGGCGTAGGGCGCCTTGAAATAATCGATGTCCTCCCGGGTACTGGTTACCAGTCCCTTCCTGTCTATGAGCCAGAAACGCCTGTAGGCTTCTTCATGGTTTAGTCCTTCCTTTACCATTTGTTTCCATATTTGGTCGGCAATTCCACATCCGGCAGTTCCCGCCCCATAGATAAGCACCCGATGATGAGATAAAGGGGTTCCAGTTACTTCCAAAGCATTAAGGAGGGCGGCCATGGCAACGGCCCCGGTACCCTGTATATCATCATTGAAGGTGCACATCCTGTCCTGGTAACGATCCAGGTGGTGTCTGGCATTTTTCTTACCAAAATCTTCCCACTGGAGGAAAACACGGGGGAATTTGCCCTTTATGGCCTCAATCACCGCCTCCACAAAGTGATGGTATTCCCCCTGGCTGATACGAGGATGACGCCAGCCAAGATAGAATGGATCCTCCAGTAAACGTGAATTATTGGTGCCCACATCGATCATGATGGGCAGCATCCTCCGGGGGTTGATACCGGCACACAGGGTGTAAACCACCTGTTTTGCCACGGAAATACCAATTCCATTGGCTCCCTGGTCACCGATCCCCAGTATCTGCTCAGAATCAGTTAAAACAATAAGATCGATCTCATCTTCAGCCCAGTGGTCTAAAATTTCCTGGATATGTTCCCTTTCAGGGTAAGATAGGTAAATACCACGGGGTTTTCGAAACTCGTCACTGTAACGCTGGATTGCCAGGCCAGCAGTTGGTGTGTAAACGATGGGCATCATTTCCTGGATGTGTTCCCTGATTAGGCGGAAAAATAGTGTTTCATTGGTGTTGTAGAGGTTGTTTAAAAAGATATTTTTCTGCAGATCATCGCTCTGCAGGGAGAACTGTTGGTAAGCCCTCTGCAGTTGATCGTCCAGAGTTTCTACTGAATGGGGCAAAAGTCCGATAAGATGAAACAATTCCCTTTCCTTAGTGCTAAAAGCAGTACCCTTATTTAATTGTGAAGATTGAAGGAGTTGACTCCCTTTAAGATCAGTTTTAATATATTTAGTTCCTTCTTTTTCTACAGTAACCGCTATGGATTTAAACTGTAACCCCCCATATTTGGGAAACTCCGGGATATTTAATTGTCCCCCGGGTATGGGATATAATTATAATTTCAACCTTTATATATACTTTGCGGATTTAAAGGGTTAAATTTCTGTCAGATTCTCCATTCTGGACATGTATGATGACATAATCCTGACAATGAAAATTATGGAGAGGATACAATCTGATCTAATCCACGGGCATAGTCCGGGAGAGATGTTCTCATTTTACCATATCCCTTCTTTTAATCTATAGTTAAATCTTTGCCGACTATAGAAAATAAGAAAGGTCATTAAAACAATAATAAAAATGGTGATAAAATATGGGAGAGTTCATTACCATAACCCCGAAAAGTGCCTGGGAATTAATTAAAAAGGAACCAGAGATCACCATACTGGACATACGGCCCAATGCAGATTTTAAGAGGGAACATATTCCCGGGTCAGTGAACCTGGATTATGATGGCCACCAGTTCCCGAGTAAAGTGGAAAAACTGGATAAAAACCAGCCCTACATCATTTACTGTAAAAGCGGGGTTAGAGGTGGTTACTTCCTGGAAAAAATGAAAGAATCAGGTTTTGTGGGGGCTTATAATATTTTGGGTGGTTTTGTAGCCTGGAAGATAAGTAAATTACCCCTAACCAGTGAAGAATGAGTCATACTGGCCAAAATTAATGAGTCGTTGGAATAGAATGCTTTTTGTTAAATCAAAGGTAGACCTTTCCCTGATAAGACGGATTGTAGAATTGTTAAGTTAATCAAAAACCAGAATTTCAATCAAAAACAAGAAGTGACAAATTTTTGCTATCACTATATAGAGCGGCGTATCAGAAAAAGCGATTATGTTACATAAGCCTTATTTTGATTAAATAAACTTTATAATTACTTATTTTTTACTAATTTGCTTGGAAAATTCTTGAATAAAAAGGCAATGTAAAAAAAGTTAGTGAAAAAGTGAAAATTTCAAATAATTAAATTTTTCAGGGCTGAATTAACTCTATTTCCACGCCATCAGGCCCTTCTAGGAAGGCAATTTTAGGACCTCCCGGTGCACCCATGGGGCCACGGATTAAGTCCAATCCTTTGGATTTTAACGTAGCTATTTCTTCCTCTATGTTTTCCACTTCAATACCCACCATGAAGAGGCCCTGTTTACCTTCTTCACCTTCCACCAGTTCAATGGTGGCCTCTCCTTCACCTTTAAAGAAGGCTATGGTCAGGCCATCTCTGGGGCTGAAACGTCTTACTTCTTCCAGTCCTAAAACCTCGGTGTAAAACTGGGCGGACTCATCCAGATTTCCCACGGCTACTACACTGTTTTTGATTTTCACTAAAAATTCCCCCTTATTTTTATAGAAGATTTTAAGTTTTTAGAAAATGATAGACTCTCGTAGATCTAAATTGAATTGGTAAAGGGATTACGATGAATGGTAATGGTAAATTAAAATAAAGAAGTAGTCACTGCAAAAATTTTGCTATCACTATATAGAGCGACACATCAACAATCACGAATTTTGATTAGCTTCCAGTTTTTGACTTATATGTTGATATATTTCCTTAGTCACTCCAACGTTCCTAATAAAATCGTTGGAATACCTTATATCTCCCCTCCGTGGGTTGTCCTTTCTCATGACGTACATGCAGATGGCGGTTATAATCATGAGGGGATCGGTTTTACGACCCTTACCTCCGCGGTAGAGTTTACGGAAATCTGAATTGCAGATTATCTCCCGGGCCCGGTCCTTCTGACCACCACCCACGGGCATCATAACCTCGTCGCCCTCTTCTCGCTTGGTTAAGACCATGGTTGGGCTGTGACC
>NPIE01002708.1_pt1 | contig 44746 bp, 43 predicted proteins | sample 8637661 | NCBI WGS metagenome assembly NPIE01 (sample SAMN07420842, study PRJNA396082) | bioreactor metagenome | isolation source: sample BA12 brine-fed electro-methanogenic bioreactor BA | place: Japan: Kochi | collected 2016-12-09 | reverse complement strand
AAAACATTTTGGACAGGTATGATACCTGTGGTTTAAAACAAAAAAAGGGTTGTAACAATTGTTACAACCCTTTTAAAAAACTTAAAAATGTTAAGCTTTTTTACGACCGTATTTTCTATTGAATTTCTCAACTCTACCGGCAGAATCAAGAATTTTCTGTTTACCGGTAAAGAAAGGATGAGAAGCACTTGAAATTTCCAATTTAACTAAAGGATATTCGTTGCCATCTTCCCAAACAATAGTGTCTTTAGTATCAACGGTTGAGCGAGTAAGAAACGCATAGTCTGCCGACATATCTTTGAAAACAACCGGTCTGTAATTAGGATGAATTCCTTTTTTCATTTTATAACCCAATCTGATTTTATACGAACTGTAAATATATCCATCGTTACTCTTAAAAACAACTATTTTTTATCGCTTTTTTGAGCTTTTTTCAAGGAATCGCATCTTGCACGATGAGCCTCAATAGCTTCCCTGCTTGCTTTTTCACGAATCAAAAATCCGTCGAATTGAGAGCTTTGATTGCCCCCGCTTACTATCCGACCTCTGGTAATTGTTGAACTTGTTTTGCTCTTCCCTTTTACAAAAGAGTCAAGGTCTACAGAATTATCATCACTGAAAGGAAGTTCAACTTCTTCAACCGTAACAGCATCGGAAGGCTCAACAACAACACGCACAAAATTCTGCTGGGGTTGAATTTCTTTTTCTACCGGTTGTTCTGCGATAGGTTGAACAGCAGATACTTTTACTCCGGGGTGGGTCAGTTCAATTGTATCAACTTTTGATTGAGAATAGTCTTCTCTAACCGGAGGATCACTCAATAAAGGATTCTCTAACCCGGTACCCGGTTCATTTACTATAAAAAAGAGAACTATTACCGAAAAAGCAAATACAGCAACAGGAACAAGTCTTCGATTAAAAATAAACGCTCTTTCAGGTGTGGATAGATCAAAATTCTTGTTCTGAATTTTAACCATCAGGTTGTACTCGAAGTTCTCCTCTGCTTTAATTTTGGGTAGGCTTTTTAAGTCTTGTATCAGTTGTTTGAACTTCTGTTCATCATTAGAATTGTAAAATTTACTTCCCATAGGCTTACTCTTTATAGATGTTTTTTAATAATTTTTGAAGTTGTGTTCTTCCTCTGTTTATTCTTGATTTAACGGTTCCAATTGAGAGACCTGTGATTTCAGCAATTTCTTCGTACGAAAACTCTTCAATATCCCTTAAAATAACTACTTCCCTGTAAACAGGTTTTACTTTCATCAATGCTTTTTGAATGATAGTGCTCTTCAAATTGCTGTCGGCTATTCTATCAGGCTCAAAATATGATTTATCCTCAATCTGTAATTTCTTACTTTCATCGTCATCGAACGTATCATCAAGAGAATAAATTTTGCGTCGTTTCCTGCGCTTCAACTCGTTCTTAGCAAGGTTGCCGGCAATAGTGTAAATCCAAGTAGAAAATTTAGCAAAGGATTTATACGAATCTTTGTTCAAGTAAAATTTAATCATAGTGTCTTGAACAATGTCGGTACTCACATCCCGGTCGCCAACAAATCTAAAAACGAAGTTCGTCAAAGGGTCTTTGAATCTTCTAACCAAAATCTCATAGGCTTCAGGCGTATTGTTGTCCTGAAACTCTTTGATGAGCTGCTCGTCTGTCAAATCAGTAAGTTTTTTGCTCAATGCTGATTATACCTATGTTCAGAAAAAAATGTTTCAAACAAATTAGTCTAATTTCCATCTCTTTTCAATTTGTAGAGATAAAAAAAGTTTTAATTGGAGATCATCTCGCTGATTAGAACTGCTGCGACTGTTTTGGGGTCTGCAGCGGAAGTTTTTACATTTAAATCAGCCTTATACAATGCTTCTGCTGCTTTTATCAAGCGTTTTTTATCATTAAATATATTTGAGCTGGTTGTTTTTTCATAATGATACGGGTGAGCACCTGCAGCTTTTGCAGCCTCAGTATTCGAAAGATTTTTTCTTCTTAATTCAATTGCCTGTGCATTTAATAAACAATAGCGTGTTAAAGTTGAAATAAGTACTCCAAGTTCCGTTCCGCTATCTAATAAATTGTAAAATATTTCGAGAGCCTTAGTCTTATTTCCTCTGCCTATTTCATCCTGCAAATCAAAAGTAGAATACTTGCGTGTGCTTGAGGCAAGATTGGAAATTATCTCAAAAGTAATTTCTCCGCCTTCACCCACGTTGTCATAAAATTTTTGAAGCTGGGTTTCTAGCAGTGATTTTTCATCACCCACAATCTCCGTAAGCGCTACGGCGTTTTCATAGGAAAGCGTAATTTTATTTTTTTTAGCATGCTTAATCAGCCAACTAATTAATTCATCACCTTTAATTTTGGTGGCTTCAAAAATATATTTGTTTTTATGAAGAGATGCGTAAGGCTCAATCTTGGTTGCGTTTACTTTACCCGGTTGAGTGATAATGAAATGTAGAAAATCGGGCGGATCGTTAATGATATCAGTAAAAATTTTCTTGTCTTCAACATTACCTAACTCTTTTAGAACTATTAATTTTTTCTTTCCGCCGAAAGGAAACGCGAGAGCCAGGTCTACAACTTGCTGAGCAGGCAACTTTTTATCGGCTGTAATAATTTCTTTATCAAAATCCGACCCTATGAACGGGTCAATTGCCTCAATCAGTAATCTTACAGCGCCGTCAACGGCATGGGTATCTTCGCCGCAAATAAAAAATACCGGAAGAAGTTTCTTCTCCGAAATTAGTTTCGGGATTTCGTAAATAGACCTATGTTGAACTTTTGACATTTTTTTTCTTTTTCTTCTCGTGTTTAATTGCTCTTGATAAAAAGAAAATAAAACCTCCCCAAACCAAACCGGTTACAACAACAAGCGTTATTATAAAAAGGAGATTCATTTATTCAAACCATTTTTGCATTACAATTTTTTTGTTAAAAAGATAGAACACTGTTAAAAATATTCCCCACTGAACCAAACAAGTTCCGGCATTCTCCGCATGAAAAGGATTCCACCATTGCGGGTCCCACGTAACCGAGGAAGCAAGCCACCATACAAGCAATATTATTGCCTGGAAAGGTATCAAGTATTTCATAAAAATATTGTACCATTTACCTATTTTTAAGTCACTTGCCGATGCGTTAATGATTTCATTTCTAAATTTGTCTACCCCAAATTTATTTACTGCAAACGCAATAAAAGCTCCGCTTAAAATTAATCCAACTCCCCAAACCCAATCTTGATTAGTAAAAAAATCAAGGTTTGTTGCCGAGGGCAGACCAAGCATAAATCCTGCACTGGCAACAAGCCATACGGCCTTCTTCCTTGTTATTCCATAATCTATAAATACACGTGTTGTTAATTCAATTAAAGAAATTAAAGAAGATAAGGCTGCAAATGATAGTGCGAGGAAAAACATCACTGCAAAAACAGAATTAAGCATAACGCTTTCGGAAATTTTTGAAAATAAAATCGGCAGATAAATAAATGTTAAGCCTGTATTAGCCGGACCGGATTGTGAAATTTGCGTCATCGCATCAACTGAACTTAACGCAAATACAGTTGAAAAAATTGTAATCCCGGCAATTAAAGAAATTGAATTATTTCCAAATCCAATTAAAGCTGCGTTGACGGGAATATCTTCTTTCGTTTTCATATAGGTTGCGTACACGAGTATCAATCCCCAGCCTGCGCCGGTATCCCATGCATTTTGGGTAAGTGCGTTAAGCCAGACTTTATAATCTAAAAGAAATTCCTTTTGAGGTGTGAAAAAATATTTGATTCCTTCAATTGCATTCGGAAGAGTAATTGCTCTCACAAATAAGATTAACAAAATTATAACAAGTGAAGAAACAAGAATCTTGTTTGTTTTTTCAACACCCCTTACAATACCCCTGTATATTACAAATGAACCGATTCCAATTGCCAGTGCGTGGAATAAAACCGGAAGATTGCTTGTCGAAAATTGGTTCCAATATTCGAGGTGACTCGAAGTATTAAATAAGTTGCCTGAAATTGCAGAAGAGAAATAATAAAAACACCATCCTGTTACCACCGAATAGTAAAACATTATTGCTGTTGAAACGAGCGCAATAAACGCACCCATCCAACCGAATTTTTTACCTGCTGTTTTAGAAATTGCTCCTACCGGTCCGAGTCGTGTTGATTTACCGATCGCAAACTCTGCAATTATTAAGGGGATTGACCAGAACAATAAAAAAATTACCCAGGGTATAAGAAATGATCCGCCGCCGTTCTGAGCAACAATCCTTGAAAAACGCCATATATTTCCGGTACCGACGGCAATACCGAGAGTCGATAAAATCAATCCCCAGCGAGATGTAAAAAACTCTTGCTGCTTCATTCAGCTATTTTTGTTTTGCTCTTCTTTCTATAGTAACTTTTTCCATAGCAACCGGGTCAACCGGTCTGTCATACGGTGGTTGAGTTTCGGCATTACCAATTTGATTTACAACATCCATACCCTTAATTACTCTACCGAAAACCGTGTAACTCCCATCGAGTTGCGGAACGGCGGAAAGAGTGATATAAAATTGACTCGTGTTTGTATCCGGACCCCGGTTAGCCATCGCGACAACTCCGGCAGAATCATGACCGAGACCCTCAACTATTTCATTTACGTATGGTTTGCCGTCATAAATACTTTTACCGCCCGAACCGGTGCCTGTAGGGTCACCGCCTTGGATTACAAAGCCCGGAACAACTCGATGGAAAATTACTCCGTCATAAAAATTTTCTTCGGCAAGTGTAACAAAATTTGTAACCGTTATCGGTGTTTCATTCGGGAATAGTTCAATTTCAATATCGCCCAATTTCGTATTGATAACTGCGACTAACATTGAATCGGGAGAAATTGATAAATAATTATATTTTTCTTCGCTCACTTTATTCTCTTGATTTATTTTCGATTTTGTTTCTTCCGGTTGATTATTTTCGCCACAGCTTGTTATTGAAACAAGCAAAACCAATAAGATTAAAATTCTCTTCATAAACTTCTCCTATGGATTTATGAACTCTGAACTGATTAGAATAAATATTGTAATACCAATTGCAATTCTATAAAAGACAAAAACGTAAGTCGAATTCTTTCTTAAGAATCTAAGTAAAAACTCGATTGTTAAGTATCCGCTTATTGCCGAAACAATTGTAGCAACAATTAAATTCAGCATACCGGAATAGTCAATATATTCTAAAGCTTCGTAAAGCTGAAGTAAGCCGCTGCCGAGAATAGCAGGCACGCTTAATAAAAAAGAAAATCTTGCAGCCGTTTCTCTTTTAAAGCCGAGAAAAATACCGGCGGTAATTGTTGTGCCGGAGCGAGAAGAACCGGGAATTAACGCAAGAGATTGAGCGAAACCGACAATTAATGCGTCATACCATTTCAAATCCTTCAATTCTTTTTTAAATTTCCCGACTTTTTCAGCCAATCCCAATATTAATCCAAGTCCAATCAAACTTGCGGCTATTACATACAAATTTTTTGTGAAGGCACCTTCAATAAAATCTTTAAATCCCAAACCAATTATAACAACTGGAATAGAACCAATAATAATTAGCCATCCCATTTTTGAATCAAAGCTTTGTGCGGAAAATTTTTGTGGTTTTACAATGTTGAACTTTACAAAATCTATTACGATTCTTAATAAGTCTTTCCAGAAATAAGCTAAGATAGCAATAAGAGTTCCGATTTGAATTACTGCAATAAAAGATGTCCATCGCTCAGGATGCTCATCCGAAATTAAGCCAAGCAATTTGCCAACAACGGTGAGATGCCCCGTACTGCTGATAGGTAAAAATTCTGTAAGCCCTTGGATGATTCCTAGAAATACTGCCTCTATTACGTTCAATAAATCACCTTATGAAATATGATACACCTAATTTTACACCGACTGACAGCGTATTAAAATTAATCTCTTCGGGGAAGCTCTCGCCCAACACTTTACCACCGTTTTCTGCTTCACCAATTACATCGTATCGAACATCACCGCTTATAAATGCATAAAAGTTTCCACCGAGTAATGTGTGAGCATGTGCTTTTAGCAACAATCCAAACCCGGTAGCTGTGTAATTAAAGACTTCGATCGATTCCGGGGTTTGTTCGTCAACGGAAATAATTCTATAGCCGGCGCCCCCGCCGAATTTGAATTTATAGCCAGGACCTTGCACGACGTAGTAACCGAGAACACTTGGACTGTGGGCTACATAAGAAATATCGTACGTTCCAAGTCCACCGAATGAAGTATTGTACGAATAAATTTTAGCTTCATATTCAACACCGAGATCGAAGGTTGGATTAACTTCGTAATCCGATTCAAAGAAAAAAGTAACGGCACTGGAAAAATCCGCAAGCTCTTCTCCGCCAGTGAAAACATTATCAATATAATCTTTCAATGATGGGGTTGATTGAAAGGAAATACCCATTCCACCCATTAAATCTATTTGTGCTTGGGCAGTAAGTGAGAATGTTAAAATAAAAACTGCAGTTAAAAATTTTTTCATTTAGTTTCCCGCGAATTTTTAAATACACTTAAAAAGTTTTCCTTCTTACCGCCTTTTTTAACTTGCCTCTTGTTTATAAAGTAAGTGAAGAAAACTGTTGATAAAATAAACGAAACATAAGAAATAATATGAGTAAGGATTGCGTATGCAGCACTAATTTCTTGACTGAAGCTGAACAATGTTGTGAGAACTAAAATGATGATTGCATGATACGATCCGGTTCCGCCCGGTGTTGGAATGATGATCCCGAATGCGCTGATAGTCATTAAAATCCACGCCATACCGAAAGAAACCGCTTGGATTTCATCCATACGCAGTACATAAAATCCAACAAAGGAATTATAACCGTATGCGAGCATTATCAAAACGGTAAAAACAAAGGTAAGCATGTAGCTTTTCCAAGTTTTAAGACTTGCAAATCCCTCGGTTAAAGTATGAAATGCCTCAGCCGCTTTTTCAGCAGCCGATGATGAAAATTTTCCGATAAATTTTACAATTGCGCTATAAAACTTTTCTTTAAACCGCACAACAAAATAAAGGATAAGGATCAGACCGAGAATAATTGTCATCCCGATAGTTAATGCAGAGCTAAGCCAGCTTACATCTTTATAGAGATCGCCGGAATAAATCATAACACTGATTAAAATTGAAATGCCGAGTGCAAGTAAGTCGACAATCCTTTCAACAACAATTGTCCCCAGCATTGAAGTTCTAGAAATACCTTCCCATCTTGCTAAAAATAAACCGCGATAAATTTCACCCAAACGCGGAACAACACAGTTCACTCCGTAACCAATCATTGTGGCACCGAGAGAATTCATTACAGAAATATCTTTTTTAACCGATGATGCCATAATTTTCCATCGAACAGCCCGAAGGTAATGTGATAAAAAAAACATTATAATAAAAATAAAAAGGTATGGAATCGAAACTTGCGAAATAAGATTGAACGCCTCATTCAAGTCTACATTTCTAAATGCAAAGTACAGGAATACCGCCATCAGTAAAAACGGTAAAATATATCCAACGATTTTTTTGATTGTATGTAGAGTCGGGTTACCTGAGGTCAATTATCTGCGTTCCTTGAGGAATTTCAAAAGTAAAATATTTATCGCCAAGCGATTGATTAATTTTTGTGTTTTTCAATTCTACTCTGTAAACGTTGTCCATCAAATCAGTTAACTCAATTTCATCAATTAAAGAACTTTCGTTAATCATTAATTTAACTTCTTTGAAATCGAGTTCGGATGAATTTGGTTTAAGGAGTAAGATTTTATTTCCATCATCATTTAGGATCTCACCTACTTTACATTTCTCCGGGAAATTAAAAACATAATCTTCAATCGAAAACGAATTTACTTTATCATCGGCAGTTGTGATAATCACTTTATTGTTTTTGGGTGTGTAATTCCAAACCGTTTCGCCATCACTTACGATTGTGCGAGAATCTAATTCTATTCTAAATTTATCTTTTGCCTTATAATAAAATTCTCCCGTTACAACGTGACCGGTTTTTGTAGACTGCCGAAACGAAGATGTGAAATCATCTATGGTTTTATACTTCTCTTGTAATTCTTGGAGTAACTCAGTTCCATCAGTTACCTGTCCAACCGATAATGAGAAAAAGGCGCTGAACAAAAATATTTTTACTAACGTTTTCATAACGACCTTAAAATCAAATCCAACTGCTCTTCATTTTCAACCAATACTTCTCTTGCTTTGCTTCCTTCCGAAGGACCGACTACACCGGCTTGCTCAAGCTGGTCAACAATTCTTGCAGCTCTTGCATAACCTAATTTCAATCTTCGCTGCAGAAGCGACACTGATCCCTGCTGATGACGAACTATTAGTCGAGCAGCTTCATCAAACATATCGTCCAAATCAGTGATAAAGCTTCCTTGAGATTTACTCTTCTTCTCAAACATTGAAGGAAGGAAAAATCTCTTGCTGTAACCTTCCTGCAAATAAATGAATTTAGTTATCTCTTCTACTTCATCTGATGTAATGAATGCATTTTGAATGCGAATTGGTTTAGGCATTCCACCGGGAAGAAATAGCATATCTCCTCTTCCCAAAAGCTGCTCGGCTCCGTTCATATCCAAAATTGTCCGGGAATCTATTTTAGTAGCAACTTGATAAGCCATTCTTGCACTAAAGTTAGCCTTGATAACACCGGTTATAACATTTACCGATGGTCTTTGTGTAGCAACAATTAAATGAATCCCCACAGCACGTGCAAGCTGGGCAATTCGTGCAATCGGTTCTTCAACTTCCTTGCCGGAAGTCATCATCAAATCGGCAAGCTCGTCAATAACTACAATAATATAAGGCATCTTGTAGTGTTTCATCTGATCGGTGTCTTTCGGCTTACGTTTCGGATCGGTTACGCGGGCATTGTAATCAACAATATTTCTTACTCCAATTTTCGCTAGCTTGTCGTAACGTTTTTCCATTTCAAACTCGACAGCTTTAAGAACGAGTAATGCATTTTGAGGATTGGTGATAATTTCTTCATCAATATCGGGGGAAACAGCGAGAAAATGTTTATTCAATCGTTTATAAAAAGACAACTCAATTTTTTTCGGGTCAATAATAACAAACTTAATTTCAGATGGATGCTTTGCATAAATTAAACTCGTCAAAATCATATTTATACCGACACTTTTACCCGAACCAGTTGAACCGGCAATAAGTAAATGCGGCATTGTTGCAAGATCTGTTATGTAAACATCACCCGAAATAGTCTTACCCAATGCGAGCGGAAGTTCGGCTTTGCTTTCCCTAATTTTTGATATAACGGAACGGGCTTTAACTATCTGTGACTTTGCGTTTGGAATCTCAACACCGATGGCACTCTTTCCGGGAATCGGGGCAATAATTCTAATTCCGCGTGCAGCAAGCGCAAGTGCTATGTCATGTTCAAGACTTACAATTCTGCTTATCTTAACTCCTGGTGCAGGTACAATCTCGTAAAGTGTAACAACCGGACCGGGAGTTACGGAGATGTCTTCGATTTTTATGTCAAACAAAGCCAACTTTTCTTTCAAAAGAGCTGCATTGTGTTTTAGTTCTTCTTCCGAAATTTCGACATCTGCTTCTTTAGGAGCTTCCAACAAATTAATTATTGGAGCTCTATAATCAATTTCTTCTTCCCATTGTTCAGGAAGTTTCGCTTCTTCCATTTTATCGATCAACGGATCGGTATCTTCTTCTTTTTTCTCTTTATCTTCGGCAGTTTTAGCCGCTTCTTCTTTAGCTATATACGGGTCTTCAACTTTGGATTCTTCCTCGATTATTCCTTCAGGTTCATCTTTTTGAAGAATGCGAATTTTAGTTTCTTCGTCGGTTCCAACCGGTTCCATTTCAATCTCACCGGGTTTGAAACCTGCTTCAATTTCTTTATTCTCTTCTCTAAGTTTTTTGATCTTAGCTAAGTTGCTTTCAGTTTCTTCGTCATCCGGTTTATTTATGCGGACAATTTCTTTTTCCTTGGGTTTTTCTTTCTGCTCGAATGTTTCGACCCATAATTTTTTGAAAAATTCCAAGATTGGTGTGAACTTTACATCGAAAGCAATGATGAGAGTAATAATTGCCGCAGTAGCAAGAAAAATTATACCTCCCAAACCGCCGAAAAGATTTCCGAGAAGATTTCCGAAGAAGTCCCCTATTTTACCGGCAAGTTCTCCGTTATCCTTTAACAAATCAAACTCAGTTGCGTTACGGAGTAAACCGAAAAAAGCTGAGAAAATTAATCCTATAACAATAAAAAAGTTGGAAAGGTAAACGGCTGATTTTGTTTCTTCGCTGCGCAGAATTGTATAACCCCAGATAAACATAATGATTGGGAAAATAAGAGAGGCATAACCGATTGTAGAATTAATTAGAAAGTAAGAGATGTGAGCACCGAAAATACCAAGCCAGTTGCCGATACCGCTTACACGGTTGCTGAACTCCGGACTCGGACTAAAAACTTTTATAAAGTCACCCAAGCCGCCTAAAAGTGATTCATCGCTTTTTGTGTAAGACATGATACTTAAAAAGATAAGCATTGCAAAAACAGATAGAATAAGCCCGAAAAGTTTTTTCTTCTTTTCAACGGAAATAATAAAATAACCGTTGTTGGTATTCTGTTTTTTCTGTTTCGGTTTACGTTTTGCCATTTTCTATGTTAAACTGCTTTTTCGGGTTCGTACTTTTTAATCACACCGTTTTTGTAGACCGGGACAATTTCACTTTTTGAAAGTTTAGCACAGAAATTAATGTCTTTTTGAAAACCATTTTCTTTCAATTTTTTTCCGTGCTCAGTTCCCGCAAGCATCCGAGTTATACTTTTACCGAATGCCTTATCTAATGCAACGCTTGATCGGGCAGAATCGGTTAACACTACTTCCTTTTTTAACTTTGATATTTCCGAAATTAATCTGCCTGCACAAACAGTATCTTCTAAGCTGAATCTACCGTTATCGCCCGCACATAAAATATCGAAATCCGTATCTAATGCAAGTAAGTAATTTGCTACAGCATTTAAATTGAAATATGAACACGTTACCAAGTTCTCGGAAAATTTTGCTTTAACAATAGCCTTTGTTCCGTTAGAAGTAAAAAGAATAATCGATTTACCTTCAACAACTTCTTTTCCATATTCCAACGGTGAGTTACCGAGATTAAATCCTTCAATTTTTTTTGTATTTCTTTCACCGCCCAGAAGTCGGTGCCCGCCGAATGCATCTCCCGAAATTTTCATCGCAAATTCAATTGTGCCGACTGGAATAATTTCTTTCGCCCCATTTTCGAGAGCTGTTGAAATTACTGTTGTTGCCCGGAGTACATCAATTATGACAGTAGTTCTACCGGTAAAGTACATTTCTTCGGCATTAAGCGGAGAAATCAAAACATTTATTTTCATTTTATTTTTCCACAAATGGAAGTTTAACAATAGTTACAGGAATTTCTTTATCTCTGATAATAATGTTTACGGTTTTGCCTTCTTCGGCATATTCTTTTTCAACATACCCGAGAGCAATCGGTTTATTTAAAATAGGGCTTACCGTTCCGCTTGTTACATAACCGATCTTCTTACCTTCGGCACCAATTTCATAACCGTGACGAGGGAAAGCTTTTTCATCTGTAGTCATTGCAACAAGTTTTCTTTTAATACCTTCCTCTTTTACTTTTTTAAGAACGTCGCTTCCTATAAAGTCGCCTTTTTTTAATTTGGTTATCCAACCCAAGCCGGCTTCAAGGGGATTTGTAGTGTGGTCGATGTCATTACCGTACAGGCAAAAACCCATTTCAAGACGAAGTGAATCGCGGGCGCCGAGACCGGCAGGTTTAATACCGAATTCATCCCCGGCTTTAAAAACAGCATTCCAGACTGCTTCTGCAACAGTTTCATCTCCTTTGAAATAAAGTTCGTAACCTAATTCACCCGTGTAACCGGTTCTCGATAAAATCATAGCAACACCGGCAACTTTTGCTTTTAAGAAATGATAGTATTCAAGATTTTCAATTGAAGTATCGGCAATTTTTTGAACGACCTTTTTCGCTTCTGGACCCTGCACGGCGAGTAATGAGTATTCATCACTTTCATCATTTAATTCTACATCAAACTTGTTGTTCTTTTTCATCCACTCAAAATCTTTGTCTTTGTTCGAAGCGTTAACAACAAGCATAAATTCATCATCGTTAATTTTATAAACCAGGAGATCATCAACGATGCCGCCGTCTTCATAACACATTGCTGAATATTGTACTCTGCCCGGTGTTAATTTGCCAGCATCGTTTGTTGTGATGTACTGAACAAAGTCGAGCGCTTTTTCACCTTTAACAAAAATCTCACCCATATGCGAAACATCAAAAACACCAACTGAATTTCTAACTGTTTTGTGTTCATCAATAATTGATGAATATTGAACCGGCATTTTGTAACCGGCAAAATCAACTAATTTGGCACCGAGTTTTTTGTGAACATTAAAAAATTTAGTCGTTTTAATTTCAGTGCGCGATTTCTCTTCGTTAGACATATTTCACCTACTGATTAAGTTTTTTCCAGTCACTTAAGAATTTTTCTAAACCAATATCCGTTAAAGGATGATTGAATAATTTGTTTATAACAACAAACGGCATTGTAGCAACGTGAGCGCCCATTCTCGCGGCTTCAACGAGATGCATCGGATGACGAATGCTCGCAACCAAAACTTGAGTCGGGAATCCATAGTTTTCATAAATCTGAACTATATCATACACCAAACCCATTCCGTCTGTGCTAATGTCATCAAGTCTGCCGACAAATGGACTGATGTATGTTGCACCGGCTTTAGCCGCCATTAACGCCTGCGAAGCGGAGAAACAAAGTGTAACATTTGTTTTAATTCCGTCATCGGTAAGAGTTTTAACTGCTTTTAAACCTTCTTTAATCAAAGGAACTTTTACTACTATATTTTTATGAATTTTGGCTAATTCATTAGCTTCCTTGATGATTCCGTCATAATCGGTAGATACAACTTCGGCACTAATAGGTCCATCAACAATTTTAACAATTTCATCAAGCAGTTCTCTAAAATTTCTACCTTCTTTAGAAACAAGTGAGGGGTTTGTTGTTACACCGTCTAATATTCCGAGACTTGCAGCTTCTTTAATTTCATCAAGGTTTGCTGTGTCAATAAAGAATTTCATCTTTCCACCTTTCCTTATTTTTATTTTACAATTTCTGTTATCTCTTTTTCAGTTGAAGCGGAAAAAAAGTGGAATTCCTGCGGACTAATTTTATTGTCTTCAACTAATTTTATTTTTACAAAATATTTTGATTGCAGTTTTAAAATTGTCGAGAATATACCTTCCTTCAATTTTGCACCAAGTGAAGGATGTACTTTCAATATTAATTTTTTTTCTTTATTCTGATTTTTGTATTTCTTAATCCAATCTTCAATTTCGTGTATCATATGAGACTTTTTGGTAAGTAAGCCTGTTCCTAAACAGTATGGGCAAACTTCGTTTACCGATTGCAGGATATTTTCACGAACACGCTGCCGCGTAATTTGCATAAGTCCGAAATCGGTCATTGGAAGCATAGCAATTTTTGCGCGATCTTTCTTAAATTCTTTGCGGAGTTCATCATAAATCTTTTTACGGTTTTTTTCGTCCTCAAGGTCAATAAAATCAACTACAATAAGTCCGCCGATATCTCTTAATCTTAATTGTCTTACAATCTCTCTAGCAGCCTCAAGATCTGTTTTAAGCGAATTTAATTCTTGCTCTTTTTTAGCGGCATACCTTCCGGAGTTTACGTCGATGACTATCATTGCTTCGGTATGCTCAATTACAATATGTCCGCCGCTCGGGAGTTGAACTTTTCTTCCAAGAAGCTGCTTTATCTGCTCCTCAATTTTGAATGCTTCAAAAATCGCCTGCGAATCTTTATAATAAACAATTCTATCAACAAATTCGGGTTGAATAAATTGTACGTAATCTCTGATTTCTTTAAAAATCTTTTTTGAGTCGATAAATATTTTGCTGACATCCTCCGTGAATAAATCGCGAATAACACTCCGGGTAGTTGAAACATCATTGTAAATTAATTTTGGAGGTTTGCTGTTTTTTGCTTCTTCTTCAATTGTTTTCCAAGTCTTAACAAGAAATTTCAAGTCGCTTGCAAGATGCTGTTCCGATTGGTCTTTGGCAGCAGTTCTAATAATAAGGCCGCAGTTATCCGGGAGAATTTCTCTTGCAATTTTTCTCAAACGTTTCCTTTCGCGGTAGTCGCTTATTTTTTTAGAGACACCGATTTTCGTATCGAACGGCAGTAGAACACAAAACCTGCCCGGCAGGCTTAAAGACGAAGAAACTCGTACACCTTTATCTTTAACCGGTTCTTTAATAATCTGGATTAAAATATCCTGCCCTTTGTGCAGTTTATGCGAAGTATGTTCCTCTTTGGGCTGCGGTTTGCGTGCGCCGTTTTCTTCATCATCTTCATCGTCAATTTCTTTATCGTCTTCGTCATCCAAAACCGACTGAAGGGCTTCAAGCCGGTCACCGATATCGGAGAAATGAAGAAATGCGTCGTGTTTTAAGCCGATATTAATAAAAGCGGCTCTAATTCCCGGGAGTACTCTCGCAACCCTACCGAGGTAGATATTGCCAACCATCCTCTGTTTTTCCGGGTTCTCAACAAAAAAGTCAACAAGATTACCGTCCTCGGTAATTGCAACTCTTGTTTGAGAAGAGGAAGAGTTGATTATAATTTCTTTTCTCATCTATGTATTAAACCTCAACCGAAGGTCTCTGTAAAAACCGGTTCATTTACAAGCCAAAAGAGTACCTTCATTTTAAATTTTTGTTTAATGATTTCTAAATCTTCTACGGGATATTTATCTGCTTTAATATTTTCGGTATGGTCATTTACAATGTCCAATACCTGGTTAACTGAACCGGCTTGCATTAATTTTTCTATTAAACTATTTATCCCGTTATAATACTTATAATACCAAATAATATTTTTTTTAATAAAGACCAGCGCTCTAATTTCGCCGTATTCTTTGCTTAATTTTTCGCAATGTTTCAAAGCTGTTTCTTTAACGATATCAATTTCCGGCGGACCGGGGTCAAAATTTTTATCAACAATAGAATTAAACCGTGAAAACATAAACGGGTTGCCGAGAGCACCGCGGGCAACCATTACCGAATCAACTCCAGTTTCTTCCTTCATTCTAATTGCATCAGCGGCAGTAAAAACAGAGCCGTTTCCTACTATGGGTATATTAACAGATTCTTTTACTTTTGCCAGCCATTCCCATTGAGCATTTTTATCATACTTGTCTTTTATAGTTCTTGCATGAACGGTAATAAATGACGCACCGTTATCTTCTACTGCCTTAGCAACATCTATAATATTTATATGTTTTTCATTTTCGCCCAATCTAAACTTTGCTGAGATCGGGACATCTCCGGCGGCTTTTTTCATTTCACAAATAATTTGCCCTAACAACTTAGGAGAACTCATTAAGCCTGCACCCATTTTATGTTTTGTTACATTTTCAACCGGGCAGCCGGAATTTAGATCAATAACATCCGGATTATACTTCGCAATTTCTTGAACGGATGCGCCTATAATTTCCGGGTCATTTCCTAAGATTTGAACACCTATCGGTTTTTCATTTTTATTGAAGGCAAGATAACGAAGTGTTTCGAATTCATTTTCTAATACTCCCTTTGCACTCACCATCTGGGTAAATGTTAAGCCCGCACCAAATTCTTTGGCAATGCAACGAAATGATTGGTCGGTTACATCAGCCATTGGTGCAAGGAGTAATCTCTTAGTTAAATCAACATGACCTATAAGCATTTTTTCAATTCACGTATATTTAAAACAAAAAATGCTGAATATTAAATTCAGCATTTAATTGCTTAATTTTCCTTCTCTTCTTTTTCCTCGGTCATTAAAGCCTTGCGTGACAAACTGAATTTGCCGTTTTCCATCTTGATCAGTTTTACTTTTATCATTTCTCCTTCTTTAATAACCGACTCAACTTTATCAACTCTTTTTGTATCGAGCTGCGAGATGTGAAGGAGACCCTGTATATTAGGTAAAAATTCAACGAATGCACCATAATCTTGAATTTTGATTACTTTCGCATCGTATACTTTACCAATCGTCGGTTCTTCAGTTAACTTCTTAATAAATTCTCTTGCGGCTTCAGCTTGCTGCTTATCTTGACCGGCAATATTAACAGTACCATCCTCTTCAATAGCAATTTCAACAGAATAATCTCTTTGAATTTTCTGAATTACTTTTCCGCCAGGTCCAATTACAGAGCCAATCTTTTCCGGATTGATCTTTGTGAAAAGAAGTGTCGGCGCAAATTGAGATATTGCCGGGCGCGGTTCTGAAATAGCTTCTTTCATTACGGAAAGAATATGCATTCTTCCGTCTTTTGCTTGACGAAGAGCTTTTTCCATTATTTCAAAAGAAATACCTTGAATCTTGATATCCATTTGAATTGCGGTTATTCCCTTTTCGGAACCTGCAACTTTGAAATCCATATCACCAAGATGATCTTCGTTGCCAAGAATATCAGAGAGCACAGCAAAGTCATCACCTTCTTTTACTAATCCCATTGCAATTCCGGCAATCATAGTTTGAATGGGAACACCACCATCCATCATTGCCAATGTTCCTGAGCAAACGGTAGCCATTGATGACGAACCATTTGATTCAAGTATATCGGAATTCAAACGAATGATGTAGGGGAATTTTTCTTCCGGAGGAATAATAAATTTAAGAGCGCGTTCAGCCAGATTACCATGCCCGATTTCTCGTCTACCAACACCCATAAATCTTCCGACTTCACCAACACAAAACGGAGGGAAATTATAGTGAAGTAAAAATCGTTTTTTATACTCTTCCTGCATTCCGTCTACAATTTGTTCATCTCCTTTGGTTCCCAAAGTTAAAGTCATCAAACTTTGAGTTTCACCTCGGGTAAACAGCGCCGAACCGTGCGTCCTCGGGAGTAAACCTAAATCAATCCAAATTTGGCGAACATCCGTTGCAGTTCTACCGTCAAGTCTTGGTTTATTTTGGAGGATTTGTTTACGCATTAATTCTTTTTCGATATCGTGCAGAATTTGTTTAATATCTTTTTCCTGCTCAGGATATTTTTCTGCAAGTGCCTCTAAAACTGATTCGTTCAATTCACTATTCTTTGCAGCGCGTTCTTCTTTAGCTAAAGACATCGAAACAATTTCGGAATACTTATCGTATGCAAGTTTTTTAACATCTTCTTCTAAACCTTCTGCATAAACTTTCGGTTCAACAACTATTTTTTCTACACCGCAAGCTTCTCTAAGTTCGTTTTGAACCTGTACAAGTTTCTTTATTTCTTCGTGAGCAAAACGTAATGCATCCAAAAATTCTTCTTCCGAAATTTCTTTAGCTTCACCTTCAACCATCATAATCGAATCAGCAGTACCTGCAACGGTTAGTTCCATATCGCTTTCTTCAATTTGCTTGATGGTAGGATTTACAGTCAATTGTCCGTTTATTCTGCCGACTCTCACTTCGCCAATTGGTTCAAGAAGCGGAATTCGAGAAATATGCAGGGCGGCAGAAGCACCAACCGCAGCTAATACATCGGAATCATTCTCACCATCAAAGGAGTAAACGCTTGCAATTATTTGAGTTTCATTTCGAAATTCTTTTGGGAATAATGGTCTTATTGGTCTGTCAATTAAACGGGAACTAAGAATTTCTTTTTCCGTTGGTCTTCCTTCCCTTTTGAAAAAACCACCGGGGAATTTTCCCGCAGCGTATGCTTTTTCACGATATTCGACCGACAAGGGGAAAAAATCAATATCTTCCTTTGCCTCATTTGCAGCAACAGCGGTAACAAGTACCATTGTATCGCCGTAACGAACCATCACGGAACCATCGGCTTGTTTTGCGAGTCTTCCGGTTTCTAGAGTTAATTTTTTTCCGTTTATTTCTACTTCTTTACTTATAATCTTCATTTGCTTCCTTATTTTCTAATATTGAGTTCTTTAATAATTGCTCTGTATCTATTGATATCTTTTTTAGTTAAGTAATCGAGCAATCTTCTTCTTTTGCCAACCATCTTCATCAGTCCTCTTCTTGATGCGTGGTCTTTCGTGTGTTTTGAAAAGTGTTCGGTTAATTCGTTAATTCTTTGAGTAAGAATTGCAATTTGAACTTCAGCAGTACCGCTGTCGTTTTCACTTTTACCGAATTTTTTAATTATTTCTTGTTTCTTTTCTTTTGTTAAAGGCATTTGTAACTCCTAATAAATTAGTTATTAATATAACCCCAGTCATTACCGGGATCAATTAGTTAATTCTACTGCTAAAACTTTTGCTGCTTCTTTTTTATCAAGTTCAATTTGATTTATTAAATCTTCTTTAGATGCAAATTTTTTCTCAGCACGTATTCTTTGAATGAAATTGATTTTTAAAGTTTCACCGTAAATCAAACGATTAAAATTAAAGAGATGAACTTCGGGCACGAGTTCAGTTGTATCATCGAAAGTAGGTCTATAACCTATATTCATAACACCGTTTAATTTTTCACCGTTTAGTTCGCAACCCACAGCATAAACACCGTTTTGCGGAATTAGTTTGTTTGTGCTGCCAACACTCAAATTTGCTGTCGGGAAACCTAATATCCTTCCACGCTTTGCGCCGGTTACAACCTCACCCTTCATCGAATAGCTTCTTCCCAAAAAGGCATTCGCTTTTTCGATATTTCCGTCGATGAGTGCTTTGCGAATATTACTGCTGCTTATAATTTCATCGTCAAGCTTTACAGCATCCACCGAAGTAACACCAAAACCGTATTGACTGCCAAGTTTGTTCAAAGCTTGGGCATCACCGCCGCGGTTTTTACCAAACTTATGATCGTGCCCTACGACTACGTGCTTAGCATCAAACCTTCCCGTAATATAGTTTTTCACAAACTCATCAGAAGACTGTTGAGAAAATTCGGTTGTAAAGTTTATCAAATAAAAGTTATCAATTCCGAGTGCTTCCAATATTTCTATTTTCTCATCTATCGTTGTAAGAATTTTTATATCGTAACTATCCTTTACAACTCTCCTTGGATGAGGATCAAACGAGACAACCGTGCTCTGCAGTTTTTTCTCTTTTGCAATATTTTTAAGAACGTTTAAAATATTTTGATGACCAACGTGAAGGCCATCAAAAGTGCCGATTGTAACACAAGTGTTTTCTAATTTTTGTAAATCATTTTTATCAAAAAAAACTTTCATTACCTGCTAACCGAAATAGAATTAAATTTTTTTTCAAATTCATCAATTGTGAAAGCGTTATCAGCACTATACTCACCTATTGCCTCTCTTCTTAACTTTTTAAGGTAACCGCCACAGCCTAATTTATTACCGAAATCATCGGCAATAACCCTTATATAAGTCCCTTTAGAACAAGTAATCTTAAAATGAACATCAGGTTCAATATATTTTGTAATTTCGAAATCATAAATCTCAACTTCACGCAACTGTCGTTCAATTTCAACACCCTTTCTCGCATACTTGTAAAGCGATTTACCTTTATGCTTAATTGCCGAATACATCGGCGGCAGTTGCAAAATTTTACCGAGAAAAGTTTTTCTAACTTCTTCAATTTTTTCAGAAGTTATATCACCCGTGCTTTTTTCTTCGAGCACTCCGGTTTCAGAATCCATTGAAGGCGTTTTTTTACCGAGTGTTATAATACCGGTATAAACTTTCTTCAGATCCTGGAATTTGCTTATTTCTTTGGTCTTTTTACCGGTACACAAAATTAGAAGCCCGGTAGCTTTTGGATCTAACGTGCCAGCATGCCCTATTTTTTTGACACCGGTAATTTTTCTCAACTTATATACAATATTAAAAGAACTTCTATCAGCATCTTTATCAATTAAAATCACTTCGCCGTTGGTAAAATCAAATTTGCTGAAATCATTCGTTGCTTTGCTTATCATCTTCGTGCAATTTTTTAAATAAGTCTTCCATTTTTTCTACATAATCAAGAGTATCATCAATAAAAAAATAAAGTTCGGGTGTATGGCGAAGTTTTACCTTTTGAGAAAGTTGTCCTCGTATTAACCCTTTTAAGTCATTCACTTTTTCCAATATCATTTCTCTGCTTTCTTTTTGGTAAACTGAGAAATAGACTTTTGCGATACTCACATCGGGTGAAACCGTAACTTTCGTAATGGTTAACAACCCTAATTCAGGATCTTGAAGCTTATGTAAAAAAATAAGACTCAATTCTTCTTTAATTAAGTGTTCTATTTTTTCTTTACGTATAGACATTGTTAATCAAGTTTTTTCTTCGTCTCAACTAATTTATAACCTTCTATAATATCACCAACTTTCACATCGTTAAAGTTTGCGATATTCAATCCGCATTCGTAACCGGCATCAACTTCTTTAACATCGTCTTTAAACCGTTTAAGCGATGCAAGTTCACCTTCATAAATTACAATACCGTCACGGAATAACCTGATTTTATTATTACGGGTAATCTTACCGTCTTGCACGTAGCATCCGGCAATAGTTCCCACTTTAGGGACTTTGAAAGTTTCTCTAACTTCAATTGTTGCAACAAGTTCTTCGGAAATAACCGGGGAAAGCATGCCTTCGAGTGCCGATTTCACTTCGTTGATTGCATCATAAATAACGTTGTACAATCTTATATCAACTTTTTCTTGTTCGGCAAGTTTTCTTGCAGCGGTATGCGGTCTTACGTGGAAACCGACAATGATAGCATTAGATGCAGCGGCAAGGAGAACGTCGCCTTCGGATATTGCTCCAACACCTTTATGAATTACACTAACTGCAACTTCTTTATTGGAAAGTTTCATCAATGAATCCGCTAAAGCTTCAACCGATCCGTCAACGTCACCTTTCACAACAACCGGCAGTTCTTTAAAACCACCCTGACTAATTTGATTGGCGATTTCGTCAAGGGTGATATGCCTTACTTGTCTGTGGTCTTGTTCGCGTTTAAGCTGTTGTCTCTTCAAACCAATTTCTCTTGCTTCACGTTCGCTATTAACAACTACAAAAGTATCGCCTGCCTGCGGTGCGCTGTCAAATCCCAAAACAAGTGCAGGGGTTGAAGGACCGGCTTCATCAAGTTTGTTGTTTCTTTCATCGAACATTGCTCTAACACGACCGTAAGTATTCCCTGCTACAAACGGATCGCCAACCCGCATCGTGCCTTTTTGAATAAGGATTGTTGCCGTAACTCCTCTTCCTTTATCTAACTGAGATTCGACAACCGTTCCACGCGCTAATCTATCCGGATTAGCTTTCAATTCGAGAACTTCAGCTTCAAGCAAAATCTTTTCGAGCAATTCATCGATGTTAGTACCGGCTTTTGCCGAAATATGCACGCACTGATATTTACCGCCCCAATCTTCAACCAAAATGTTTCTATCGGCAAGCTGTTGTTTAATTTTATCAGGATTAGCTCCCGGTTTATCGATTTTATTAATCGCAATTACTATCGGCACACCAGCAGCTTGAGCGTGATTAATAGCTTCAACAGTCTGAGGCATAACCGCATCATCTGCAGCAACAATAAGCACAACAATATCGGTTACCTTAGCACCACGGGCACGCATTGCAGTAAATGCTTCGTGACCAGGTGTATCGAGGAAGCTGATATATCTTCCGTCATCAAGTTGAACCCTGTATGCACCAATATGCTGCGTGATTCCACCGGATTCACCGGCAACAACATTTGCTTTGCGAATATAATCGAGAAGTGATGTTTTACCGTGATCAACGTGTCCCATTATTGTAACAACAGGCGGGCGAGGCTGTAATGATTCTTCCGGGTCTTCCTCTTCCTCATTTAAATCGGCTTTATATTCTTCTTCAAAACTAACATCAAAACCGAATTCATCAGCAACGAGCGTAATAGTTTCTTCATCTAATCTTTGATTGATCGAAACCATTATGCCCATTTCCATACATTTCTGTATAACTTCACTTACCTGGATACTCATTAAGTTTGCAAGTTCACTTACCGAAATATATTCGGTGACGTGTAGAGTAGACTTTTCAATTTCTTGCTGCTCCAAACGTTTTTCTTCTTCTTCCTCTCGTTCTCTTCTTTTTTTCTTTTTAAAGCTCGCCCGAGAACCGCTCGGTGTTTCATCCATACTCATCAATGTTCTCTTTATGGCAGCATCAACTTCTTTTTTGTCTATATCAAGTTTTTTGATTTTCTTTTTACGTTTGCCGCGTTTTAATTCTTCAGCCTCATCTTCAGCGCTGCGCTTTTTGGCTTTAAGTTTTTTCTTCTTCCTTTTTGATGCCTCTTTATCTTCAGTTTTAATTTCTTCTATAGCAGGAGGTTTAGGAGTTTTAGCTTTATCTTTTTTCTCTTTCTTAGTATCAACCTTTGGCTCTTCTTTATCTTTTTTGCCCTTTTTCTTTCTTTTACCTTTTTCTTCAATTTCGATTTTACCTACAACGGTAAGCCCTTTTCTTCGTTGACTTAATTGCTTTTCCGATTCGGTCTGATAAGAACCTGCTTCTTTTTCTTCGGGTTCTTCTTCTTTCGATTCTTCTTCTGCAGCGGGCTCTGGTTTTTCTTCCGGCTTAATTTCTTCTACTTTTTCTTCCGCGGGTTTTTCTTCAACGGTTTCTTTTTGTACTTCTTCTACCGGCTCTTCTTCTGCAGCCTCTTTATTCTCCGGTTCAGCGTGTTCACCACGTTTTTTATTGAACTCGGATATTTTCCTGTAATGCTTTTCTGCCGTTTCGATATCTTTTTTAAATTTATTATTGATATCGGCTATCATCTCATCCGTAAGAAGCGACATATGAGATTTAACTTCATATCCTTTTTGCTGCAAGAATTCAACAAGCGTATCGGTTGCTAAATTATACTCTGAAGCAAATTTGTAAATACGTAATTTCTTAGTTTTTTCTGCCATAAAAGATCACCCACAATTACCCGATATGCCGGGATTTATTCTTCTTCTTCAAATTGATTTTTTAGTATTTCGATTATACCGTTTGCAGTTTCTTCAGTGATACCTTCGATCTCTTTTAGTTTTTCAACACCGGCTGTAAGAACTTCAACCGCGGTATCATATCGGTTGTTTATTAAAAGATCAACAACTGTGTCGCCAAGTTCTTCGCGGAGTTCCACAAGTTCGATATCGTCTTCGTATTCTTCGAACGGTTTTTCTTCTCTGATAACTTCGATATCGTAACCGGTGAGTTTCATCGCCAGTCTTATATTCACACCGTTACGCCCAACAATCAAAGAAACTTGGTCGCTGTCAGCGGTAACAACACATTTTTTTTCATCTTCGTCCAACTCAATTGATTTTAACTTAGCAGGAGAAAGTGCACGCTGAATATAAATCACCGGGTCTTCAGAATAATTAATAACGTCAATATTTTCGTTATTGAGTTCTCTAACGATTGCGTGAATTCGGACACCTTTCATACCAACGCAGGCGCCAACGGCATCAATTCTTTGATCCTGTGATTCCACCGCGACCTTAGCTCTTTCACCGGGTTCGCGTGCAATGCCTTTTATTTCAATCACACCGTCATAAATTTCGGGGATTTCAATTTCGAACAATCTTCGTAAGAATGTATTATCCGCTCGTGAAATTATTATTACCGGTCCGTTTGGTGTTTTCTTTACTTCTTTAATTACCGCACGAACCGTATCACCTTTTCTATATTTTTCTCTCGGTATTTGTTCATAGCGGGGAAGCAAAAGTTCATTTTTATTATGGTTGACCAAGACATCGTTTCTTCTTACTTGATAAATATCGCCAACCACAATATCGCCGACCATCTCGTTATACTCATTGTAAATCAATTCTTTTTCAATTTCTCTAATTCTTTGATTCAAACTTTGTCGTGCAAGATTTATTAATCTCCTCCCGAATGCGGCAAGGGGAATTTTTTCAACGAAGTCATCACCTACTTCAAGTTCGTCTTCATTGCCTCTTTCATTTACTTCATCTATGCTTATTTCAAGGTTAGGGTCTTCAACTTCCTCAACAATAGTTCTTTCGAGAAAAATTTCTATATCTCCTTTGTCCATGTTAACAACAACGTCAAAATTTGCATCGGGTCCGTATTTCTTTTTAACAAGCAGCCCGAAAATCTCTTCGATAATGCCGGCAAGAACATCTTTGTCGACACTCTTTTCCCTTACCATCGCCGCAAAGGAATCTACTATCTCAGTATTCATTTTTATGTGCCTCCGTGATCAAAAACTAATTTGAACTTTCGCTTCTTTTATTTTTTCGAATGGGATTAAAATTTCTTCTTTACCAAATTGGAAAAGTAATTTGTTGTCTTGAACTTCCAACAGTGTTCCGTTTTGTTTTTTTACTTTGTTATCTATCTCATACTTCAACTGAAATTTTCTGCCTTTATGTTTTTTATATTGTTGAATATATTTAAGAGACCTTCCAACACCAGGTGAAGATACATCCAATCTGTAATTTGAAATTTCTTCTTGAGTTAAATCAAAAAACTCGTGGATTACTCTGCTGATTTCCGCGCAGTCTTCGGCGGTAATTCCTATTTCGTTATCTACAAAAACTTCGAATATGTATTGCCTTTTATCACCCCTAATTACTAATTCGATGAAGAGAAAACCAAGTGATTCGACAATTTTTTGTATTTCAGATTCGATATATTTTTTATTAATACTCATAAAACAAAAATCGCCCTCTAAGGGGCGAATTAAGAATATTAAATTTAACACTAAATTGCGGAATTATCAAGAATTGTTTAGCTGTAAATTACTTAATTAACAGCATTTTACGGGTCTGCGAATAGACGCCGCTTTTTAATCTGTAAAAGTAAATCCCGGATGAGAACGCGTTATCAGTATTAAAATCGACTTCATAATTACCGGCGGGAAGGTCTTTATTTATTAAAGTTTTTACTTCTCGGCCGAGGATATCATAAACAACAAGCCTTGTCTGTAAAGACGCCCCATAGGGCGTCTCTACCGCCGGGATTGTAAATTTAATTGTTGTACTTGGGTTAAATGGATTTGGATAATTCTGCTCCAGTGAAAATTGATAATTTAACCCGTCTTCTGCAACACCGGTGGAAAAGTCATATGAAACAACTTTTATGTCATCCAAATACCATCCGTCTATTACAGTCCAGCTATCTGAATAAAACGTAAATTTTATTAAAATGTTTTCTCCAAGGAAATCATTCAAATCAATTTCTTCCTGCCGCCATTCAAAAAGAGCGCCGCTGTAAAACGGATCACCAGTATTTACTCTGTTGTTCTCAAAAAATTCGTTTGCCTGCTTAGCTAATTTACCACCGACTACATTCCAACTTGCACCACCATCGGATGAAATTTCAATAAACCCGCCGTCAAAATCGGATTCAATATGATATCTTGTTTGAAAGTAGAGATATGCATTGGAAAGATTAGTGAGATTAATTTCATTTACAAGTGTTAAAGTTGTGTTTGTGGATGAAGAGTAATCTCCTGATTTACTATCGGTATAAGATTTATCGCCGCTGAATGCATACCGTTTTGTTTCACTCCATTTTTTGCCTGAACCAGCAGATACCCAAAATGCGTTTAAACTATCGGCATTATCTTCAAACAAAACAACCGGCTGACCGATTTTAAAATTCAGGGTATCAGTTCTTCTTACCAAACCGTTTTGTATGATATCAAATTCGAATACCAAATCTGTTTCATCGCCGATGTCGCTATTTACTTCAATTCCAAAACCGGTTTCCGGTTGATAAATGGCACGTGACTCGAGTTCATCAATCAACAAAACGTTTTCTGTTGCAACAGATGCCGCATCATTTAAAGAGTTAATTTTTACTTCAAACTCACCGGAGTTTTGCAAGCCCTTATTTTTTATAACAGGAATTAAGCTGAATTGATCACCGGGTAAAATAAACTCTTTATCTATTGCCAAGTCAATTACCGATTGATAACTGCCTACTATATTTGCATAGTATAAATTCGGTAAAATATTTTCTTCGGCAAGCGGAATTATTCTTTCTTGCTTGGGCCAAAATCCGTCTTCGAAATTTCCGACTTCAGGAGTCATTGCAAAAATTTTATCTCTGCCCGGCTCACCGTCATACATATAATCATCACTGTTGCCGCGTGTAGAATAATTTACGGTCTGCATATCTGTTCCGACGGAGTAATTATTTTCTGCAGTCATATCAACGGCATATTCTCTGAAAATATTTGAGTCGGCTGTTTCAGACTCAAGTGCACCGTAAGGGAAAATTAATAAGTTGCTGTAAGTGTGGTAATTGAGACATGCTTTAATTTCATGGTTGTTCAAAAAACTTCTTATTGCGGAAACTTCAGGTTCGGAAAAAGGTTCAGGTCCTCGGTAAGAATAAGAAGATGGTTCATCCGACGAGCCGCCATTTGGCGCATCCCAATATTCAAACGGACCGTAGTTTCTATTTAGGTCAACTCCGAATGAGCCGTCATCGTTGGCACTTCTATTTTTTCTCCACATTCCGCCACCGTTAGGTGAAATTGTTTCATTGTAAAAATATCCATCCGGATTTACAACCGGAATAAAATATAATTCACGGTTATTCAAAAGATAAGTCACTTCATCATCAGCTTGATAATTATCTAACAGATATTGAATAAAATAAAACATCTGCATCATTCCCTCGGGCTCGCGGGCGTGGTGTAATGCCGTGTAAAGAACTTCAGGTTCATCTTCATCATTGTTGGGATTGTCTGATAATTTGAAGGCAATTAAATCTCTTCCTTCAACAGATTTACCGATAATTTCAACACCGCCAACTAAATTGGGATAATTATCCAAGAGTTCCTGCATTTTAGCGGTTGCTTCACTCAAAGTATAATAACCACCCAGACTTCCGAATTCAAAATTCTTCACACCGAACTTCGCGGCTGTTTGATTTAGCTGAGCATTTTTTTCGGCATCGGTAAATTTTTCTCTTTGAGAATAATATTTTTTCCAGTCATCTATTATGACTTCCAATTGAAAGCCTAATGCTTGCAGCTTTTCAAATTCGGAATCGGAAACAAAAATTGAAATCCCGCCATCGTTGGTTTTGTGAGCGCCTTCAAGCGAGATACCCAAATCTGCTATGGATTTTAATTCATCAATATTTACAAAAACTTTTACCTGCCTAAAATTTTCAGAGGCATAATTATTTGAGAGCAAGAGTAGAATAGAAAGAATAAAAAGAAAACGAGTCATATATTCTCCGGAGTTTAACGAATTAGTTCAATTGATAATGGATATCTGTAATGATATCCGTCGTTTGCTTTTACTGCAGCAATGACAACCATAATAAAATCAAAAAAGAAGAGCGCAATTAAAATCGGGATACCAATCAGAATAATGCTGAGAAGTAATGCCGCCAACCCGTAAAGCGTAATCGATATTTGAAAATTCAACGACTCTTTACCTTGTTCATCCACAAAAGGATAAGTTTCTTTTTTGATGAGCCAAATAACTAAAGGGCCGAGAATATTGCCGAACGGGAAAATAAAAAATGCAAAAGCAGCAATGTGACAAAACATAGCCCACATTCTTTCATCTTTTGATATTGCTGTATCCATTATCTCCTCGCAAATAAAATTTATTAATGTTTACCGTCTTTAATTGAGTTGAAAATATACTTTGGTGCATATAAAGTCAATGAAACTCCGCGTGCCAGCATAAAAGTAATCATTGCAAGCCACAAAGCATCGTTGCCCAGAGAATCAACCGTTAAGTAATAAACGGGCAAAAAGAAAATCATCAGACTTATCAACATCGAATTACGCATTGGTTTAGTGGCAGTCGCCCCAATAAATACTCCATCCCAAATATAACATATTGAATTGGAGATTGGTGCAATAAGCGTCCATAAAAAATAAACCGAAGCTAAATTTATTATATCAATTTTATCTGTGTATAGATAAAGAATTTGTTTTTCGAAAAAGAAATAAACAATTGAGAGAATTAATCCCAATCCTAAGCCCCAATAAAAAGAGTAGTTGACCGTTTTTGTCAATTTAATTTTGTCTTTTGCCCCAATGTACTTGCCAACCAAACTTTCAGCAGCAAAAGCAAAACCGTCAACACCGTAAGAAAGAATCATCCAAAGCTGTAACAGAATTGTATTAGCAGCCAAAATATTGGTTCCTAAATCGGCTGATACAACCGTAAAAAAACTAAATGCGAAAATTAATGTAAGTGTGCGAACGAAGATATCGAAGTTTACGGAGAAAAATTTTCTCAAAGGTCCGTAATCCAAAATCTTGTTGACAACAAGTGCGGCAGTAAAGTTTTTGTACTTTTTGAAATATAAAAAGATTGCGATAACCAATCCGGAATACTGCGCACAAACAGTACCAAGTGCGACTCCGTCAACGTTCATACCATAGCCATAAATAAAAAGAAGGTTGAAGCCGATATTCAACACATTTACAAACACGGTAAGTACTAACGGATACTTCGCATTCTGCATACCAAGAAACCAGCCGTGAAATGCATATAGACTTAAAGTTGCGGGGGCTGCAAAAATTCTAATATCAAAATATTGGCGTGCGTACCTTTCAACCTCGGGTCCTCCTTTAACTAAATAGAAACTCAATTCCTTGATAAAATATTGCAGACCAAAAATTAAAATTGCCGAAGCAAGTGCAACGGAAAGCGCTCTTGCTAAAACTAAAATAATTTCTTTATCATCTTCTTTACCGAAGGATTGCGCAGTTAAACCAGTAGTTCCCATTCTTAGAAAACCAAAACCCCAATAGATGAAATTAAAAATCATTGAGCCGACGGCAATTGCGCCGAGATATGAAACTTTATCGAGGTGACCGACAATAGCAGTATCAACTGAACTTAGAATTGGAACGGAAAGATTACTGAGAATATTGGGAATTGCTAAACGGAGTATTTTTTTATTCATAATAATTCAATTAATTAGAAAAGACTTTGCAAGCCATTATTCGATTTTCAAAGTCTCCCCTTCGGTTTTAGCAATCACTGCAGCACCGCAACTATCGCTCCAAACATTAACCGTGGTTCTGCACATATCCAAAATTCTATCAACGGACAAAATCAAACCGACACCTTCCAACGGAAGTCCAACAGCTGAAAGAATAATTGTGATAGTTACAAGCCCGGCCATAGGAATACCCGCGGCACCGATAGAAGCGAGCAAAGCTGTCAACACAACAATTACTTGTTCCAAAAATCCCAGCTCAACACCATAAGCCTGCGCAATAAACATTGCAGCAACGCATTCATAAAGTGCTGTACCATCCATATTTACTGTTGCACCGAGCGGCAATGTAAAACTTGTAATTTCATTAGAAACACCAACCTCGCTTTCAACTGCTTCCATAGTTAATGGAAGAGTAGCATTTGAGGAGGATGTTGAAAACGCAGTTAATAAAGGTGTTGTCATAGCTTTAAAGTGAAGCCAAGGATTTACTTTACCGACGAATTTTAAGATCAACGGTAAAGTAATACCGGCATGAACTGCCAAAGCAAACAAAACAGCAAGCATATAAATACCAAGTCTCCCAACCATATCGATAAGAGCTTCAGTATTTCCGGCTTGTTCCGCAACAATTCCGGCTACAATACCGAAAATTCCAAGCGGTGCAAATTTTATTATGAACAAAGTAATTTTCATCATTACTTCAAAAGTTGCGTTAAAGAAATCCGTTAATTGCGTGCTGTATTTCTTATCTACTTTAGTAATAAAGTACCCGAAAATAATTGAGAAGAAAATTATGGAAAGCATATCACCTTGTAGAAAAGAATCGAAAATATTTTCGGGAACTATTTTAAGAAGTGTATCGCCGAAAGATTGTTTTGTCACCGCAAGTTCTTCGATTGATTTGCTTAAACCCAGATCAGATCCAACACCTGGTTGTAAAAGATTGACAAAAAGCAATCCGACTATAATTGCAAAAGTGCTTGTTGACAAATAATAAGTAAGAGTCTTAATACCGAGCCTGCCAAGGCTTTCACCAGAGCCTAAATTCGCTACGCCGGAAACAATCGAGCTGAGAATAAGAGGAACAATTATCATCTTCAATGCTCTTAAAAACAAGTCCCCCATCCACGTTATATATTCAACATACTCCGTTAAATACAAACCGATTAAAATTGCGGTTAAAAATCCGATTAAAATCTGCCAGTGAAGTTTTAATTTGAGCATATCTTTTCCGGTTATTTATAAAAGTTTGGCGATTATTTCATCACAAAGGGCATAGCCTTGTGAAGTAAATTTAATAAAATTATTCCCTATAACTAAAAATCCGTCTGCTTCGTATTTATCAATTTCATCTTTTTTCTCTTCAAGCCAATCGTCTCCGAAACGTTTTTTGTATTCGTTGATATCCAACCCTTTACTCCGCATTGCAAGCATAAAATATTCTTCTTGCATTTGTTCACTTGTTAGTGTTTCTCCGCCGGCAACCGGATTATCGTTATTCATTTTTTCCAAATAAAAGTTCAACGATGAATAATTCCACCAGCGCTTGCCGTTTACAAACGAATGGGCACTCGTTCCGAAACCAAGATATTCTTTATATCTCCAATATGCGTTGTTGTGTTTGCATTCAAATCCGGGCAGACAAAAATTCGATACCTCGTACTGTACAAATTTATTTTGGGAAAGATAGTCGATTGTCAGTTCATACAAATCCGCATCATGATCGGAATCCTGCATTGTAACTTTTTCATCGATTACCATTTTATTTAGAATTGTTCCCTTTTCCAAAATCAAGCTATAAGCAGAAATATGAGTAATGGGCAAACTGACAGCTTTTTCAAGATTACTTTGCCAAATCTCTTTAGTTTGATTTGGAAGATTGAAAATCAAATCTATACTTATGTTTTTGAAACCGGCTTTTTCAGCCGAATGAACTGTCGCAACTGCATTTTCCGAGTTATGAATCCTTGTAAGAAACTTAAGTTCATCATCATTAAAAGATTGTATGCCGATACTTATTCTATTTATTCCTGCCCACAAAAAGTTTTTTAATTTATTTTCGTCAACCGTGCCGGGATTTGTTTCAAGCGTAATCTCTATATCATTAGCAACAACAAAATTTTCTCTCACCGCTTTAATAATTCTACCTATATATTCCGGTTCCATAAAAGAAGGTGTTCCGCCGCCGAAAAAGATTGAAATAACTTTGCGATCAGATGAATATTCTTTGCCTCTAATTTCGATTTCTTTAATTAGTGCCTGTAAATATCTTGATACATTATCGTAATTTATTATCGAATAGAAATCACAATAAATACATTTGTGATCACAAAATGGTATGTGAATATAAATTGCAGTTTCCTTCAAGCGTAAAAATACTTTATCTAATTATTATTGACAGGGGTGCAATATAAAGTATTTGCAAAAGAAACGTGAAGAGTTGATTAAGATAAGAATAGGAATTAGAGACCAAAAAGTAATTTCTTTTTTATACCAGCCACGAATTACGCGAATATTCACGAATTTTTAATTAATTACTTTTTGGTCTCCCAACATAATTTATAAAACACCAAATGAAATTCCCGCAGTTAATGTTCCGGTTTTTGAAGCTTTGTAATCTACATTGAGATTAACCACAACCAACTTGACTGAAAAACCAACCGTAGCACCAAATGAATTTTCACCTTCAAGATCAAATTCAACATCAACATCCGCCGGACCGGTAGGAGTATCGTAACTGTACGTGTATGATACGGTTGTGTTGGATGATTCACCGGTTAAACCCAAATATGGTGTAAATGATACCAAATCTCCAAATGTTTTACTTACGTACAAACCGTATTGGGTTGCACTGCTCTCGAAAATATCCCCAACTTCCAACTTTTGATAAAATACACCAACGCTTAAATCAACCGGCAGCGGTTTTTTAAGCCAAACATTTGTATTGTGTACACCACCTACACCAAACAAAGTAAACTTACCCAAGTCTTCTATTTCTATAGAGGGAAACCATCTTAGAACCAAGTTAGTACCCATAACCGTTCCTAAGGTAAGTTGTACATTGGCCGAAGGAAATAACGGAAGTCCGTCTAAATAACCGTAAACCTCTTCAAGTTCTTCTTCGTACGGTTGAATTTGTTGACCGCCTGCAGTTCCGCCGGGGAATATTACTTTAAGGTACTCATCTTCACTACCGATAATTGTTGGTCCGCTAAAATTAACTGTCCACTCTTTTGATAGGATCTCATTTCTTGCGGCCATATAACCCGGTGAACCGGGAGTTATACCTGAGTTTGCTAAAAGTGCATCTGCTTGCGATGAATTATACCTGAACATACCGGAAGCGCTGAAAGTTTCATCATCACTTGAGAAAAATGTTCCGTTACCGACAACCCTTGCTCTTATTGTGAATCCTAATTTCACAGGATCAGGCGGATAAGCAAACCAGCCGGAATTAAGATTAGACCCGAAACCATTTACAATAGGAGCAACATAAGCTCCTGCTGCATCGGATGATAGGTTTGATAAGGTTTCTTCCAGACTTTGTGCTTTGGTAGAAAACATAAACACAAAGAAAAATGTAAACAATAGTAAATATATCTTTTTCATTTATCCCTCTTGGAATTTGATTGTTGTTCAAAATAAAAATTAAGTGCAACAAATCAATTGATACTCATCAATTCTTTTGCACTTTTTAAATTTGCATCCGTAACTTCTTCACCGCCGAGAAGTTTTGCAACTTCATTTATTCTTTCTTCGGATGATAATTTTTTAATTGATGTAAACGAACGTTTTTCTTTTTCAAATTTTTGCACGAAGAAATGATGATCCGCTAAACCCGCAATTTGAGGCAAATGCGTAATTGCAATTATCTGATGATGACGTGATAATTCTTTTAATGATTGTCCTACTTTTTGAGCTATTCTTCCGCTAACGCCGGTATCAATTTCATCAAAAATGAGTAAAGGCAGTTTATCGTTTTTTGCTAAAATCATTTTTAGTGAAAGCATAATTCTCGAAACTTCACCGCCTGAAGCAACTTTCTGCAAAGGTTTTACGTCTTCACCAAGATTCGTAGAAAGATAGAACTCAATTTTATCGGTTCCTCTGCCCGTGAATTTAACCTTTTTATTTTTTACTAAAATATATTCAGATTCGTTTTCTTCGGCCGGTTCAATACCAAATACGGTTTCAAATTTAGCTTCATTTATTCCAAGATAAGTCAATTCTTCTTCCACACCCTTCTTAATTTCTTTCGTGGCTTTTTCTCTTTTAGCCGTTAGTTTTTGAGAAGCCGTTCCGCATTCTTTTCTTATAATTTCAATTTCCTTTTCCAACGATTCAATTTTGTTATCAAAGCCTTCAACTAATTCTAATTCTTCACCAATCTTTTTTCTGTGTTCAATTATGCTTTCAATAGAGCCACCGTATTTTTTCTTCAATGCTACCAAAGATGCCAATCTATTTCTGATCTCGGTTAAACGTTCAGATTCCAAATCTATATTATCTTTATAGCTTCTTACATAATCCGCTATGTCATTAATCTGTGCGAGTGCGTTTGAGGCTTCATCCAATTTTTCATTAAACGAGGAATCGATTTGAGAGAGTTCTTCAATCTTAGTTTTTATATCACTTAACCTATCGTAAATTGCATCATCCGATTCATAAAGCTGTGTAAAAATTTCGATGGTAAGCTCGAGAAGCTTTTCGGAATTTTCTAAAATGTTCAGCTCTCTCTCTAATTCTTCCTCTTCATTCAGTTGCGGATTAACGGCATCAATTTCTTTAATTTGGAACTGGTAAAGGTCTCTCTTTTCTTTTAATATTTTTTCACGCTCTTTTAATTCTTTTACTACTTTTAGTTTCTGTTTTAAATCTCTGCTTAGTTTTCTAAATTCTTCAAGTTCAGTAGTTATTTCCGCAAAGTCATCGAGCATTTCTATGTGGGTTTCTTTCCTAAGTAACGATTGATGTTCGTGCTGCCCGTGTAAATCGACTAAGAGATAGCCTAATTCTTTCACCACGCTTAACTGAACAGGTGTATCGTTAATAAAACACCGATTGGAGCCTTTGAGAGAAATTTCACGGCGCACGATCATTTCATCCCAAAGCTCAATTTCATTTTCGTTTAAAATTGCCTCAACCTTTTTGTTCTTTCGAACATCAAAAATACCTTCAACAATCGATTTGCTGCTTCCTTTTCGAACCACATCAGTAGATGCACGTTCACCAAGCAGCAAACTCATCGCATCAATTAAAATTGATTTACCAGCCCCGGTTTCACCGGTGATAATGTTTAAGCCGGAGAAAAACTCAACATTAATTTGTTCAATTAAAGCGTAATCTTTTATTTGAAGGGATTTAAGCATAGCAAAATGTAACTAATTTGGCGTGAAAGTTAATACAAAAAAAACTCTTTTTACAGAGCAATTTGACTTTGGGAGCGCCTTAGTATATATTTCGAATCCTATTTACGAAAGACAAAGAAGTTCTTATAAAATTTACATCGCGGGGTGGAGCAATTGGTAGCTCGTCGGGCTCATAACCCAAAGGTCGTAGGTTCAAGTCCTGCCCCCGCTACTAAAAACGAAAAACCCAGGCTTTTTAGTCTGGGTTTTTTGTTTTTAAATAGTAACAGGAAGATTTGAGTATCAAGTTGAGTCGTTCTGTCTTGTGGAACGACGAAATCCCGATGCCTTTTATCGGGATCCTGCCCCCGCTACTAAACCTCACACGAAAGTTTGGGGTTTTACTTTATTAAATACTTTGAATAATGATAATAAAACAAACAACGCTTTCTATCTCACATTCAAATTACTTAACGCCCCCTTAAGCCATTCAATTAAATCGGAGCCAATAGAATATAGTCCGATTGCAGCAATTAATGCCCCGATAAGAAGTAATGCAATTATAAGGTAATCGTCCGTGTCGAGTTGCAATCTAACTTTCATAAATTACTCCGAGGATAATTAACAAATTCCCCCCGAAGCGATCCACAGTTTAAGAGGAAGGATTTAAAATCAATATAGTGAATAGGATATTGAGGTGCAAATTAAATTAGTAGCCTGTAAATTGATCGTGGTAATCAATATCATCAATCTCGGATGAACAAGAATCTTGATAATCTACAACTCTTTGTAGCCATCCTTTATGCTCTACAAGTTCCATTAAAATCTTATCTTCTTTTGAAATCAAATGCTTTAATATCTCTCGTTCCTCAAAACTAAGCTTATCATGAAAATCAGATTCCGATTTAATTTTTCTATAAATACTTTTTTTCTGTTTTATAAGATAGCATAATTCCTCTACCAAAGTATCGTGGTATGGAGAATGATATAGTGTTATTTCATAATTTATTTTCGACATGGCTGCTCCTTTCATTTAGCGTGCTAAAAGTTAAGCCTATCGACTAAAGATGTAAAGTTAACTTACTGTTATTTATTTGTTAAGGAAGTATTAAAGAGCTTGATTTTGTGAGGTATCGTTAGGATCTTCAAACAAATCCATATTCTCTTTGTTTTTTTGTTCAATCTTCGCAATATGCATTGCTGCTTCTCTTTTGAAAAAACCGGCTTCGTTAAGATTAGTGTTTAATTCGTGTGCTTTATCCAAATCAAGTTTTGCACCTTCATAATCTTTCTGTTTTAGCTTAATTAACCCCCTATTCAAGTAAGCTACGTCATAATTTCCTTTAAGAAGAATTGCTTTTGTATAATCTGCTTTAGCTCCTTCCAAATCTTTTAATTCTTCTCTTAGTTTTGCACGTTGAAAATAGAGACGCTCCATATGTGGTTTTATTTTTAGAGCTCGGTTAATATCCTCTATTGCTCCTCTAAAATCTTTTGAGTAAGATTTATAAAAGCTGCTGCTAAGGAGTTCTTCAAAATCATCTAGATCAGGTTTTTTATTATAGCTGAATTGCTTTAAAAAGTTCTTCCGTTTTTTTACGTAAAAAACAAGTAGAAAAATACCTGCTAATACTAAAACCGTACCGAATATTTTAATTAAAATTAATTCCACTTCGTGTCCGAAAATTGTTTTTGAATATAATGAGAAAGTAGTTTAAAGCAAAGCGAATTGGCTGTCATCAATAAAAAAACCGTTCGAGTAATGGTAATATCTACCGTTATCAAGTCGGTAATAATTTCTTTTTTTATTGATTTCTCGAAGCAACATCACTTTATTTATCCAAAAAAAACGGCAATTTGATGGAAATCACAATTGGCATTTAATTTGTGAGGTTAAGAGAAAGCACCCTCATAAAGATTAGTGGTTCCCTCCCACTAACATGATGCCCTTAAAAAGGTGAGCCCAACGGACTCACCTTTTATTTTAGTAATCCAGCGTGATAATTCTGCCCGAAGTAAAGTTTGAGAAATCTTGCGGTTCAACAATTTTCAGTCCGCCGATCAAATCATATTTAGTGTGTCCTTTAGCTTCAAGGCACATTGGGCAAACAGCAATTGTTACACCTGCTTTTAACAACTTATCAATTAAAGTTCTCGTTGCTTCAAAGTTCTTAAATCTAATGCTCTCGGAATCTTCGAGGACTGCTAAAACTCCGTCAACATCTACAAAAACAAATACATCATTTTCAGCACTCATCTTTTCGGCAAATGAAAGAGCCATAGAAACTCTATGAGGATCATTGCTTGAAAGATGAATGAGGAAACCATCTTTAGCGCTAACATTTTTGGGAAATAATAAGACTACCAAACTAAACAGTAGTAGAGTTTTGATTAACTTCATTATACCCTCCTTGGGATTGTTGATATCTCGGTGGATCTACAATTACTAAACAATTAGCCATCATATCGTGCAGAGCTTGTTTCTTTTCGGTAAATGCAGCCATAATATAACCGATGTTTAAAATTAAGCCGGATATGATTTTACCGAAATATCTGCCGGTTGCTCTACCGAACGAAATTCTGTTCCCTTGCATATCGGTTACTTTAAGCCCCAGTGCCATTTTGCCTAAGGTCGCTTGCTTTTGTGACGATTCCATCAATGCATAGTAAAGCCATTGAAGTATTATTGATATTGCCGCAACGACTATCACAACAAAAACTACCGCTATTATAAATCCTGCTCTGACGTCATCTTCGTAATACTGTGTAAACACAGCATTTGAGAAATTTTCATATCCGTCAAACTCATCAATTGCAAAAATACCGACGCCGAAGATTATATAAAGAGGCATCAAAATTACAAAGGTTACTGCACCAATCAACAATTCATCAATTAAATATGCAACAAACCTTCTCCAAAATCCGGCGTACTGAAAAACTCGGTTTTCCATTTTACCCTCATACTTTTTGATACAACTTATAAGATAATGAAGTATTAATTATGACTCAATCTTTATTTCGGAACCGATATCCGGTGCATAGACCTTTATATCAGGGTATTCTTTTAAAATATTAAACCCGAACCAATCCCGCGAACTATTTTCTCCGTGAACAAGTATCACCTGTTTAGGTTTATATTTTTTTACTAATGTAAAAATTTCATTTCTATTGGAATGTGATGGGAAGCTGAATTTATCGATAGTACATTTTACTTCTGCAGGTTCACTGAATTCACTTAATTTTATTTTTTCATTCTCTGCAGCAGATGAAATTTTGAAAGCCGGTGAATCGGGATCAATATAGCCGACAAAGAAAATTCCAAACTCTTTCTGTCTCAGCCAGTGCTTTGCCAGCTTGTATGAGGTTGTACCTTCAATCATCATCCCCGATGCAGCCAAAACTATTCCCGGCTTTCGATTAAAATGTGTGGCATCATTAATTTCATAAATCTCTTCTTGGGGAATTTCACCTATTTCAAAATTCTTATCTCTTACGTTTACTTTAAAGCGGTTTTTATCATATACGCGTGAAATTTTTGGACCAATACCGCCGGTATAAATAGGTACGTACATCAACTCGCCTTTTTTCATTAATGAAAAAATTATTGCGAGCAGTTCCTGAGTTTTACCTAAAGCAAAAACAGGTATTAAAACAGAGCCCCCCTTTCCTAAAATTTTGTTTAAAGCTTTTGCAAACCTTTTCTTTTCATCTTTTAATTCCGGAATATTTTTAGCCGGCACCGACCCGTATGTTGTTTCCGTAATTAACGTATCAAACAAATAGTTGGGAAGCTTTGCACCGTTTAACAATTGTTGTGGGGAAGTTTTTATATCCCCCGTATAAAAATATGTCTTTTGTTTGTAACGTATAAGAATGGAAGCTGATCCTAAAATATGTCCCGCATCATAAAATTTTACAATTAGCGGTTCCAGTGATTTATGTCTCATTCCTTTCAATTCTATTTCGTCATCATAATCAACAGCAATAATTGATTTAACGAGCATATCAATTTCATCGTGTGTGTACAGAATTAACGATTGGTCGTCAAATTCTTTTTCTAAAATACTAACCGAATTGTGCAAGGTAAGATTAGCAATTTCTTGCGTCTGCGGTGTAGTATAAATCATTACATGGGGAAATCTTTTAATTAAAACCGGCAGCCCGCCGATGTGATCTTGATGCGCATGTGAAATAAAAACATAGTCAAGCGGTAATTCTTTGAGTAAATCAAAATTGGGGAGTGAATCAATTCCTTTTTTCTTTGGATGAACGCCGCAATCCAATAACAATCCAGTGCCGTCTATGTTTAGATAGATGCAGCTTGCACCGATTTCGTTTACGCCGCCGAGCGGCATTATTTTTATCATTTGCAGCTGATGGATTTATTTAAGTGTGATAATTCATTTCCAAGTATTGTCAACTGTTCTTGCGATAAAATTTCCTGAACTCTTTGAAATAATTCTCTTTCTTCTTTCCTGATGTGTGAGGAAAGTAATTCCCCCAATTCATTTAAGTTATCTTCAACATCCTTTTCGATTCTAATTTCCTCAACTATATTAGCAATTTTTTTATGTTCACTTAAAATTTCTGAACAAAGCGTATCAATCTTTTTATCCTTCCCCAAAATAAACGGCATAAAAATCAATTCTTCAGCTTCGAAGTGCGGAACTAAGTGTTCTTTAAATTTTTCGAGGGTATATTTTCTTTTTCCTTTGGTATCTGTCGGTAAGCCTTTATAAGGCGGAGCATTTCTTTTTATAAGCTGGGCTAATATCAGTGCGTCGTGATGCTGCCTTGAAAGCGCTATTAAACCTTTATGTCTTTTCATAACTCGGCTGATCTTTTTCAATGCGACGTTCGCGGTAAAGCTGTCCTATTTCCGCACCGACTAAAAATAATATTGAAGAATAATAAATCCAGAATGCAACAATTACAAGTAAAGCATAGGTACCGTATATTCTATTAAGTGTTGCTACGTTTGTTATGTAATAACCAAACAACTGCCGGGCAATTTCCCAAAAGAACGTTGCGGCAATTGCAGAAACAAGAGGCACTCGCTTTCCTAATTTTGCATAGGGGATAAGTTTGTAAAAAACATAAAACATTAATAAAATAATAAGCAATGACCCAATTGAAAAAATGGTATCTAAAAAAGGAGTGATTTGAAACATCTGTAAAAGTTCACTTTCCATTGCTACTTCCGTAAGAATATTTATTGCAGGGAATATTACAATCGAGAGAAGTAAAAAAATCACCAAGAGAATAACCATTCCCAAGTCTCTGAGTTTGCCTATTAACAGATGCTTATCTTCCGTAAAATGAAAAATGCTGTTCAAAATAGTACGTAGACTGCTGAACAAACCGCTTGAAATAAAGAGCAAACCAAAAGCGCCAAGATAACCGGCTAATGTTTTATATTGGATTACTTCGGGTACGCGTGACATAATTATTTGGTGTATCTTTTCTGCATATTCCGGGTACGGGATAATCGTATTCAGTATATTGGTCAACTGTTCTTCCACTGAAGCAGTATCGAGGATGTTGCCGAGTACGGAAAATGCAATTAATGTTAAAGGGATAATACTTGCGAAAAGAGAAAAGGCTATACCACCAGCTGAAATGAACAAATGATGATGATCAATTCTATGGTAAAGCCCAACCGCATAATATTTTAATTCTTCGTAAACGCGGTTAAGCGTATGCACCGAAAAATATTTACTGAGTTTTTTAATATTCATTCATCTTTGTAGGGATTGATTTATAATAAAGTTCCATCAATTCCTGAAGTTCAAACGAATACTCATTGTTTACGGTAAATTTATCTTTTATTGTTTTGCCGATTTGCAAATACGGTGTAAATAATTTCGATGCTTTCTTTTCGAATTCTTCTTTGTTCTGAGGTTTTACCGTTACTATTATTCTCGATTGTGTTTCGGAGAACAACGTAAAATCTTCGCGTGTTTTAATTGGAATAGTTACTTCAGCACCAATCGGATTTTCATCATCTATAAGCGTACACTCTGCCAATGCACAAATTATTCCGCCTTCTGAAATATCGTGAGCAGATTCAATCAAACCATCTTCTATTAACGAAAGTAAAGTATGATGTAAATCTTTTTCAGCTTGTAAATCAATCGTCGGAGAATTTCCTTCAACTTTTCCGTGCACAACTTTTAAGTATTCACTTCCACCGAGTTCTTCCTTGTCTTCCCCAAAAACATAAATCAAATCGCCCACATTTTTGAATTGTGCTGTTGTAATATGATTTAAGTCCTCAATCAACCCAACCATCCCTATAACCGGCGTTGGGTAAACTGCTGTATCGGGACTTTCGTTATAAAAACTTACGTTGCCGCCTGTAACCGGAGTATCAAAAAATCTGCACGCTTCACCCATTCCTTCAATCGATTCCTTGAATGTCCAGTAAACTTCAGGTTTATAAGGATTACCGTAATTCAAACAGTTTGTAATAGCAAGAGGTTTTCCGCCGCTGCAAACTATATTTCTTGCTGATTCGGCAACCGCAATTTTTGTTCCTTCTTTGGGATTCAAATAGACATAGCGTGCATTGCAATCGGTTTTTGCTGCGATTGCTTTGTTAGTCCCTTTAATATAAATTACCGCTGAATCTGAACCGGGACCGACTATCGTGTTTGTTCTCACCATCGAATCATATTGTTCATAAACCCACCTCTTTGATGCAACATTCGGTGATGAAAATACTTTTTTAAAGTCTTCGGCAATGTTTTTTGATTCCGGGAGTTTGGTAAAATCAAAACCATGTTTTTCTTTTATATACTTGGGTTCTTTTGTTTCCCGGTTATACACCGGTGCACCGCCGCCCAATACTAAATCGTACGGATTTATTTCTACTTTCTTTTCACCTTTATGGTTAACATCTAAGATTTGTTCATCAGTTACATAACCAATTATTTCACAGTTCAAATCCCACTTCTCGAATGTCTCAATAATTTTATTTTCGAAACCTTTTTTTGCAACGACGAGCATTCTTTCCTGGCTTTCAGAAAGCATAATTTCGTAAGCGCTCATATCTGCTTCGCGAAGCGGGACCTTATCTAAATTTATTTTCATTCCGGATTCGCCCTTGTCGCTCATCTCGGAAGTTGAACAAGAAATTCCCGCAGCACCCATATCTTGAATTCCGACGATCCAACCGTTTTTTATAATTTCGAGAGTTGCTTCAAGTAAAAGTTTTTCGGTAAATGGGTCACCCACTTGAACCGATGGACGCTTCGCTTCAGATTTTTCGGAAATTTCTTCAGATGCAAAAGTGGCTCCGTGTATACCGTCTCTACCGGTCGAGGAACCTACAATCAATACAGGATTTCCTTCACCTTTTGCAGTTGCGGAAGCAGTTAGATCGTGTTTCACTAATCCAATTGCCATCGCATTTACAAGCGGATTACCTTTATAACAGTCGTCAAAATAAACTTCACCGGCAACTGTGGGAACTCCAAAACTGTTGCCGTAATCACCTATTCCTTTTACCACACCTTCAAATAAGTATCGTGTTCTTTTATCATCAAGAGTTCCGAAACGAAGTGAATTTAATGCTGCTATTGGGCGGGCACCCATAGTAAAAATATCTCTTAAAATTCCACCGACACCGGTTGCAGCTCCTTGATAAGGTTCAACTGCAGAAGGATGATTATGACTTTCTATTTTAAATGCAATTGCTAGTCCATCTCCGATATCTACGAGTCCCGCATTTTCTTCACCGGCTCCAACGAGCAATTTGCCTCCTTCTCGAGGTAATGTTTTAAGAAGTGCTATTGAATTTTTATAGCTGCAGTGTTCACTCCACATAACACTAAAAATTCCGAGTTCGGTAAAGGAAGGCGTTCGACCTAATCGTTCGCAAATCCATCCGTATTCTTCTTCAGTTAGACCGTGTTCTTTGGCAAGTTCGAGGTTTACAACAGGTTCATTCATCTTTTTCCCGTTAAATTCCAAATTAAATTGATATTTAATATAACATTTTTATAACTGTTTGTTAAAATTAAGATACCCGGCAAATTGATTTATGATACAAACCTTTCTATTTGGCTGAGCGGAAAACTTGGTGGCAAAAGTAATGGATTGGAGTTCCGCAATTGAAAAAATGTGGTATCGAGTTTGACCGNNATTACTCGGAGAACCACTGAGAATGCACCGAGAACCACAAAGGGAAAAACACAACCCGTTAATTCATATCAATTTCTACTTGACCAATAAATACCATATTTTTATTGATAGATACTCCTTATTCCATTTAGTGTTGATTATCAATCATCTATTATAAAATAAAGAAATATTGTTCTTAACTGAGGTTTGCCACCTAATAATCATGTAAGCCTTAATCAGCCTAAAGCAACATTATTTTTAAACCCTGTTTCCCAATTTGACGTTTTTCGAGGTTATATTCCAATCGTGTCGGCTGTTGGCGCAGCTTTTATAGATGCAACATTAGGCGGAATTGTTGTTACGTTTTTCGTTGCGAGTTTAAGCTTTTCCAAATGGCGGAAGAAGCGGATTTCAATTTTAATGGTTGGTATAATTACCGTTTTTGCCGGAGTAATTGCTTCCACTCCTCCTTCTTTGAATCATTTTATCATTGATTTGGTTGTAAACTTTTTATTCGGTGTACTAATAGCTTATCTCTATTTCAGATTTGATTTGCTTACAATTTTAGCAGCACTTTTCTATTCAGCATTAACATTCAGTTACTTTACACTAATTTCGGCATCGCACCATATTATAAATTAAATGCAATTGGAATTGCACTTGTATTATTACTTGCCCCAATCATTTATGCGGTAAGTAGAATTAGGAAAAAAGAATTTGTGATGGAAGATTACGGTTTGCCTTCTCATATTGAAAAAATTTCTGAACGCGAACGCTTAAAAAAGGAATTGGAAATTGCTGCGAAGGTACAACTGAGTCTTCTGCCGAAAGAACAACCGCAAATACCAGGATATGAAATTGCAAGTTTGAGTATTCCCGCTAAAGAAGCAGGCGGTGATTATTATGACTTTATAAAATTAAGTGACGGTAAACTTGGAATTGCTATTGGAGATGTTTCCGGTAAAGGCGTGGGTGCTGCAATATATATGACCTTAACGAAAGGTATGCTTCAAGCTCACGCTGAAGAAAATGTATCGCCCAAAGTTGTTCTCGGCAAAGTGAATAAATTACTTTACAAAACAATTGAAAAAAATTCTTTTGTAAGTATGTTTTATGCAATTCTTGATATGAATAATCACTCTCTGTTATATTCACGTGCAGGCCATAACCCCGGAATTTTTTGCAGTTTTGAAGAACGTGATTCAAAATTATTAATGAGTAAAGGTATTGCACTTGGTTTAGAAGAAGGGAAAGTTTTACAAGATACGTTAAATGAAGATAGTATACAGTTAAAGCCCGGCGATGTAGTTGTTTTCTACACAGATGGTTTTACTGAAGCAATGAATAATAAACTTGAGCAATACGGCGAAGAAAAATTGATAGAATTAATTCAAAAAAATCGAGAGAAGCACTGCCAAGAAATATTAGAATTAATTTTAAAAGACGTTCGTAAATTCACAAAAGATTATCCGCAGCACGATGATATGACCATCGTGATTCTAAAAAGGAAATGAGGACAGATATTTGGTGATTTCGTAATTCAGATTACTCGGCTGAGATATTGAATTACTTTTTAGTAAGACCACACAGAATAGACATTTTATCTGAATCAGCATAATAACTTATCGTCATCCCAAAATCGTATTTTTCATTTATGTCCCAGGAATAAGTCTCATAACTGCTAAATTTATTTCCTGCAGGCGTATCGGCTTCAATATAATTATCATACTCACCAAAATGATCAACGAAATAATTTAAATATTTATTCTTTGCTTCAACAGATTCGTTCTCCTTCCCTGTAGCGAAATAAGACATTTCCCCATCAATAAATTGGACGTCAATCATTGCATCACCAAAAAAGTCAATAGGTGAAATAGTCAGCGTACTCTCGGATAAATAACTAACCTCATCTTGAATTCTGCCTGCAAACTTAGTTTTACAGTCATTTAAGGAAAAATCGGTTGATAGGAAATAATCAAGCTCAGTTTGTGAGAAAACAATTGATGTAAAAATTAGGTACATGGTGATTGCATTAATCGTATTCATCTTTCAATCCTCACTAATGAATTAAAATTGATTTGTTATTTATATTAATAATCCCCAGCGAGGGCGGGAATCGTTATATATTCGAAAGACGAAGAGAATCTGATTGTATTCTTTATAAGAAGAGGTGAACTCGAAAAGTAAATCTAAAATAATCTTTAATATATTCAAGTCAATTTTAATCGGAAGTGAGGTCTCGAGTTGCCTCATAAATAATGTA
>NPIE01003030.1_pt2 | contig 44798 bp, 42 predicted proteins | sample 8637661 | NCBI WGS metagenome assembly NPIE01 (sample SAMN07420842, study PRJNA396082) | bioreactor metagenome | isolation source: sample BA12 brine-fed electro-methanogenic bioreactor BA | place: Japan: Kochi | collected 2016-12-09 | reverse complement strand
AGCCAGAGCCAGAGCCAGAGCCAGCACCAGCACGTAATTTATCTGATGAACGTGTTCAAGCTAGCTCGTTGGATCTTGAGCAGCCGATCACCGCTTTAATGAGGCAAGTGTCTGTGCAAGCAGCGCTTCGTGAGGACAGCCGCAAGCAGACGCAGCAGGAAATGTTCTCTGAGTCAAAAGTAAATCCAAAACCAAAACCAAAATTTGAGCCTGAGACTGCTGAAGTGGTGTCTGAGTCTATTGAGGTTCAACAAGAAACGACGACAGCATTGAAAAGTGAGCATCAAGCGTTATCTGATACTCCTGCAGCAGATATTTCCATTAAGCAGAAAGAAGATGCACCTGAAAAGCCAGAACAAAACTCTCTGTTTGATGAGGTTTCCTTAGAGCAAGCTCGAACGGACCGGAAGGCAAGGGAAAGTGTTCCTGAGCCCGAAGAGGTCTTGGTCATTACCGTTGTTGGTAAACAACAACCTTTGGATGGACAGGCATTATTGCAGGTTGTATTAGCGTGTGGTTTACGTCATGGAGACATGAATTTGTTCCATCGCTTTGAAGAAGGAATCGATAAAGGTGCTGTCCAGTTCAGTATGGCTAATGCGGTTAATCCAGGTACATTTGATCTGGAGCGCATGAACGAACTGTCGACACCGGGGGTCAGCTTCTTTATGTCTATGAGTGAGCCAAAAGACCCTAAAAACGCTTTTGAGTGTATGTTAGCTACTGCTGAAACCGTTGCTAAACACTTAGGCGGGGATCTGCTTGATGAAAACCGCTCAGTGATGCGTCCGCAAACTAAGGCGCACTATCGTGAGCGCATTACAGAATATGAAATGCATAACCGCAGTCGCCGTCATCACTGACGGCTGCTTGACTTTCCCTATCTAATATTTTTAAAGCCTTAATCCTATGTCCGCCGACTCCTCCGTTATTCAGGAAGCTCAGCAGCTACGTGCTGATTTAAATCTTCATAACCATCGATATTATGTGTTGGATGAGCCAAGCATTCCTGATGCGGAGTATGATCGTCTATTTCAGCGTTTAAAAACGCTGGAAGAAGCGCATCCGGAATTAATTACTTCTGATTCGCCAACCCAACGAGTAGGAGGCTCTCCCATCAGTGGTTTTGGTGAAGTGGCTCACGAAATACCTATGTTGTCGTTGGATAATGTGTTTAACGAGGAAGAGTTAATTGATTTTGATCGCCGTGTCAGAGAACGTCTAGGTGTGCGAGATAACGTAGAGTATGCCTGTGAACCAAAATTAGACGGGATTGCCGTTAGTTTACTCTACGAAAAGGGTGTTCTGGTGCGGGGAGCAACCCGTGGGGACGGTACAACCGGAGAGGATATTACGCACAATGTGCGTACTATTCCTTCTATTCCTTTGCGCTTGTTTGGGGATGCTATACCCGAACGATTAGAGGTGCGGGGCGAAATTTATATGCCTAAAGCTGGCTTTGCCGATCTGAATAAACGTGCAGAATTGAGTGGTGAGAAGCGCTTTGTGAACCCTCGTAATGCAGCTGCAGGAAGCTTGCGACAGTTAGATGCTCGAATTACGGCGACACGACCTTTAGAGATGTGTTGCTATGGGATTGGTGTCATGAGTGGTGGGGAATTGCCTCCCACGCATACTGATATGATGCAACAGTTGAGCCGCTGGGGGCTAAAAATTAATGGTGAACTTAAGGTCGCTACTGGAGATCAGGGGTGTCTTGAGTATTACCAAAATATGGCTGAAAAGCGCAACTCTCTCCCTTATGAGATAGATGGTCTGGTCTTTAAAGTTAATAAGTACTCACTACAACAGAGACTAGGCTTTGTCTCCCGCTTTCCACGATGGGCGATTGCGCATAAGTTTCCAGCGCAGGAAGAGATAACGCAGATCGAGAAGATCGAATTTCAAGTTGGGCGTACAGGAGCGGTGACACCGGTGGCGAGATTGACTCCTGTCTTTGTCGGTGGTGTGACAGTTAGTAATGCGACTTTGCATAACATGGACGAAATTGAGCGGCTTGGGGTTCAAGTCGGAGATTATGTGATCATCCGTAGAGCTGGTGATGTTATACCTCAGGTTGTCAGTGTTGTGCTGGATAAACGTCCAAACAGTGCCTCTTCTGTGGAAATGCCTGAGCATTGTCCTGTTTGTAGTGCAGATATTGAGCGAATCGAAGGCGAAGCGGTTGCACGTTGCAGCGGAGGCTTGAGTTGTGCTGCGCAGCGTAAAGAGGCGCTTAGGCATTATGCCTCCCGCAAAGCGATGGATATAGAGGGCTTAGGTGAAAAGCTGATTGACACCTTGGTTGATAAAGAATTACTCAACTCGATTACCGATATCTATCATCTTAAGCATGACGATATTGCCAATTTAGAGCGTATGGGTGACAAATCTGCAAGTAATCTGCTATCAGCTATCGAGCAAAGTAAGCAAACTCAGTTTTCCCGTTTTATATATGCGTTAGGCATCAGGGAGGTTGGTGAAGCAACCGCTCGAAATTTAGCACTGTCGTTTGGCTTTTTGGACTCCCTCATGCAGGCGGATGAGGAACAGCTTCAGGCGGTACCTGATGTCGGTAAAATCGTTGCTCATCATATCTATACGTTTTTTCGCCAACCCCATAATGTCGAAGTGATTGCTTCACTTCGCGAAGCGGGAGTTGTTTGGCCTGAAGAGGCGCCGGTAATTGCGGATGATTTACCTCTTAAAGATAAAGTCTATGTACTAACCGGAACGCTAGAAACGATGGGACGAGATGAAGCTAAAGAAAAATTGCAGGCATTAGGCGCTAAAGTTACCGGCAGCGTTTCAAAAAAAACGGACTGTGTGGTTGCAGGGCCGGGTGCGGGTAGCAAACTAACCAAAGCTGAATCGTTAGGCATACCGGTACTAGATGAACAGGGTTTGATTGGCTTGCTAGAGAGCAACGGGATTACTGTTTTATGATCATTCCAATGGATGCGCTATCAGATGAAGCGCTTAATGGATTAATTGAAGAGTTTGTTACTCGGGATGGCACCGATTACGGCGAGATAGAAACCTCTTTGGCTCATAAAGTCACGCAAGTGAAAGCCCAGCTTAAAAGAGGGGATGTCGTCATTTTATATAGTGAAGCAAGAGGTGATGTGAATATCGTCTCACGCCCATCCCTCAATATGAGCGCCACTGATCAATAGCCGGAGTAGGTCAGAACGGCACACAATTCCCAATAGCTGCTCATCCTCATTGAAAATGGGTATCGCATTGATGTCGTACTCAATGAACGTCGCCGAGATGACGGCGACATCTGTATCAGGTAGTGCAGCAATAAGTTGTTTCGTGAAGAAATTAGCGATGCTCACCGGTGAATCTTTACCGTGTTCAATAATATCTGTACGAGAAATGATGCCAACCGGATGCTCTTGAGCATCAGTCACCATTAAATGGCTGATATGTAGCTCTTGCATGCGGCTCCATACGGTTTTAAAAGTCGCTTCCCGGCTGATGGTATGAACGGGGTGGGTCATAATTTGTGAGGCTTTTAACCGCTTATGGTGGGCTAGCCTTTGATCGGGTTTTGTTGGACTATAAGTATCGGGTTGCGCTTCGTTATGGGGATTACTGGCGTCAGTGCCTAAGAAGTGACTAAAAGGCTCCCCGTCAGCATGAACCTGTTTCTCAAGCCCCGCACTATCGTGAGCAGCCTTCGCTTGGGTCGTACTGTCTACCCCTCTCGCTGGGAATAAGGAACGAACCGGTGTTTTAATTCGGTTGCCATGATCGATAACAATCAGTGCCATATAGATCTCTCTTCTCGCAATACCCACAATAGCGGCAGCATTCGGCAATCCTTTAGATAACCTTAACGGCCCCGGATTAAATCTTTAACTAAAAAGCGCGCAGGGTGCAATGCATTTACTATATTTCTGGATATTGGCAGGGGTTCCCCTGAAATCAGGGATGCAAGATATTCTGATGCTAATGGCGCAGTAATTAGGCCTTTTGATCCATGGCCGGTATTTATATAGAGGTTGGAATGTAAAGGTGGCTCCATATTTTCAAACTTCCAGTTTTTATCATCTGCCAGTTTTGCATAACGTTGCATATAAGCGTCTGCTTGTGGAGCTGGCCCAACGATGGGGAGGTAGTCAGGTGTGGTGCAGCGAAATCCCACTTTGCCTTGCCAGGTGTCAGGTGTTGTTAGCTGGTTGGCTAAGTCTGGAAGCGCAGCGCTAAGCGTTGCTAAGTTTTTCGTATGGTCGCTTGGGCGGATGCCGGTTTCGGGGTCTCGTAAATCGAATGTCGCACCAAAACTATACAAACCCTCCTTGGCGGGAGAGATATATCCATCCCCGCAGACAACGGTCTTTAGTGTTGGCATGGCGTTAGGCTCGGGAGCTATGGAAACCTGGCCACGAATATTCTTAAGAGGTAGGTGTTTGAAGGGCTGGAATGAGGCCGCTTCTGATGCAGATGCCACAACAAGTGTGCTTGCCTTATATATGCTTCCTTTACTATCCGTTACTTGCCACTCGCCAGAGGAGAGCTGTTTTATTTCGATGATATGACAGTGGGTCTTAAGGTCAATAAACGGACTTTGTATAAGTGCATCACAGACGCCTTTGGGGTAGGCCCAGCCCGCTCGAGGAAACCATAGGGCTGGGTGTTTAATCAAGCTTCCTGCGATGTCGCTAGCCTCCTCCGCCGAGAGTAGCCTGACCGTTTCTGCGTCATAAAAACCGCTTTCCACGGTGGCTTTTTGGCGCTCGACCTCTTTAGGCTGCGTGGCTAACTGAAGTAATCCGCACTGTTCGGCAATAGAGCCGTCAAGGCATTGGTACATCTCTAGTAACCGGAGGCTGTACTCAAGCCCACAAAGGTGGAACTCTCCAGATAGGGTGGGTTGGATAGGTAGCTTGGCATATAGCGCCCCTTGGCGATTACCCGAAGCTTCTTGGCAAATATCGTTGTTCTTTTCCAGCAGGGAAACTTTGATACCCCTTCGTGCAAGCGCTTCAGCCGTCGCGCATCCGGCTAATCCGGCACCTATCACGATAGCTGTGTTTGGTTTTTGGTTTTTAGGTAGATTAAACCAAGGTTGCACAGAGTAGTCAGGTGTCGGAGGTGGTGTAGAAAAAGTGCCTGTTAGCATCTCCCTCTTTTTTCCGAATCCTTTAGCTTTGCGCATCTCAAATCCCACATCAGAGAGTCCTCGCCTTACAAAACCTGCTGATGTGAAGGTGGCGAGTGTGGAGGGTTTATCAGCACAACTTAAGCGACCTATTTCACGGAACAGCTCGGTGCTCCACATCTCAGGATTCTGACTGGGTGCAAAGCCATCTAAAAACCAAGCATCTATCGAACTGTCGATTTGGCGAAAGCTGGTGGCCGCATCGCCAATGCAGAGAGTGAGGTAGAACCGGCCATGGTCAAAGATGAATCGGTGCATTCCTTTAACAACTGGCGGATACTGTGATAATAACTGGTCGGAAAAATGTTTGAGTTCAGGGAGTAGTTCAAGTGACTTTTGAAGGTCCTTGCGGCTCAGGGGGTAGAGCTCTGTTGATATAAAGTGAAGTTGCGAGGGTTGAGCCGGATTGAGCTTGCTGAGGAATGTTAGCGTCGTTAGTAGATTGGAGCCTGTGCCAAATCCTGTTTCAGCAATGATGAAACTTGTGTTTGACGCCTTGGTAAAGCGCTCAGTGAGTCGGTTTCCTTCGATAAAAACGTGTTGGGTTTCAGCCATGCCGTCGTGCTGACTGAAGTAGATATCGCAGAAACTTTCAGAGAAGGGCTTTCCGTCTTGCCAGCGAATGGAGGCATGTTTAGGTTGCATAGGGCGCTTGTTAACCGTTGTGTTTTAAAGGTGAGTTGGTGCTATCTATCATACCTTATTGTAGAGATATATAGTCCTTGTTACATCGTGTTATACTCTGCGCCTATTTAAGTTCGGTGTTGATAATTGTTTGAGGTGAAGATGCCAAGCGAAGCAGATGTAAAGGAAGCCTATCACCAGTGGTACTACAACAGTGAAGTTTGGCAAGAGGTAAAGTTTTTAGGCGTCCCTTGTTATAAATCTGTTTCTGATATGTGGAATTATCAGGAGATACTGGCAGAGCTAAAGCCCTCTTTGATTGTGGAGTTCGGTACACGTTTTGGTGGTTCTGCTCTGTTCTTTAGTGTTATGGGGCGTGCTGTCAATCCGGACCTTAAAGTGCTGAGTGTAGATATTTCCCATGAGGATGTGTACCCGCAGGTATTGCTGGACTCAGCTATTCAGCTGGCCACAGGCTCCTCGTCCGATCCAGTCATTGCTGCGCGTATTGCTAAAATGCGTGCGCTATTTCCTGGGAAAGTTTTCTTCATTCTGGATAGCGATCACACGAAAGCTCACGTTTTAGCTGAACTTGAATTGCTGAGAATAGTCATACAGTCCGGTGATTATGTGGTAGTTGAAGATGGAAACATCAATGGTCATCCCGTGTTACCAGGTTGGGGAGAAGGTCCTTACGAGGCTGTAGAGGAGTACTTTGCTCGTTACCCTGATGATTATACGATTGAAACAGAGAGAGAGGGTAAGTTTGGTTTTACCTTTGCCCCCAAAGGTTTTCTAAGGAAAAACTAGCCGACTTATGAGCAATCTTGTACAACTCGGTGAGCTACTTGTCTCACAGAAAAAAATCAGCACTAGGGACTTAGAGCGCGCACTTATCGCCCAGCAAGAGATGGGTGATCTGCTGGGGCAGGTTTTGGTTAAGCTGGGGCTTGTTTCTGAGCAAGATGTTTGCTTAGCCTTAAGTGAGCAGATGTCGATCCGATTTTTACCTTTGGCGGCTTACCCTGAAGAACCGATAATTATAGAAGGGTTGTCGCAGGATTTTCTATTTAGCAACAATGTTGTGCCTGTATCTAAAACCGAAGCTGGTATCTGTTTTGCGGCCAGTGTTCCTCAAGACACTTATATTAATAAAGCATTGCGCATTGCCTTGGGTTGTTCTGTTGAATTGTGTATCGGTCTTGATGCTGATATCTCCTCAGCATTACAGAAGTATTTACAGGTTTCCGATGATGCGCTTGAGAGTGACGAAGTCGTATCGGATAGCTTCGCCGGAGATGATGAGTTCATCGAGCATCTGAAAGATTTAGCCAGCGAAGCACCGGTGATTCGACTGGTCAATCAGATTATTCATAAAGCATTGGATTTGGGTGCTTCTGATATCCATATTGAGCCATTTGATGATGGTCTTCACCTTCGCTACCGCGTGGATGGGGTGATTCATGAAGTACCTGACCCCCCCCAATTTAGTTTGGCTCCCGCTATTGCCTCTCGTATCAAGCTACTGGCTCATTTGAATATTGCTGAACGTCGTCTTCCTCAGGATGGACGTATTATGACGAGGGTGAAAGGTCATGAACTGGACCTTAGGGTCTCGACGATACCTACCGTCCACGGTGAGAGCATTGTTATGCGTGTCTTGGATCGTCAAAGTATCCAGCTAAGCCTTGATAAGATGGGATTCGGTCAAGATACCTTATCCCGCTATCGCGAGCTATTAGATCGCCCCCATGGGGTGTTATTGGTTACAGGCCCTACAGGCTCTGGTAAAACAACAACCTTGTATGCCTCGTTAGCCGCGATGGACTCGCAATCGTTAAAAATAGTGACGGTTGAGGATCCAGTTGAGTATCAACTTAGAGGAATTAACCAGATTCAGGTGCAGTCACAGATTGATCTGACGTTTGGTAAGGCGCTACGCTCAATTCTACGTCAGGATCCAGACATTATTATGATCGGTGAAATGAGGGATACTGAGACGGCGCAAATTGGCGTACAGTCTGCTCTAACCGGACATTTAGTCTTGTCTACATTACATACCAATACAGCAGCTGGCGCAATTACACGCCTTGAAGATATGGGAATCGAGCGCTATTTGATAACCTCTTCTGTTAACGGTGTGCTCGCACAGCGATTGCTGCGAAAGCTTTGCCAAAAATGTCGTATCCCTGTTGAATTGACGGCAGATGTGATCGAAACATCAGGGCTGGGGCGCTTTTTGCAACCTGGTCAAACAGTTTACCGCAGCTGTGGTTGTTCTGAGTGTCAGGGAAGTGGTTACGCTGGTCGTACATCGATTCATGAGCTTTTCGTCATGGATAGTGATATGCACAAAGCGATTTTAAGTGGCTCTGATGCAACAACGCTTCATACGGTTGCCAGACGAAATGGCATGATTACCCTGTATGAAGACGGTCTACGAAAAGTGGCACAAGGTGTGACTTCTCTTGAAGAGGTGATACGTGTGACTCAAGATCAGGGTTCAGAGGATGTTGTCGCGTAATGGCTGAGTTCTATTACCGGGCAGCCAAACGCGATGGCTCCATTACCGAGGGTTCGCTTACCGCTGATAGTAAGGCGTTGGCGCTACGTCAGCTTAAAATGCAAGGGTTAACTCTGCTTAAGCTGGATGAAGTAGCTAATGGATCACGTCAGGGAGAAAGTCAGGCTCAACAATCATCCTTAACGCGAAACGAAGTGTTGTCGGTTACTAATGAGCTTGCCGTTTTGCTTCGTGCGGGTTTGCCTATTGATCGGGCCCTAAAAATTCTGATTGAAATGAGTGTTTCGCCTAATCAGATTAGGGTACTCACATCTATTCTTGAGACTGTTAAAAGCGGTAAAGGCTTTAGTCAAGCGCTGGCGCCTTATGAGTCTACTTTTGGGTACTTTTATATCAATATGATTAGAGCGGGCGAGGCTAGCGGACAATTGGGTGATGTATTAACGCGCTTGGCCGCTTATCTTGAAAATGCGAAAGAGATTCGCAGCAGTGTGGTATCTGCGTTGGTATACCCAACTATTTTGTTGGTGGTTGCGACGCTCTCTATCTTCCTCATGCTTGGCTTTGTGGTTCCCCAATTTGAGACGTTGTTTTCTGATATGGGCGATGCCTTACCGACGTTGACCCGTGGTGTGATTGATGCAGGTAATGCTGTTAAATCCTATGGTTGGGTGATGCTGATTGTTGTATGCACCCTTGGGTTTATCATTCGTCAGTGGGCTAGCAGTGATAAGGGTGCCTTAAAAAAAGATCAGTTTATGCTGAGTTTGCCTATTGTGGGAAACGTCGCGTTTAAATATGAAATGGCGAAGTTTTCTCGCACCTTGGGAACCTTACTGGGGAATGGTGTGTCTTTACTGTCTGCCTTGACGATTGCCATAGGTGCTGTGGGGAATCGACAGGTAAAGGCATCTTTGAGCGTTCTTGAGCCTGCTGTAAAGCAAGGAGAGAGAATGTCTCTTGCGTTACAAAAAACAGAAGCGTTCACCCCTATGGTTGTTCAAATGGTTAGGGTGGGTGAAGAGTCCGGTAGTTTGGATAACATGATGCTTGAATTGGCGAAGGTTTATGATAACGAAGTGCAGTCGGGTGTTAAGCGAGGGCTCACCTTATTAGAGCCGATGTTGATATTGGGCATGGGTGGTGCGATAGCGGTGATTATTATTGCTATTCTAATGGGCATTCTATCGGTGAATGATCTAGCAGTATAATGTCGGCTGAAAAGCTATTTTTCATTAAAGAGTAAAGTTGAGGGTTGATTGTGCCAACACGTTATAAAAAAAATCGATTTGAGCAAGGTATCACACTTGTCGAAATGTTGGTTGTGCTGGCCATTATCGGTCTGCTGGCGGGTCTGGTGGGCCCTGCGGTATTGAATCAATTAGGTGGGGCAAAGTCGAAGACAGCCAGTGTACAAATTAAAGACTTTGAACAAAGCTTAGAGATATTTAAATTGGATGTTGGCCGTTTTCCGAGCACAGAAGAAGGGTTGGCTGCTTTAGTGGAAAAGCCATCGAATGTGGTTGGCTGGAATGGGCCTTACCTGAAGTCAGGTGTGCCGCAAGACCCTTGGAAAAAGCCCTATCAGTATAAAATGCCGGGTGATCATGGAGAGTATGACATCTTTACTTACGGGCAGGATGGTGTTCCAGGTGGTGACGGTGAAAATGCAGACATAGGTAGCTGGCAATAGGGTATTAATTGTGCTGTCGCGCCATCAATCGGGTTTTACATTACTTGAGATTATGGTTGTGCTTGCGATAGCAGGCTTGGTGTTGGGTGTGTCAGGTCCCATGGCCTTAAAGCTCTATGAGTCGACGCAGTATCGAAGTGCGGTTAAGGATGTTATGACGTCACTAACCGCCGCAAGATATAGTGCTATCTCTTCAGGTCGATATGTCGATGTGGTCACGACACCTGAGTTGAGAACGATTAAAGCCGGCAAAAAGGAAGTGACTTTGACTGACAATGTGAATCTCTCCGTTACCTCTGCTCAATCTCTTAATCAGATGATCGAGGGTGCAGGAGTGATTCGTTTTTTTCCAGATGGAACCTCGACAGGTGGGAGCATTCTCCTTGAGCATAAGAACGGCAATGGGGTGCAGCTTCGTGTCGATTGGTTGCTTGGCTCTATTAAGCAGGTGCCGCTATGATACGACGTGGCGAACAAGGATTCTCGCTATTAGAGATGATGGTCGCTATTAGTATTTTGGCTATGTCGCTTGGTGCGCTTTACCAAGCGGTTGGCGGTGCCACAAAAAGTATTCGAGTTGATGAGAAGTACCTTTATGCTGTAGAGCTTGGGCGCTCATTACTAGCACTGAATAGTGTAGTAGAGAGAGAGTCTGAGCAGTCGGGTGAAACCCAAGGCGGTTTTACATGGCATGTGAAATCGGCATCTCATCCCTTCGGAGAGGTGCAGGCACTAAAGCCTGGCGATCTGCAGGATATTGTTGTTGAAGTTGCGTGGCATGATGCAGGTAAGCGACGTTCAGTTGTGCTGAACTCTGTTGTGGCTGGTGAGGTTGAGCGGTGATAGCCAAAAAAAGCCAGTCCGGCTTTACGATGGTTGAGATGATTATCGCGTTGGTTATCTTATCAATGATCATGTTGGCGACATTGACGGCCTTACGTACTTTTGCACAAACTCAATCAAAAATCGAAGAGGTGACGGCTCGACTCAATACGACCCGACAAGTTACGGACTTTTTAAGAAGAACTATCGGGCAGGCAATGCCAATACCGTTTGCGCCCACACAGGGAAATCATGAATCCTCCTATGGGACTTACTTTATAGGCGAGCAAACCTCCTTAATCTGGGTTGCACCAATGAGCTTTGGATTGGATGCGGGTGGTAGTTTTGTGTTCAGATTAAGTCAGGAAGAGAATTACTTATGGTTACAATTTGCGCCATTTATTGACCCTGTGACCGAGCCTGATTGGGATGAGTTAATGAAACATGAGCTGCTGGCCGATGTGACAGTGTTTGAAATCGGTTTTCTGGCTACTCGTGGTTCAGAATGGTTAGCGGAGTGGCCCCTTTCACAAACGAGTCCCGCATTGGTTAGGTTGACGGTATCATCAGCTGAGCGATTTTTGCCTGAAATTGTGGTTCGCTTGGATGATGGGCAGTTGCACGCAAGATGATAGATGCTAGAAAAGAAACGGGTGTCGCATTAGCTATATTGTTGTGGTTTATTGCTGCGATGTCGCTCTTGGTTGGCACGATAATGTATCAGGCACGTATTGATATAAAGCTCTCTCAGCTCAGGATACAGCAGGCACAAGCTGAGGCGTTAGGTGATGGTGCTACTCAACTTGCATTAGTGCAAAGGTTACAGGCGCAGCAGGATGTCGGTTTTTCCGACAAGGTTACGTATTATGACATGCGCTTGGCTGATCATGATGTTAAGGTGCGCGTGCTGTCGGTGTCAGGGCTGGTTGATCTGAATACATCCCCCGAGACGTTGCTGCTCTCAGTGTTTAAGATAAATGCGGGCCTAAGTGAAGAGCAAGCTTCTTTGTTGGCGAGCAAAGTGGTGGCTTGGCGCTCTGCATCAAGGCTCAATGAGAATGATAGCGAGGGAGTTTCTCCTTACAAGGTTGTTCGCTATGGGCGTTTTGAATCACTAGAGGATCTAATGATGGTCGAGGGTATGACGAGAGAAATATATGATAAAGTCAAAAACTCGATCTATGTAGGTCAGTTAGATAGTGCTCAAGTGCATATGCCTTCAGCGCCGTTTTCTGTTTTAACGGTGCTCGCTGAGGGCGATGAAGCATTAGCCTCTCAGTGGCAGTTGGCTCGTCAGTCAGAGCAGGTATTTAGTCCAACCGGTATTAATGCTGAGTGGTTAGCAGCGTCACCAGTTGCAATGTATCGCATAGAAAGTAGAGTACGCTTTTTAAGCGGTGAGGTGTTCCAGCGTACCCGTTGGGTTGAGCAAAATGGTACGGGGTATGAGGGGTTGCCTTGGAAGTTTATTAGGACAGAACCTGTGGTCCGGGTAGAAGCGTTCGATTTTGTCAACGAGTTAGGAAAGTAGATGTCAGCAGTTAATAATCAATGGAGCTTTCTTGGCTACGACCTTCGCAACGTGTTCCGTTCTGTTCGCTCCGCTTTGGGCGAACTCTGTCATTCTCCTCAATCATTGCTGGCCAGAAATCTCGCAGAGACGGTCAGAGTCTATGAGGCAGGACAGACGCACTTTATCTTGAACAATAAAGTCGTAACAAGTGGGCCAGCTCATAGCGAAGCACTTGTTTTGCCTGATGAGCAATGTTTATGCAAAACGATTACACTGCCTGAAAATGCAGAAGATGACCTAGAAAACTTTGTATCCCTTGAGGTGCGAGCTAGCAGCCCTTTTGCTGAGGAAGACACCCGTTTTGGATGGTGTATCATCGATCGCAAAGCGGGAATCCTTAACGTTTTGCTGGTGATTACTTCTAACCTGCTGGTTCATCGTTTTGTTCAGAGTCAAGATTTAGAACGAGACCTCAATGATTATGAAGTCTGGTATCGATCCGACGTCGCATGTGTGGAAATCTTCGGATATGCAGAAGGTGAACGCAGAGTGCGTTACGAAAGGCGTTTGAAAAGGTTCTTTTTGTTATGTGGATCCATGCTGGCATTGCTTTTCCTTTTGGGTTGGTTGCCTGTAATGTTTAAGCAGGCGGAAATGCAAAAGGTGGCGAAGCAGTATGAGCAAGTAAGGCAAGCGGCACAGCCAGCTGTCCAGTTGCGTGAGGCGTTGGGTAAAAAAAGGGAAATAGCCTCTCAAGTTAGCACGGTAAATACTCAGCGTTATGATGTTATCAATGAGCTTGCGCGGTTGGCGGTCTTGTTACCAGATAATGCTTTTCTTACCTCAGTAGATATGCAAGAAGGTTTGATTCGTATTGAAGGTTTAGCAGATAACGCATCTTCTTTGATGCAGCTTCTATTAGCGGAACCAAGTTATAGCAAGGTTGTTTCACCGGCGGCTTTCAGAAAGGAAGGAAGAAGCGGGCGAGAACGTTTTGTCTTTGATCTGACGCCACAAGTGGTTGCGTCGGGGGTGATAGAATGATTGGTTTATCCGCAAAATCATCGCGTGTAGTCTGGTTGTTTTTGGCGATCATTTGCGTTGCCTTGGCTGTGTTTTATATGAGTATGTTTGCCGCATATCAAGAAGCTCGGTCAGATATTGAGTCTATGCAGCCTCGTATTGCTCGCTTTTTGGCAGCACAAGAATATGAAAAATCTTTTGAGGCGGCGAATGTCCAAAGTGAGCTGGTTTTGGCTCAGCAGGTGCACTTATCTGGTGATGAAACGGCGATTACTAGCCAGTTGCAGCAAGATGTAAGAAGTGCATTTGAAAGTGTAGGTTTAAGCGTTTCCGCAAGCCAAATTCTGCCTGCGAAGAATGATCAACAGCTCAGTCGTCTCTATCTGGATATTACCGCTTCTGGTAGTGTTGCCGCTTTGAATGATGCGTTATCCGTGCTAGAAGCTGCTCGCCCTAGAATTTATACTGAGTGGGTTAATATTCAGCCTGTTCGTCAGCGGCGTGGTCCCGCTGTTTCCCAAGTTATTAACGCACGCTTTAGACTGTTTGTCATAAGGGGGCTACTTGAAGAGTAACGCATTATCTTTGATGGTCAGGCTGATTGCTGTGCTTACCTTGCTTGTTTTTGTTGTTGCCGCTTATGGTACTTACAAAGTAATGAGTTTGGCTTTACCGCAAGCGCACCCGTTGGCCAGTGATTTGACATCCCCTATACATATTGATGCAGATATGACAAAGGCTATTTCCTCTGATGACTTTGTATCTCGACCGCTATTCTGGGAAGAGCGGCGCGTGGTTGAAGGGGCAGTGGTTGAGGCACCGAAGCCTGTAAGTAACCAGCGGGATCCATTTAGAGGGTTTAAATTGCTGGGCATTTATCTTTACGGCGATCAGGCGGGAGTGATAGCCAATATTAATGGAATAAAGCAGAGAATTAGAATTGAAGAAGAGTATGAAGGTTGGCAGCTTGCTTTTATGAGCCCCGATAGTGCTGTCTTTACTAAGGGTGATGAAAACAAAGTAGTTCCATTGGAGCATGCTTCCATTGTTATCGCCCCGCCTGTATCTGCGGGGCGTACGTTAGTTACTCCAACGGCTGCGTCTGGAGTGCATGAGAAACCGCCTTTAACCATTGAGCAATCTAGTAAGAAATAGATCGTGACAAAGTATTGCTCTAAACAAGAGCGTCATTTGTTTGGAATCTGTTATTGAGAGACATATGAAAAAAGTATTGAACGTTGCCGTTATTGCCCTACTGTTAACAGGTTGTGCGGCAAATGAGAAACATGCAAATGATCCACTGGAGTTTCCTTTTGATCGGCAGCTAGCTAATACAGAACCGTATCGTTTGATGACGGCGCCGTTAAGTGCTGATCAAACTGCCCACGACGTTGCAGGGGCCAAAGAAAAAGACCAGCCTGTCATATTTAAGGGTAACGATCGGCAGATTAAACTGCCAGGCGTAAGGCCTCCCATAAAATTATTTGGTGAAGCCGTAGCGCTTAATTTTGAGCAAGCTCCGTTGGTTGATGTAGTTCATGCCATATTGGGTGACATGCTGGGGTTGGACTATGTGATTGAGCATCCTATAGCGGGTGAGGTGACGCTTCGCACGCGTACGCCAGTACCAAGAGACCAACTATTAGTTATTCTGGAATCTTTATTGAGATCTAATAATGCAGTCATGGTTCGTGATACGAGTGACCGTATATTTGTCAGCTCTTCACAAGATATAAATCGTAGATTACCGCAAATAGCTAACGCAAAAAGCGTGGGTGCTGGATACAGTACAACTATTATTTCTTTGCAATATATCGGTGCTGCAGATATGGCAGAAATTTTAAAGCCGATGGCGGATGAAAATGCTTTTGTGCGAGTTGACTCAACCCGAAACCTGTTAATGATGGCGGGCACTCGTAAACAGATGGAAGGCTGGCTCGATATCGTGGCAACCTTTGATGTTGACATGTTGAAAGGTATGTCGGTTGGTATTTTTCCGCTGGAAAATAGTTCGGTCAGTGATATAGAAGAAGCGTTGTCTGGCTTAGTGGGTGGGCAGTCAGCATCATCTAGCGGCAAAGATGCCTCTGCATTGGCTGGGGCCATCGGTAGTGTTGTGAAAGTGATACCCGTTGAAAGGTTGAACAGCATATTGGTTATTACGCCTCGTGCGCATTACCTTGAAACCATCAGAACATGGATTGAACGATTGGATAGATCGCCCAGTGATAGCTTAGAAAAGCGGCTGCATGTGTATCCTGTGCAAAATACATCATCAGGCCACCTCGCTGAGTTATTAAGCAGTGTGTATTCGGGCAGTACGAGTGGCGCTAAAAACAAAGACTCCGGCGTAGCACCAGGGTTAGCCAAAGAGAGTGTTACCTCTGATGGGAAAGAAGCCTCACCAGCATCTAGTAACCAAAAAGCTAGTACGGCTTCCAAAGTGAATGTTCAACTGGGTGATAGCACCAGTATTGTTGCCGATGAAGATAATAATGCGCTACTGATTTATGCCACGGGTAAAGAGTACAAAAAAATCGAATCAGCTCTTAAGAAGCTTGATGTTGTACCGGCTCAGGTCTTGATTGAGGCCAGTATCCTTGAAGTAACTTTGACAGATGACTTTAAGTTTGGCGTTGAATGGGCATTCTCTAACGGAATAGGTGGCGGTGATAGAGGAACGGCACAGTTAGGCACTTCGGAGAATGCCATAGCCGCCGTCCTGCCAGGTTTTTCTTACACGGTAGCTAACTCGGCAGGTAATATTGAAGCAGTGCTCAATGCGTTGGCCGAAAAATCATTACTTAATGTTATATCAACACCATCGGTGATGGTGTTGGATAATAATACCGCGACTATTCAAGTGGGTGATCAGCAGCCAGTCAGGACGGGGCAGTCGGTGAGCACGGATGGTAATGTATTAACCTCCTCCATTGAATACAAAGATACCGGTGTAAAGCTTGCGGTAACGCCTTCTGTTAATGCAGGGGGGCTAGTGACTATGTCGGTAGAGCAGTCGGTAACCGATGTGGGTACGGTTGATTCAGCCACGGGGCAGCGCTCTTTTAATAAACGGGATATCAATAGTCGTGTCGCGGTTAGAAGTGGCGAATCTGTTGTGCTAGGTGGGCTTATACGAGAAAATAAGACCAATTCGAAAATTGGCGTGCCTGGGTTGCATGAAATTCCAGTGCTCGGTGGTTTGTTTGGCAAAACGACCGATACTGGCAAGCGTACTGAGCTCTTGATTGTGATCACACCGAAGGTGTTATTGAATGAAGAAGATCTGCGCAGTGTCAGCCGTGAGATGCGCTCACGAATCAGAGGGCTAGAACTTCTCTCACCTTCGGTTTCGCCAGAAAAAACAATGTGATAGTGAGTTGTTAAGCTACCAATCAGCTCAGTGTAATAAACTGTTAACCTTATACGAGTACAATCTGTCATGGTAAGATTAAACAATCACGTAAAAAAAGTATTGATAATGGTCGCCGCTTTTGGTTTGCTTACAGCATGCGCTACCGTTAATCAGTCGAATAGAACTGACGAAGACGTGGTTGCTGAAAAGTCGCAAAAGCGATTAAATGCGCTGTTAGAAGGGGATATTGAAGCGGCGTTAATGTACGCTACACCGGCATATAGAGATCTAGTGACACTGGATAGGTATATTCCACGTGTTATTGGGTCATCTCGGTGGGAAAAAGCTGAAGTAGGTGATGTCGTGTGTGAAGAGGATGTGTGCAACGTGAAAGCGTTAGTAACCTACTCAGCACCACGGTTTAAAATGACCAATACGACAGTGATTCCGGAAAAATGGATACGCATTGAGGGTAAGTGGTGGATCTTCCACGAAATGCGTTAAAAAAGCATAAAATATTGAATGGTGGTGTCGGTATAGGGATGTTGTCTTGATTACAGGTGATCTGTGCTAACAAAATTGGGGAATTTCTTAAAATGCTCAGTTGTTTAGCGAGGTTTCGTGTGTTAAGTTATGCGCTGTTTGCATCACAACCCTATGTTGGGTGTAACCCAGAACACTGTTTGATATAAAAGCTCATATCAGTATGGGGAGATTCAGATTTAACTTGTGTTAGATTTGGATTATGATTTTTTTGCAACCTTTTAAAAGAAAACAATCGGATTGTTGTAAACCTAGGAGCAACACAATGAAGAAAAAACTTCTACCTCTGGCGCTGGCAGCGGCAACTGGTCTGGTGGCTAGCACCGCTCAAGCAGTGTACGTAAACTCTGACGGTCTTGGTCAGGTTCTTCTGTACCCATTCTACACTGTAGAAGACGGTCAGGACACTTACGTAAACCTGGTTAACACTACTAACAAGACTAAAGCTGTTAAGGTTCGTATCCTTGAAGCGATGAACAGCCAAGAGGTTCTTGACTTTAACCTGTACCTGTCTCCACAGGACCACTGGTCTGCAGTAATTTATGCTGATCCGAACGGTGAAGGCGCTGTTATCAAGTCTGGTGATACTTCTTGTACCGTACCTGCTGCAATTTCTAACAAGGTTGCGGTTCCTTTCCGTAACTTCGAATACCAGTCTGACGCTAAAAACAAAGGCGTAGATCGTACTCGTGAAGGTTACATCGAAGTAATCGAAATGGGTGAAGTTGAAGACGCTACGCTAGAAGCGGCTATCAAGCACGCTAATGGTGTTCCTGGTAACTGTGGCGCTGTAGTAGCTGCATGGCAGGGTAACGGCACGTTTGTTCAGGGTAACGGTGTTGTAGCACCAGCTGGTGGCCTGTACGGTTACGGCGTACTGATCAATGTTGCTGAAGGTACTGACGCAACTTACGATGCAGTAGCTCTGGATGCATTCAGCTTGACTTCTGTTCACACGAACCCAGGTAGCTTGGATCCATCTTTGAACAACGCTTTCCCTGCAACTGCTGACGTTATCGATGGTAACACAGTTGTTTCTGCTACGTTTGCTCGTGGTATCGATGCAGTAAGTGCGGTTCTGATGCACGACGCAATCGCTAACGATTACGTTCTTGAGCCAACTATCAACGCTGGTACTGACTGGGTTATCACTTTCCCAACTAAGCGTGACTACGTTGCAACTTCTCCAGCTACAGCGCCTTTCACTGTATCTTGGAGTGCAACCAATACTCAGGCGTGTGAGCCTATCTCTATCACTTACTACGACCGTGAAGAGAAAGACCAAGCACCAGACGATCTAGACTTCTCTCCACTGCCACCAGCAGCGGCTCCACTGTCTTTGTGCTTTGAAGCAAACGTTCTGACTTTCAATAACAGCAATGTATTGAGCGGTTCTGATCGTGTTTCTAAAAACCTAGCGCTAGATGCTGGTTTCGATAACGGTTGGATGACTATCAATCTGAACAATGTTGCTGGTCGTCAGTTGGTTGGTGGTGCTACTACCTTCAACGGTCTGCCTGTAACTGGTTTTGCTGTACAGAAGTACGTTAACGGTGACGTAGGTGGCGTTAAGTCTAACTACGCTGGCGCAGTTACACACAAAGCAACACGTTCTATCGTTACTGGACCTTAATAATAGGTTAAAGGTAACTTTGTAGTAAAAAAACGCGGCTAAGCCGCGTTTTTTTTTGCCTGAATTAGACTTTTTGCCAGTTGCTGTCTATACTGCGTTCAGTTTGCTTTAATATCGAGTAGGCATAATGCATAAAAACGCATATGTTATTGATTTAAATTGAGAGGTTTTATAATGCATAAGTTGGCGACAGCAGTATCATTAGCGATGGGGGTTACCCTGTCTGCAAGCGCTTTAGCGTATGATCTGACGATTGATGGCGTTGTTACAAAAACTGGGTTGACCGACATTCAAATTAGCCCAAGCTCGACAGGTGTTGTGATTACGACAACAGGTGGTACTTCGGGCGGTGGCGATACTGGCGGTGGAGATACTGGCGGTGGAGATACTGGCAGTGGCGATACTGGCGGTGGATCTACAGTCTGTGGTGCAGTACCCGATACGATTGATGTTGCTGATGGTATTGACTGGGCTCAACCTGGAACTCAAACGCGTATTGCCTTGGCTAAAAAGATTAAATCTATGCCGTTCACTGCGACAACAAGTGCAGGATATCTCGGGCAGATTTCTATCGCTTCAACTACAGGTAACTCTGGCGTAAAACGTCAAGTGTGGGTTTCTGAGTGTCCAGGTACAGCTTATACGGCAGCCAATACGGCTTGTGCTAAGACAGGTACGAGTTCAACGGTAATTTACTTTGAGCAGGGTACGAAATACACAGGTACTTTCTGCCAGTTGACGCCTAATAAAGATTACTATATCAACGTTAAAAACGTAGATTGTAAATCAACTTCTTGTGATGTTTACCGTAATATCTACACAAACGGTAAGCCATAAGTTATAGCCATTAGTGTTAATAAAGCGCCATGTATATGGCGTTTTTTTTTGTAAGGTGTTTTTAATGAAAAGAAGTTTTGCTTATTCAGTCATGGCTGTTTTGGTGTGCTCTGCTAATCTGTCACAGGCATCTGATGTTGTTATTGAAGGTAATGGTGTAAGTATTACCGCTCATGATATTCAGCGTTATTTATCAGACACGGTTCCAGAGGACAAAAAAGCAGAGGTCTATAAAAAAGACAGTATCATTAAAGAAGCGGCTGAAAGCTTGTTGATAATTAAATCATTATCTAAGCAGGCAGAATCGGCAGGGATTGTAAACGAAGATAATCTGGCTTGGTCGGCGGAGTTGTATAAAAGTCGAGCTCGCATGGAGCAGTTGCTAGCCTATGAGCAAGAAAAAGTATTGTCCCGTGTGAATTGGGATGCTGCTGCAAATGAGGTTTACATCGCGGATGAGTCTAAGTTCTATCAGGATGAGCGTGTAAATGCATCCCATATTTTGGTAAAAACCGGTACGAGAAGTGAAGCTGAGGCTAAAAAAATAGCAGAATCGCTTTTGGCTAAAGCCAAGGGTGGGGCTGATTTTGCTGAGCTGGCTAAAGAAAGTTCTGAAGACCCTTCCGCTTCACGTAATTCTGGTAACTTAGGATACTTTACCCGTGGGCAAATGGTTAAAGAGTTTGAGGAGATTGCCTTCTCTATGAAAAAGCCAGGTGAAATCAGTGGATTAGTAAAATCTCCTTTTGGTTTTCATATTATCAAGCTCCATGAGCATAAGCCTCGTGTGAAAATGTCGTTTGAGAGTGTGAAATCTGATATTATCGAGCAGCTTAAGATGCAGATGGCTAAGAAATTACGTCAGGATAAATTTGTCGCTTTGCGATCCACTGCAGACTTGAAATTTAATACAGAGTTGGCCGCTCAGGTTCTGGAAGAACTTAAAAAGTAATTCCTTCGCTTAGGAGCTTTTGATGGCCTGCTTTGTCAGGCCATTTTTTGTAAGTGAGTATGGAATGCATTTGAGTGTTTTGGAGATAGATAAGTTATCTAAATGCTACTTCCTGTTTGATAAGCCGCAACACCGCCTACTAAGCTATTTCTTTCCCCAGTATCAAAAAAAGTGTCGTGAATTTTGGGCTCTGAATAATGTTTCTTTTTCCCTTAAACAGGGCGAAACCATTGGCATTATTGGACGAAATGGCTCAGGTAAGTCGACATTACTGCAAATTATCTCGGGGACATTATCCCCTACAGCCGGTAATGTTCAGTTACAAGGCCGTATTGCCGCCTTGCTAGAGTTGGGGGCGGGTTTTAATCCAGAATTTACAGGGCGGGAGAATATTCTGCTCAACGCGGCCATTTATGGTTTATCTCGTGAAGAGATACTTTCTAAGTTGGATGACATTATAGCGTTTGCTTCGATTGGTGAGTTTATAGACCAGCCGGTGCAGCATTATTCCAGCGGTATGTTTGTCCGGCTGGCATTTGCCGTGATTGCCCATGTTGATGCGGATATTTTGATTATTGATGAGGCGCTTGCAGTAGGTGATGCGCTCTTTGCGCAAAAGTGTATGCGTTTTCTTGAAGAGTTTAAGAAAAATGGCTCCATTTTATTTGTAAGTCATGATTCGGGTGCGGTCACACGTTTATGTGATCGTGCGCTGTGGCTGGAAAATGGCAATATGCGGATGTTAGGCGAGGCTAAGGAGGTATCCGAAGCCTATTTAGAGCATCTTTATTCTGAAAAACAGTCCGTCTCGTTAAATGAACGTACAGAACTAACCTATGATGAGCCTGATTTAGCCCCTGTACCTGATTACGCTCACTGGTATGATGCCAGAGAGTCCTATTTGCAGGCTTCTCCCTTGCGCGCTGACTATCGTATCCATGCGTTTGATCCGGATGCAAAAGAGTTTGGTACGGGTAAAGTTGTTCTTGAGAACATCTGCTTTCGTGATGAATCAGGTAGGCCGCTATCTTGGGTTGTGGGGGGGATGAAAGTTTCTCTAGAGGTGGCCTTGCACTCCTTGTCTCCTGTTGATGACTTCATTGTTGGTTTTTTGGTGAAAAACCGCTTAGGACAAGTATTGTTTGGCGAAAATAATTGCTTGTTTAGTCTAGATAGCCCCGTTCAGCTGCTGGCGGGGAAGCACTACATAGCACGTTTTGCGCTAACAATGCCTTATCTGGCTGAAGGTGAATATGTGGTGTCGGTGGGTATGGCATCAGGCTCCCAAGGAGAGCATGTTCAGCATTGTTGGCGCCATGATGCGATGGTGTTTACCGTGACAGGTGGACATGTGGTTCATGGTTTAATGGGCATTCCTGTTGGGCATTTTGATATAACAGCCCTCGAATAAGGTTTGAGTTTTTGATGCAACTAACAAAATTTTTTAACCCGTTCTCCCGAGGTTGGCAATTCCGAGAATTGATCTATGGTATGGCAAAGCGAGAAATATTAAGCCGTTACCGTGGGTCATGGTTAGGCGTTCTTTGGACGTTAGTGACGCCTGTTTTATTGTTATTAGTTTACATGTTTGTTTTTGGCTTGATTTTTAAGGCGCGCTGGCCACAGTCTAGCGGCGTAGATGAGGGGTTTGCCTCGTTATTGTTCTGTGGAATTATTGTCTATTTGATGTTCTCGGAAATATTAACACGCTCGCCTCGATTAGTCGTTGATAATGCCAACTATGTTAAAAAGGTCGTCTTTCCGTTGGAGATAATGAGTTGGGTGGCGCTGGTTAATAGTTTGTTCCACTTCTTGATCGCCTGCGGTGTTTTGTTAGCTTTTCTTCTACTTTCAGGAAAAGGGCTGGCTGTTACTTTATTGCTGCTACCTCTTCTCATGCTGCAATTTATCCTTTTTTTAGCGGGGCTTTCTTGGTTTTTAGGCGCGCTAGGGGTATATGTTCGCGATGTTACTTATGTATCAGGCTTTTTGGCAACGGCCATGACCTTTTTAAGTCCGGTGTTTTATCCGGCATCGGCGGTGCCTGAGAAGTTTAGATTTTTGATGGATATTAACCCCCTAACTTATTATATCGAGTCCTTTCGTAAATTGTTGGTGTTAGGTGAGATGCCGAATCCGATCTCTGCGCTGATTGCACTACTGGTATCTGGTGTGATGTTTTACTTTGGGTATTGGTTTTTCCATAAGGTTAGAAAGGGGTTTGCAGATGTGCTTTAAATCTTCATTGATTGTGTCACGCTGCGCTGACAAGGCTTCAATATTAGCCAAGCAGTTACTTGGTGTGAACTTCTCCCTTATCTACGAATTTACGGAAGAGGTGTTTAGTGATGGCTTTTCAGCAAAGAGTCTCGCCTTAAGAGACGAAGGTGAAGAGGTCGCTGTTTCCTCCTTATGCCGTGCTTTTCGTGGCGGCTTTTCTCAGCAGGCTCTGAATCGTTTTTGTGCAAAAAATTTGCAGAACCAGCAAGCACAGCTGCTGGTTGTTGATGGTTTAGATGGTGCATCCTTAGATCTGGTTCGAGTTTCTGCGTTGATGGGAGTTTCATCTTTACTGATTTTAAATGAACCGTCAGAGCCACTCGAATCTCTAGATCAAGACACGCTTCGCTGGATTGAGGAGGCTTTTAAGCATTGCTCTGCCATTGTGGCTTCTAAGGAGGTTCTGGCTTTGTGGGGGGATTTGGCTGTTCATACCCAGGCGTTCAACTCCCTTGAAAGTGCGCTAGAGAATAAGAGCCTGTGGTACCAGGCTGTGGAAAAGCAGTCTTTTAACTATTCTCATTACGAGTTTTGTCTTCGGGATCACCCTTTATTGGTTAGGATGCAGCAACCTGATGTGCGGCATTTTGTTGGGTGTCAGCGGGTTTTGGATTTGGGCTGTGGCGCGGGTATCTTTGTAGACCTGTTAAAAAGAGAGGGTATTCAAGCTAAAGGGGTTGAGCGTGATCCTGTCATTGCTGCCTATGGACGAGGTTTAGGCGTTGATATTATTACAGCCGATGCTCTGACCTATTTAGAGTCAACAAATGATCGGTTTGATGGGATCTATTGCTCCCATTTTGTTGAACATTTGCCGTTTGAGTTGGTGCAAAAGCTGATCACCCTTTTAGCAAATTGCTTAGAAGAGGGTGGGCGTTTAATTATGACTTTCCCTGATCCTGAATCTATTCGTTCACAGTTACTGGGTTTTTGGCGAGACCCAGAGCACGTAAGGTTTTACCATCCTGAGTTAGTGACAGCGGTGGCTCAGGCGGCCATGTTATCCTTGGAGTGGAGTAGCTATGAGGAGCAACCCCATGATGTCACAGGGTTTCCAGTTATGCCAGAGCCTATCGCTATATCACCTGTGGATATGCCAGCTGAGTCTCCGGCGCAACAGTCTCTGAAAGAGCGCATCTTAAGCAAACTGGGTATTATGTCTGTAGCTGCTTATCAACAAAAAGAAAGCTATTGGCAGGCGGTGGCTGCTCAACAACGAGATGTGCTAACTAAATTGCAAGAGCGTACCGATAAGCTGTGGGAAGTTAATAAAACGTGGGCATGGAATGATAATGTAACATTAAAGTTCCGCAAACGGACGGCACAAAACTAGCTTAAGGAAAAAGGCCCTATGAGTGCATTACCTGATGTTGATGTTGTTATCCCTATCTACAAAAACGCGGCGGTTACTCGGGCCTGTTTATCGGCTGTGGAGTCGTCTCTTGCTTCAGCGGGAGTGAGTCATGCCCATGTTGTATTAATTAATGATGCTTCGCCCGAAGAAGATGTGACAACGCTTTGCCGTAAATGGGCGCAAAAAACAGGCTGGCAGTTGATTGAGAATCCAGAGAACTTAGGGTTTGTTGCTACAGTTAATCTGGGGATGGCATTGCATCCAGAGCGTGATGTGCTACTGCTTAACAGCGACACAGAGGTTGCAGGAAACTGGCTCCAGCGGATGCAGCAATGTGCTTATCAATCTGAACGTGTTGGTACTGTAACCCCTTTATCGAATAATGCGACTATTTGCTCCTATCCTGCTTTCCTTGAGGATAACCCTTTACCGGCATCGCTGAGTATCAGTGAGATTGATGAGGTTGTCGCGCAGACGAATGCTGGCATCTCTGCTGAGATTCCCACAGCGGTAGGATTTTGTATGTATATTCGCCGAGACTGTTTAAACGAGATCGGACTGTTTGATGTCGAGCATTTTGGCAAAGGCTATGGCGAAGAGACAGATTTCAGTCGCCGTGCCAGCCGAGCTGGCTGGCAAAATGTATGTGCGCTAGATACCTTCGTGCTTCATCAAGGTGGGGTAAGTTTTGGTGAGAGCGCACTTGCTCGCATTGAACATGCAGAGCAGATGATGTGTCAACTACACCCTGATTATGGCGATGTTGTTAGTGAGTTTGTGCGACAAGATCCCCTTAAAGTATGGCGAGATCGTATAGATGATGCGCTGCTGCAGTACAACCCTATGGTGAGTGCCGACTTACTTAAAAGTCATCAACGATATCGTGATAAACTATTATCCATAGTCACTGACCGATTTGACTCTGACAGGCTCCTAACTGTTGAAAATGCAACACTTAAACGGCAAATTGCCGAAGTACGAGAGCAGTTTGAGAAAACGGATCAGGCCTTAGGGCAGGCACAGCATATAGTTACAGATAAAAATGCCATGATCTCTTCGCTTTCTGGTGAGCTTGAAGCGATCAAAAACTCAAAATTTTGGCGTCACACCGCCTTTATTCGAAAATTATTAGGAACGTTATGACAGTTAACACACATGCATACACTAGCATTACCTCAAACTATTTACCGAAAGCACGTGTTTTAGCTGAGTCGATCAAGCGTGTTGATCCATCCGTGACGTTTCATCTTATTCTATCGGATGATTTACCGGCCGGTTTTGATCTGACGAATGAAGCCTTTGATAGCGTCATTTTTGCAGAAGATCTACCGATTGAAAACTTTAAACCTTGGGTTTTCTCCCATGCGGTTGTGGAGTTATGCACTGCTGTTAAAGGAGCGGCGCTTGAGTATATTTTTGAGCACCATCAGGCTGAACAGGTTTTCTATTTTGATCCAGATATGGCGGTTTTTTCCCGCTTAGACGATTTGCAAACAAGTTTGGCGCAGCACAGCTTTGTCTTGACGCCTCACCAAACTATGCCAGAGACATCAACAGCTGCCATTATGGATAACGAAATGGCGAGCTTAAAGTACGGTGTTTTCAATCTGGGCTTTCTAGGTGTAAGAAACGTACCGGAGGGTCGCCGATTTGCACAGTGGTGGAACCAGCGATTACTCCAGTTTTGCCGTGATGACCGCCCAAGTGGCTTATTTACTGATCAGAAATGGGTCAATCTTGCCCCCTGCTTTTTTGATGATATTGGTGTCTTGCGTTCACCGGCTTACAACGTGGCGACTTGGAATCTTACCAACCGTATAGCAACAGGTAGCATCGCAGAAGGCGTTAAGATCAACGATGAGCCACTAGGTTTTTATCATTTTTCTGGGTTTGATAGCGGTGCGCAGGAGATCATGCTGAATAAGTATGGTAAAGAGAGCCCCGTGTTGTTTGAACTGCGAGATTGGTATATCCGCGAATGTGAGCGTAATGGCCAAAGTGAGTTGGGTAAGTTACCGTCTAAATATGCCTTCTTTGATGATGGAACACTTATTACTAATGCTCAGCGCTTGCTGTATCGTGACCGTGAAGACTTGAAAATGGCGTTCCCTGACCCTTTCTCTACGCAAGATAAAGGTGGCTATAAAGCATGGTATGCACAAAACGCTATTGAGCCTCAGCAAACAGGTGTAGTGACGATTGAGGCAAATGCAGGCTTTACCGATGTGTTGTCAGCAATGGGTGATTACTTTGAAAATATCAGTAACACACCGCGTGCGAGCAATCGCGTTAAGAAGCTTCTGCTGAAACTCATGGGACGCGGTATGCATTTAGGTGTTCGATTGGTCAGAGCTATCTAACGTCTAAGGTCTAAGTGATGAGCATGGAAGATCATTCAGGTCGCAATGTTAGCTGGCAGATTGTTGTTGTTTGTTTTGCCGCTGATGCTAATGGTCTGGGCAAGACGCTTCTTGCCCTAAAAGCGCGCTCGTTAAAGCAGCATGTGGTGGTACTGGCTAGTGATACCCCGGCGCTTCGCGCTCAGGTTGAAGCGTTGGGAATTACAGCAGACTTTTGTTTACCTGATGTATTACCTTCTTACGGCTACTGGTCTACCTTGTTTCCACTGCTACCTTGTTCATCTGATCAGGATTTATTAGTAGTCAGGGCGGGCGTTGATCTGCCTGACCGTTGGGATGCTCGACTAATGGCGGTAGCATCTGCCGCGGGTGATACCTTAGCTGCGGTATCGCCCTTGTCATCCAGAAATCGTCTTTTCTCTATCTTTTCTGATCCTAGCCATTCTTCAACTTTATCGGTAGAAGAGATTGATCAGTGGTTAAACCATTATTCCCACGGTGCGATCTTTGATCTGCCGTGTATCAATCAGTCGGTAACTAGATTAAGTGGTGGTTGGTGGAATACACTAACAACGGAAGCATCGGATAGCGCGATTTATCAGGCTTTATATGCAACTGACTATGCCGTTCTTGGCATGGATGCGCTGTTTGTTGATGACAGTGATTTGGCTGTACATGACTATCCAGATGTCTACCCACAAGCGGTATATGATCGATTAGCGCAGTACCACCCCTTGGCAACGATTCGGCATGCATTAACTGAGTTGTCTGGGCGTGTCGAAGCTCCGGCGGAAATTATAAAATGTTTACCGATACAACTCCATATTGCCCATAGCTGGGGAGGTGGATTAGGGCGTTGGGTAGAAGATTACATCGCAGGTGACAAACATCACCATAATTGGGTGCTCAGACCTATTGGGGATTGGAGCGCATTTGGGCAAACCATCGCTCTTTATGAAACTGCTGAAATGTCAGTGCCTTTAAAAACTTGGACACTAGCTCGACCCATTGTATCCATTGCCCAGTCTCATGAAGAGTATCGCGCTATCCTGAGTGAACTGATCGAAGAGTATCATGTGGAGTTCTTGGTGATCTCTTCGTTGATAGGGCATTCTTTGGATCTGCTCAAGACTGGGCTGCCGACCCTCTACTTATTTCACGACTACTTCCCATTTTGCCCTGCGTTGTATGCTACTTATACGACCCCCTGTAGTCATTGTGATGACCAGAAAATGCGAGAGTGTCGGCGCAATAACCCGTTACATGAATTCTTTCTCCATGATAACGATGAACATTGGGAAGCTATTCGTCGTCGTTTTCTTGAGTGGGTGGTGCAACCTAATATACAGATGGTGGCTCCTTCACAGTCGGTTGTTGATCGCTTAGCGCAGTTATCTGATCAGTTTTCTGGTGGCGCTATTGCCGTGATTGAGCATGGCCTGAAGTCAGAGATGATTAAAGGTTTAGCTCCCCACAAAGATAGTCCATCTGTACATGAGCAAAAACTCAAGATCGTTATGCTCGGGAGTGTCTCAGTACAAAAAGGAGAGCACTTATTGGCTGAGATTATTGCACCTCTGGCCAAATTTGCCGATCTCATTTTGCTTGGTACCGGCGAGGGAGGTAAGCGGTTTAAAGGGCAATCGGGTGTTACAGTGGTGGAGCATTATGCGTGGCATGAGCTTGGTGCTTTGCTGCGAGAGTATCAGGTGGATATGGGATTGCTGTTGTCTACGGTGCCTGAAACCTTTAGTTATACGCTAAGTGAGCTATGGGCGGCCAAGCTGCCGGTCGTAGCTACTAGAATCGGTGCTTTTGAAAGCCGTATTCAACAGGGTAAAAATGGTTGGTTGGTGGAGCTTACACCTGACGCGATTCTCTCTCAGCTGCAAACTCTCAATGGCGCTAGAGAGTTGATTGCCCAAGCAAAAGCACAGCTGATGTTGGTTGAAGAAACAACGATTGAGAATATGGCCGATACGTATTTTGCAAAAGCGCCAGTGCTACCTGAATTTTCGATCAAACGTTATCGGCTTCCACGTAAAATTGGTACGAGTGCAGCGCAGCAGGAGCAAGCGCGTGCGCTATATATCAACCATCAAGTTTCTTACCGGCAGGTGCTCGTTGAATTTTTAGAGTACTCACAGGCAAAACTTACAGGGACGCCAAGAATTCCACGATGGCTGCGTGGTATTATAGGTCGCTCAGTTTCATTGGCGCTTCGTCTCATCCGTCGATAGCCCGTTTAGTGATTTATTGTAGGCTTGTCGATTATGAAGTATATGGCGTTTTATTTTCCGCAGTTTCATACCACCCCTGAAAATAGTCGATGGTGGGGTGAGGGCTTTACCGATTGGCAGTTGGTGAAAAAGGCACAACCTCTTCATGATGGGCACTACCAACCTAGGCAACCCCTGAATGAAAACTATTATGACTTGTCGGATAAGCAAGTTGTCGCTTGGCAAGCGTCGTTGGCACAGAAGTATGGCCTGCATGGTTTCAATTTTTATCATTATTGGTTTGATGGCAAGTTAATGCTTGAAAAGCCCATGGAAGCTTTTCGGGATAATCTAGATCACCAACTTTCCTACTGCATCACATGGGCGAATGAAACCTGGACACGGCAATGGGTTGGTGATCCTGAAGTCTTGCTACAGCAAAATTACTCAGCGGATAAGTCTCAGTGGATTATTCACTTTAACTATCTACTGAGTTTCTTTCAGGATGAGCGCTATAAAAAAGTTGATAATAAACCGGTTTTTTGTATCTATCGGCCTGAACTGCATAGCTATCTTGAGGGCTATATCGACTGCTGGAATCAATTGGCTAAAGAGCAGGGATTTGCGGGTATCCATTGGGTGGCAATCAAGTCCTATCCTATGGTGAATGAGGCGTCTATTTACCGCTTATTTGATGCGGTCATTAAATTTCAGCCACGGGTCTTCTTTAATGAGCAAAAGTCACAGCGCTCGACACTTTGGAAACGTCTGCAGCCTATGCTACGAATGTTGCCTGAAGCCATACAAATAAAGCTTGCACATATAAAACAAGCTCGGGCTAGAGCGACCTGCTTTGATTATGAACAGCTATGGAGGTCGATTATTCTGGATGCCTTAAACGATGCTGCCCCTGTGCTGCAATCTGTTGCCGTGGATTGGGATAATACGCCTCGCTATGGAGCGCGTAGCCATTATCTGCAGGGGGCATCCCCTGAGGTTTTTGCAGTACAGCTCGAGAAGCTGACACAGGTCGAGCAAAGCAAAGGCAACGATCTTATCTTTATAAATGCATGGAATGAGTGGTCCGAAAGTGCTTATTTAGAGCCTGATCAGCGCTTTGGGTATGAGTATCTTGATGTGATTCGTGACTTGAGTCGTCGTTACGCAGAAGACAGTCAGGCAGGTCAAGTATGACCACCCTCAGTCAAAACGAGCAATCATTACCGAAAGTGACGGTGTTGCTGGCAGCCTATAATGGGGTGCAGTGGCTGGACGAACAGGTAGACTCGATCTTAGGCCAAGAGGGTGTTGATATCACATTAGTAGTCAGTGTTGATCAATGTGATGACGGCACTTATGCCTGGTTTGAAACTCGCGCCCAAACCGAACAGCGCATTACACTACTGCCTAGCGTTAAATTAGGCTCTGCGGCGCAGAATTTTTTTCATTTGATACGAGCTGCCGTTGCCGATAAGGCCGATTATATCTGCTTGGCGGATCAAGATGATATCTGGCTGGAATCAAAAACCATGCGTGCGATTTCATGGCTGAACGAACAGCAGGCTGATGGCTATTCCAGTGATGTTTTGTCATTTTGGCCTGATGGTAAAGAGCGATTGATTATTAAATCCCAACCTCAACGCGCTAAAGATTACCTATTGGAAGCCCCTGGGCCAGGCTGTACATTTTTATTAAACCGATCACTTTTTTCAGCCTTTCAACAGTTTGTTAACCAATATCAGCCTGATGTGGCTAGTTTGCATTATCACGATTGGTTTATTTATGCCTTTGCACGTGCCCATGGTTTTCATTGGGTCATTGACGACCATGCGATGGTTCGATATCGCCAGCACCATGCCAATGAGCAGGGGGCAAATGTCGGCTGGAAATCTAAACTAAAGCGTGCCCAAACGGTACTAGCGGGAAACTGGTTTGACCAAGTTTATAGAACGGCGGTGTTGTTATCTCCTGATGATCCTCAAGCCAAAGCGCTTGCTAATCAGCTTCGTCAGGGGCGCTTAGGCTTTGTACGTTTGGCATTAGAGTCCTTTGACTATCGCCGAAAAAGAAAAGAGCGCTGGTTGCTAATGATCAGTTGTTTAGCCGTTGCTCTAATCGGATTTAAACCACCGACTTTTAATGGGTCGTTGGAGCGTGATAAGTCATGAATACTTGGCTCTTGATTAGCTTGGCGCTGGTGGCAGTAACCTCTTTTATTCTAACCGCCGTTGTACGTGCCTATGCAGTACGCATACAGATGATAGATCAGCCTGTAGAGCGAAGTTCTCACTCTATACCCACACCGAGAGGCGGTGGGTTGGGTTTTGTCGTGACGTTCTTGCTAGGCGGGGTATTACACGCGTTATGGTTCTCTAGTCATGACTATCAGCCCCTTGGTTTGCTATTAGCTGCTTTTCTCGTGGCAGGAATAGGCTTTATGGATGATCATCGACATATACCAGCGAGGTGGCGCTTACTGGTGCATATCCTCGCGGCCAGCCTGTTGAGCTGGGCGATACCCATACCGGAGACAGTAGCTCTCTTTGGGGTGCTGTTGGATGACGTGCTCTATATCCCTATCGTCATGGTAGCTTTGGTTTGGCTGATTAACTTATTCAACTTTATGGATGGCATTGATGGTATTGCGAGTATCGAAGCGGTGAGTGTGTTACTTGTTGCGGGGTATTTGTTGCTAGATGCGCAAGCTACGGATCAAGCTATCCTGTTATTTGGATTGGCTGCTGCTGTGGCAGGCTTTTTATATTGGAATTTACCTCCTGCAAAAATTTTCATGGGAGATGTGGCCAGTGGTTTTTTGGGGCTGATGCTAGGTGGGGCTGCTCTACTATGCTGGCAGCAGGGAGGTCATTATCTGATGGCTATTCTGATTATGCTTGCGGTCTTTATAGTCGATGCGACCTGCACACTGTTGGTTCGATTGGCAACAGGGCAGCGTGTGTTCGATGCTCACAGGCTGCATGGTTATCAAAAATTAACCGTTATGTGGGGAAGTCATGGGCGGGTCAGCTACGCTGTATTGGCTATCAATCTCTTATGGTTGTGCCCTCTAGCGCTACTGGCTGCTCATTTACCTGAACAGAGTTTCTGGCTATTGGTTATCGCTTACGCACCTTTGCTAGCCGGTGTGATATATTTACGGGCAGGCCTGCTTGAAGAAGAAAAGTAAATGTTAACCTACATTCTACAATTGCCCCGCGCAGCAAAACGGCTTATCTCTTTGGCCGCCGATGTCATCTTACTGTCGGTGGCATTCTGGGGAGGCTATTGGGTTCGGTTGGACCATCTTACACCTATCGATGGGCGTGAGCAGTGGCTGCTGCTAGCGGCTGTCATCCCGGTGACTCTATTTGTCTTTATTCGTATTGGGCTCTACCGTGCGGTTCTGCGCTTTGTCAGCTTTCGTGTACTTTGGACCGTGGCATTAGGCGTATTTCTTTCGACCCTATTTTTAGTCTTGGCTGCTTTCTATTTCAACACGTTCTTGCCTCGATCAGTGCCGGTTATCTATTTTGCCTTCTCGCTGATTTTAGTGGGAGGAGTGCGCTTGTTCTTTCGTATGGTCTATCAAAACACCCGTGGCTCGCGCATACCTGTTGTTATTTATGGCGCAGGCCCTGCAGGGAGACAGTTACACCAAGCACTGAATCAAGGGGCTGAATACTTTGCGGTTGGCTATGTAGAAGATAATCCGAGAGTTATTGGCAGCTTTATTCAAGGGCTGGAGGTCTTCAATGCGGCAGCCCTAGAAGGACTTATTGCACAGCATGAAGTGAAAAAAGTATTTTTAGCGGTACCTGAGAGTAATAAAGTGGATCGCCAGCGTATCCTCAAGCGTTTGGAGTCTGTTTCCTGTGAAGTATTATCCATTCCTAGTGTGGTTGACCTGATCGAAGGTAATGCAAAAATTGATGAGCTGAAAGAGGTATCAATCGACGATCTGCTTGGTAGGGAGCCTGTTACTCCAATCGTACAACTGATGGAAGCGGATATTGCGAATAAAGTGGTACTGGTTAGTGGTGCTGGTGGCTCTATAGGTTCAGAGCTGTGTAGGCAAATTGTTCGCTCCCAGCCTGCCACGTTGGTGCTTTTTGAATTATCGGAGTTCGCCCTTTACCAAATTGAGAAAGAGTTAAGGCAAATTATTGAACACGATAAGCTGCACATTAAGCTAGTCCCTTTGCTGGGTACAGTGCAGAATGAACAGCAGCTTTACAAAGCCTTCAAGGATTATGCTGTGCAAACGGTTTATCATGCAGCTGCCTATAAGCATGTTCCGTTGGTGGAAGCCAACGTTATTGAGGGCGTAAGGAATAATGTGTTTGGCACCCTTAGCTGCGCTCAAGCGGCGATCTTGGCCCAAGTAGAAACCTTTGTATTGATCTCCACGGATAAAGCGGTCAGGCCTGCAAATGTGATGGGCGCGACTAAACGATTAGCTGAGCTTATTTTGCAAGCTTTGGCCAGAGAGCAATCGGTAACTCGTTTTGCAATCGTGCGTTTTGGCAATGTATTAGGTTCCTCAGGCTCAGTTGTCCCTTTGTTTAGGCAGCAAATTAAGCGAGGGGGGCCTGTCACAGTAACCCACGAAGATGTTGTACGTTACTTTATGACGATTCCAGAAGCCGCGCAGCTGGTTATTCAGGCTGGAGCCATGGGGCGAGGTGGGGATGTTTACGTGCTTGATATGGGTAAGCCCGTTAAAATCATGGAACTGGCACGTCGTATGATTCGTTTAAGTGGCTTAACTCCGAAGGAGCCTGAGACTCCGGATGGAGATATGGAGATCAAAGTGACAGGGCTGCGCCCCGGAGAGAAACTCTATGAAGAGCTATGGCTAGGCGAGCATCTTCGCGGTACTGAGCATGCGCGTATCATGTCGGCTGATGAGGTATACGTTGAATGGCCAGTGCTATCGACGCTTTTGGCGCGTTTGCGGGAAGCTTGCGATGAATCAAACGATGCGGCAATTATCGAGATATTTTTATCCGCAGCGTTAAACTTTCATCCTGCAAATGAAGCATTTAACCAAGCAAAAATTGCATCATAGGCATATTGATAAAAACGGGCAGGTTTGGTCTGGTTTTTAAAGGGTAGTTATGGAATCTAAGGTATTTTTAATAACCGGTGGAGCAGGTTTTATCGGTTCTGCCGTGGTACGCGAGTTAATTAAGCACACGCATCATCAAGTGGTGGTGGTAGATAAGCTCACTTATGCGGGTAATCTAGAATCACTAGCAGAGGTCTCAAATAACCCGCGCTACCGTTTTTATGCTTACGATATCTGCGACAAATCGCTCATGGAGGCGGTTTTTTCTGATCATCAGCCTGATATCGTCATGCATTTGGCAGCAGAGAGTCATGTAGATCGCTCTATTGATGGCCCAGGCGACTTTATCCAAACCAATATTGTTGGCACCTACACACTGCTTGAAGCCGCCCGCAAATATTTTGTTGAACTAAAGCGAAGTGCACCCGAGAAAGCTGGCAACTTTCGTTTCCATCACATATCAACCGATGAGGTGTATGGTGACTTACATGGCGTAGATGATCTGTTTGTCGAGACTACACCATATGCACCTAGCTCACCTTACTCTGCCAGCAAAGCAAGCTCTGATCACTTAGTTAGAGCATGGCAGAGAACCTTTGGGCTACCCACGTTAGTCACTAACTGCTCTAACAACTATGGCCCTTATCATTTCCCTGAAAAACTTATCCCTCTCATGATTTTAAACGCATTGGAGGGTAAGCCACTGCCTGTTTACGGAGATGGCAAGCAAGTACGTGACTGGTTGTATGTAGAAGATCATGCAAGAGCATTAATTACCGTAGCCCAGAACGGTGATATTGCAGAGACTTACAATATTGGTGGGCATAATGAAAAACAGAACATTGAAGTAGTTCATCTGTTGTGTGATCTTTTGGATGAATTTAGGCCTGCTAGCCAAAACCCTGCGTTAGGAGTATCCAGCTACAAAGAGTTAATCACCTATGTGGCAGACCGTCCTGGGCATGATCAACGTTACGCAATTGACGCCAGCAAAATAGAAAAAGCACTCGGCTGGACGCCCGACGAGACGTTTGAAACCGGTATGCGAAAAACCGTGCAGTGGTATCTGAATAATGAACAGTGGTGGCGGCGAGTATTAGATGGCAGCTATCAGCGTGAGCGACTAGGGGTGGCTCCATGAGAATTCTAGTGACTGGGGGGAGTGGGCAAGTTGGGTTTGAATTGCAACGTAGCCTCACACTCTATGGTGAGGTGGTAGCGCCAAACCGAATGGAGCTGGATCTTTCTGATGAGCAAGCTGTGATCAACTACTTACAGCAGCTGCAGCCGGATATGATCGTCAATGCGGCGGCTTGGACGGCAGTGGATCTTGCAGAAAGCCGTTCTGATGATGCTTACCAGCTCAATCACAGGCTGCCAAAAATACTAGCGGAATATAGTGCTCGCTGCGATAGCTGGTTAATCCATTACTCCTCAGACTATGTTTATCCCGGAGATGGCGAACAACCTTGGTCTGAATCAGATACGACGGGGCCGTTGTCGGTCTATGGCGCCAGTAAATTGGCTGGGGATGAGTCAGTTATCGAGTCGGGTGCCGACGCTCTGATTTTTAGAACCAGTTGGGTTTATGGTGCGCGAGGCAATAACTTCATGAAAACCATGCTGCGTTTAGGTGCTGAACGTACGGCTCTCAATGTGGTCGCTGATCAGTGGGGAGCGCCTACGCCAGCAAGGTTGATCGCCGATGTTACTGCTCTAGCGATAGATCGCATTGTGCAAAAGCGGCCTATTGCCACTGGTATCTATCATTTAGCACCTCAAGGTGAAACGAATTGGTGTGAATTTTCTAAGTTAATTTTTAGTGAAGCGATTAAACGCGAGCAACCTTTGGCTATTCAACCAAATGCGGTTCATGCCATCACTACAGCTGATTATCCCGTCCCAGCGGCTCGACCGAAAAACTCGCGTTTAAATCTCTCTAAACTTGAAGCGGCCCTTAATGTTAAGATGCCTGCTTGGCAAGCTCAGCTGATACTAACGCTGGACGAGTACCTCAGTATGAAAGGAACGGTATAAATGAGTCGTAAAGGTATTGTTTTGGCAGGAGGGTCAGGTACACGCCTGCACCCTATTACGCGTGGCGTATCTAAGCAGCTACTCCCCATCTATGATAAGCCAATGATCTTTTACCCTATTTCAGTGCTGATGTTGGCGGGTATTCGCGATATTTTGATTATCTCGACACCGGAAGATCTACCTCAGTATGAAAAGTTGCTAGGTAGCGGTGAAGAGTATGGTGTCAATTTTAGTTATGCTGTCCAACCAACACCGGATGGCCTTGCGCAAGCGTTCCTGATTGGTGAAGAGTTTATCGGTAGCGATTCGGTTTGTTTGGTATTAGGCGATAATATTTTCCACGGGCAAGGGTTCTCTGAACAGCTCAAGCGTGCCTCGGCAATGCAAGAAGGTGCGACGGTATTTGGCTATTTAGTTCATGACCCAGAACGTTTCGGTGTTGTGGAGTTTGATCAAGTAGGCAAGGCGATCTCTATCGAAGAGAAGCCGGCGCAGCCAAAATCGAACTATGCAGTCACCGGGCTCTACTTCTATGACAATGATGTGATAGATATTGCCAAGCAAGTGACACCATCGGATCGGGGTGAGCTAGAGATCACCAGCGTTAATAACGCCTACCTTAATCGAGGTAGCCTGCGCGTTGAAAAGCTTGGGCGTGGTTTTGCTTGGCTAGATACTGGAACTCACGACAGCTTGCTGGAGGCATCTCAATATGTTCAGACGATTGAACATCGTCAAGGGTTGAAAATTGCCTGTCTAGAAGAGATTGCTTGGCATAATCGTTGGATTAGCGCAGATCAACTGCGCCAGAGTGGGGCTAGCCTGAATAAAACCAGTTATGGACAATATCTATTGAAATTGGCCGGAGAGGGCTAAAGATTGTGGAGTTTACCCCGTTAGCTATTCCTGATGTCGTGTTGATTACACCTAAAGTATTTGGTGATGAACGTGGTTTCTTTATGGAAACCTTTCAGCAACAAGCTTTTGAAGAAAACTGTGGTGAAGTGTGCTTTGTACAAGATAACCACAGTAAATCAGCCAAAGGCGTTTTGAGAGGCTTGCACTACCAGACAGAAAACACCCAAGGTAAGCTGGTGCGTGTTGTTCAAGGTGAAGTTTTTGATGTGGCGGTCGATATGAGAAAAAGCTCCCCAACCTATGGTCAGTGGGTGGCGGCTCTGCTGTCAGCAGAAAACAAACAGCAACTATGGGTGCCAGCAGGCTTTGCTCATGGGTTTTATGTCACCTCGGAAACCGCTGAGTTTGTCTATAAGTGTACAGATTATTACAACCCCGGGGCAGAAGTGTCGGTGCACTGGAACGATCCGAATATCGGTATTGAGTGGCCGATAGCTAAGGACGAGCAGCCAGCGTTGTCCGAGAAAGATAAAGCGGGTGTAGCATTTGTTGATGCACCACCCTGTTAGAAATGTAATTGTTAAGCTAGTGTCATGCATCCTTGGTATAAAGTAGACTGCTCAAAACAGTCTGCCCGATTTTCTGAGTTTGTTTGAGCGCTCAAATATAATAGAATGACATTCATTATGGATGTAATAAAAGGGAGTCGTATCGTGCGATTTGATGTTAAACGAAACTGTCGTTGGTTGAGTGTGGTTTTAATCGGTTTCGCCGTTACAGGGTGTGCTTCACAGATGTCATCCTATATGGCTGAAGCACCGGCTACCCGCCCAGCAAATTTAGTCAGCGAAGATATCGCTGCTTTTCTTCAAAATACCGAAGCCGGTTCAAGGCAAGCATTCGACCAGTCCCCATGGGGTGAGCAAGTAACCATCGTAGCTGATGGGGCTTATGCGTCGGCTACTGGTGCCGAGTGCCGCCCGTTAACCATCTTAAAGCCAGACAGTGATAACCGCGCACTAGCGTGCTCAAAAAACGGAGCAGATTGGTATTCTGTTCGTGTTTTGTCTGCCTCAAAGTAATAGTTAGCCCTGTAACGAATAAGGATGGCGAATAGATCATGTTAATTAAAGCAAAGTGGTTGGCAGTCGGCGTGATGGGCCTCATCAGCGCAGCGGCAAGTGCCACAACAATCAATACAGGTGCAGGTGGACTCAGCCAGCAAGATCAAGTGCAAGCAGTAACCGCGGTTCGAGATGTGCCAACAACCAACTGGCGTAGCGGTACATATGGCGCCGTTCCTAATGCGAAAGCAACGGTAAGCGCTATTATGCCGTATGGCGAGCAGCTGTTTACAGGTGGCTTTCGTGGCGTTCGCTCTGATGGGCTGAATCCTGAATATCGAATTGCGCCAGGTGACTTAATAACCCTCCGATTGTGGGGAGCGGTGGAGTTAGAGCGTGTCTTACCAGTGGATGCTCAAGGCTATGTATTTATTCCCTCGATTGGCCCGGTGAAAGTACAAGGCAGCACCCAGCAAAACCTTAATGGTATTGTTAAATCCGCAGTGCAATCGGTTTACCCAGAGAATGTAAGCGTCTATACCAACCTGCAAGGCGTGCAGCCTGTTGCTGTGTTTGTAACAGGTGAAGTCGAAAACCCAGGGCGCTATGCGGGCGCACCGCATGACTCAGTACTCTACTTCCTTGACCAGGCGGGTGGTATTGATACTCAACTGGGTAGCTTCCGAACGGTAAAAGTAAAGCGCAATGGTAAAGTCATTGCCTCAGCAGACCTATATAAGTTCTTAGGCGATGGTGTATTACCAAAAATACAATTCCGCGATGGTGATAGTGTGATTGTAGAGCGACGTCAGGCTGTTGTGACCGTAACGGGTGATGTCGAGCGTGAATACTTCTACGAACTAACCGCCAAAGAAAATACAGGTAAAAGCCTGTTGAAATACGCAAGAACCAAACCGGGCATTACCCATGTGTTGGTTCGAGGTGTACGTGCAGAAGGCCCAGTGTCACGTTATTACAAACTATCTGAGTTTGGTAATGTAAAATTACATAATGGCGATGATGTGCTGTTTAGCTCCGACCTGCAGGATGGAACAATCGTTGTTCAGGTAGAAGGTAGCTACTACGGCCCTTCTCGCTATGCAGTGCCTAAAGATACCTCGTTAACTGAGTTCTTGGATAACGTTGCTGTACCATCGGATCTAACTGATACCCGCAGTGTTTCTTTACGACGTTTAAGTGTTGCAGCACGTCAGAAAGTTTCTTTGCAAGAGAGCTTACGCCGTTTGGAGACAACCTATTTAGGTGCGCCATCCTCCACGCCGCAAGAAGCTGAAATTCGTATCAAAGAAGCGGAGCTGATCTCTGACTTTATCAAGCGTGCGGCACAGGTTGAACCTAATGGCCGTATGGTGATTGCAGATAACGGCAAAGTCTCTGATATTCGCTTGCAAGATGGTGACGTTATCACCATTCCTGAAGCCACAGACTCCTTGCTGATTACCGGTGAAGTCTTAGTACCGCAAGCTGCTGTGTTCACCTCCGGTAAAGATGCCATGGATTATATTGAGCGCGCTGGTGGATTTACGCAACACGCCGACAAAGACAATATTTTAGTTGTCCGTTTAAATGGTGAAGTGCGTAAAGCCACAGATGTAAGCCTACAACCCGGCGACGAGATACTGGTTTTACCAGCGGTGCCAACGAAAAACCTACAGCTTGCAACCAGCATCACTCAGATTCTGTATCAGCTAGCCGTAGCAGCTAAAGTGGCAATCGATTTGTAATGAGCACTGTTGAACATGTTAAGCGTTCTCCATTAAAAGTAACACTGGGGGTTTGGAAAGCATTAATTATTAGAGATGCTTTGCAACGAACCATGGCAGAACGCTTTTCATGGTTTTGGATGTTAGTTGAACCCATATCCCATGTAGTGCTTTTTATTGCAGTAAGGGAGGTTCTAGGTAGGGTTCGCTTTTTATCCGGTGCTGAGTTTATACCTTGGTTAGTGGTTGGCTTGATGACCTTCTTTGTTTTTAGAGAAGGTTTTTTGAGATCCATTGGTGCAATTGATGCCAATAAAGCGCTGTTTTCCTACCGGCAAGTTAAGCCTGTTGATACCGTTATTGCTCGAGCTTTCGTTGAAGGACTCCTGAAAAGCTTTATCTTTATAATCCTGATTATAGGTTTTGAACTTATTGGCATACACATTATGCCAGCAGATCCCATAAATGCCTTTCTACTTTGGGCTTTAGCGTGGATGCTTGGCCTTGGGGCGGGCTTGTTTTTCTCAGTCGCGAACTCACTAGTATTAGAAGTAGGCATTATTGTTCGGGTAATGGTGCTGCCTTTGTACTTCTTATCCGGTGTAATGATCCCTCTCAATTTTCTACCCCACGATATAATGGTTTATCTGATGTACAACCCCTTATTGCATCTAATAGAGCTAATGCGTGCTGCTTTTTTTGAAGGCTATCGTCCCATTAACAATATTCAGGTGCTCTATGTTGTTTGGTGGGCTGTTATCTTGATGGCGTTGGGATTAGCGATGCATTTGCGGTTTGAGTATAGGGTTAAAGCATCGTGATTATTTTAAACAACGTATATAAACGCTATAGGCACCATCGTACACGCGATTGGGTGTTAAAGGACTTAAATTTTGGCATCCCAACGGGTGTTAGTGTTGGGTTGATTGGTGCGAATGGCGCAGGCAAATCAACTTTATTACGTTTGATTGGCGGTATGGATACACCTGATCGGGGAGAGATACACCGGCTGTGCCGAGTATCTTGGCCTATAGGCATCGGTGGCGGTTTTCAAGGCTCGATGACAGGCAGGCAAAACGTTAAATTTGTCGCGCGGGTCCATGGTAACGATAGTGATATCAAGCAGATAATTGATTATGTAGAAGCCTTTGCGGAAATTGGAAAGGCATTCGATCAGCCTGTTAAAACCTACTCCAGCGGTATGCGAGCACGTCTGGCCTTTGGCTTGTCGTTGGCATTTGACTTCGATGTGTATTTGTCAGATGAAGCGACCTCTGTTGGGGATGCGGTTTTTAAAGAAAAGGCAAAAAAAGCATTTAAAGACAAAATAGGGCAGTCCAGTTTAATTATGGTTTCACACTCGGAAAGTATACTGAAAGATTTATGCCAAGCGGGGATCTGGTTAAAAAACGGAGAAGCGATCTGGTTTGATGACGTAAATGAAGCCCTAACAGAATATCGCAAAGGATAAAATGGAATGAAACGCTGGTTACTTGAACACCCTTATTGGTTGTTATGTGTAAGTGCGATTATTGTCGTGACTTTTTATTGGGGTGTTTTGGCTTCAGATCGGTATGTATCTGAAACCAATATAGTACTAGAAAGCCCTGCTATAGCACCTGCCTCGTTTAGCTTCTCATCAATTTTGACGGGTAGCGGAGGATCTAAAGACTTGCTTCTCTTGAAAGACCACTTACTTTCTGTCGATATGATGAAAAAGGTCGATGCTGCTTTAGGCTTAAAAGCACACTACTCGAACGGCGATATCGACTTCATCTCCAGACTGGATTCAGATGCACCTACTGAAGAGTTTCATGAATATTACGCAAAGCGAATACGGGTAGTAATGGATGATTATGCTCAGGTATTACGTATACAGGTGCATGCTTTTAATCCACTAATGGCAAAAAATATAGCTGATATGTTGTTAGCCGCAGGTGAGTCCCATATGAATGCGATGGGGCAACGCCTTGCAGCTGAACAGGTGAAATTTATAGAACAGCAGGTAACAGAACTGGGTGATCGCCTAGCCACCGCTAGAGATGCGCTACTTGTTTATCAGAACCAGTATGGATTGATCTCTCCCAGTAGCACAGTGGAGAGTTTAACATCAGTAGTGGCAGCATTAGATGCGGAGTTGTCGAGTAAAAGAACAGAAAGAAGTGTATTACTCAACTACCAAAGTGCTAAATCCCCCGTCGTTATGCGCTTGAACAATGAGATAGCCGCACTAGAAAATCAGATTGAAGAAGAAAAATCGAGAATGACTGCGCGACAAGGGGACGCTTTAAACAAAATTACAGCCGAATATGAAACCCTAGAGTTACAGGCTAAGTTTGCACTGGATCTGTACTCAAATGCACTAGGTGCACTAGAAAACACCCGTGTAGAGTCCGTACGTAAGCTCAAACAAATATCGGTGCTGCAAGCGCCTACGTTGCCGGAATATGCCGTTGAACCACGTAGGCTTTATAACATCATTACTTTCATCATGATGGCGGTACTCATAACTTTAATAATTCAGTTGTTAGATACTGTAGTGCGTGAACACAAAGACTAATGTGGGCACGAGTGATGTTTTTCGAAAGGAACCGGGCGGCATGAAGGTATTAATAAGTGTCAAAACGAAGGGAGCACTTTGGGAATGAGTTTTGTTATGGGAGCATTTCCGTACTCAAGCTGGGAACAAGTAATCCCTCTGTTGGAAAAGTATGGGTGGTTATCGGGGCAGGTCCAAGATGTAGAATGTTGGCTAGACTCCGATAATGGCGAAACTCCGGTATTGATTATTCATAGGCGCCCTGAATACCTTGTGGCTGCTGCAATTGCCGACGGACTAGCGCCAAGTGAGGCATGTAATAAATGGGAGCAACAGGCTAAGAAACTTCTGGAATGGTTAAAACGTAACCGGCGGCGTGCGTGTTTAGTCGAGATAGACGCGCTGTTGTCGGCAGACGCAAACTTATGTGAATTGGGTGAGCGATTGGGGGTGACGAAACCTGCTCCAGAGCCTATTTCTATAGAGCTTCCTGATATACACCCATTGCACTTGCTTTTGGCTTTACAGTTGGTACGCCAGTCTGAACAGTGCGCTCTGTTATTGGCTGAGCTGGACGCCAGTACCTTACCCCTGACTACCCAGTCTTTTTGCGAGCCTACCATTGCGTTGGATGGTTTGGTGAAGCAATTACAGAGTGAGCGTTCTGATACACAAAAACAAGTTGATAACGCACGAGTGCTTATTGAACAGCAAAAGCAGCAGAACCATGAGATTAGTGCGCAGTTGCAAGCGAGTACAGAGGAGTCTGCTTTACTACTTGAACAGCTACATCTGGTACAAGAGGAGTTAGAAACGGTACTAATAAGCGGAAAACAACAGGCGGAAGCACTACAGCAAGATGTGCAGTTAAAACAGTCACGGGTTTCCAGTGTCGAAGCTGATCTGAGGGAACTCAAGAAAGAGCATGAAATTCTGCTAGCACGGCATACACAAACGTCGAAAACATTGATAGAGCAGAGTGACAACCTACAACAACAGTTGGATGCAGCTCAAGCCGAACTAAAACAGCTTCACGGTGAACGAGCAGCCGCTAAAAAGGCAGAGGAAGTTAATCAGCGTGACAAGCAGCTAATGCAGCAAGAGAACCATCTTTTGCTTGAGCAGCTACACTTGGTTCAAGAGGCACTTGAGCAGAAGTTTCACAGCCAGCAGCAGTTCGAAGCAGAGTTGAAGAATAGTGATGCTGCATTGGTTGTTGCTAATGCTGAGATTGCTAAGTTACAAAACGAATTAAATAAGATCAAAGCAAGCCGCTTTTATAAATTAATCAATCTTGCTCAGCCCAAAAATCAGACGGCCATAAATAAGCGCAAACTGCAACGTAATGTACGTAAGTTAAAGGCGTCGCCTCTTTTTGATGCAGAGTGGTATCTTATGAGCAACGCTGATGTGGTGCAAGAGAACATGGATCCTGCAAGCCATTACATCAAGTTTGGTGCAGTAGAAGGCCGTGATCCGAGTACTTACTTCAACACCAATTGGTATCTGCAAGCTAATCCTGATGTGGCTGAGTCTGGAATCAACCCTCTGATTCACTACATAGAACATGGTAAGGCCGAGGGTAGAGCCCCTAGGCCGGAAGAGCAAAATTATCTTCCGAGTCCGGGGGGGCAAGTATGAACAAGATTATCCACATAGGTGCTGGCAGAGGTGCTGAACTTGCCGACTACATTGCAACAGGCGCCCAAGAAATTATACTGATTGAGCCACTGCCTGCATTAGCTGCTGAGCTTAAACGTAAAGCGTCTACGTTAGAGGACGATACATTTAAAATCCAAGTACTTGAAGCGGCCATCACAGCTGATCCCTCAGCGACTCAGTTGCTCGAGTTTAATCTTCCGGGCATGGCTAGTCTACGTGAGCCTGAAGGCCTGAGAAGGTTGTTGCCTGGACTTAAAAATATTGCTCAGCACAGCGTTCAAACCCTATCTGTATGTGAACTTATTGATCATTTTGGCCCAGAAGATGGTGATACAGCGCTCTTGGTTATCGACGCCCCAGGGGAAGCGCTGGCGATTATCCAATCATTATTAGACGCTGGAAAGCTGGGGCTTTTTAAACATATCCGGTTTTCGGCTAATCCTGAATCTTTCTATGTAGGCAGCGCTACTGCAGAAGAAGTTTTGCTACTGCTCAATCAACATGGCTATGAGATTGAAGAGATGAATGATTCAGATCCTGAATGGCCTAGTTGGGATATGATTCGAAACCCTCTTCAAGACACCATTGCTAGGCTGGAAAAGCAACTAATAAAGCGTGACGCACAATTAATTGAGTTGCAAAAGCAGCAGTTTGAAACAAAGCAACAGTTAGCTGATATTAGCCGGCAAAAAAGCGAAGCAGATAAAGCAAAAGAAGCTGTTCGCGTGCGGGCAGAAGCCAGTGAACAAAAACTGCAGGCAGCAGAAGCTACCCTTAATGCAAAAATAGAAGCACTGCAGCAAGTTGAAAGGCAGCAGACTAGTCAATTGGAAAGGGTCAATGAATTGCAGCACGCACTGCAAGGGGCTGAACAACGCAACCAGCAAGTAACCGAACAGCTCGAAAAGGCTTGTAAAACATCGGATGAGCAGCATGCACAGCAC
>NPIE01008943.1_pt1 | contig 44906 bp, 33 predicted proteins | sample 8637661 | NCBI WGS metagenome assembly NPIE01 (sample SAMN07420842, study PRJNA396082) | bioreactor metagenome | isolation source: sample BA12 brine-fed electro-methanogenic bioreactor BA | place: Japan: Kochi | collected 2016-12-09 | reverse complement strand
CGGTGCAGGCGCCGGAGGGCTTTGTGCCGGGGCCTTACCTGCGGCAGGTCGAGGACTTCGCCGCCGACGAAGTCTGGAGCTTCTTCACCTCATCCCGCCGGGACCGGGATGTGCCGCCTGAGCCTCCCGCTCCGTAAGGCCGGGCCTTGACATGCTGGCGCCGCCGTCGGTGGATATCACTTCGTTTGGGCATCACCTCTGCGGATCAGAGCAACCCAATCCTGCTGTTCGTCCTGGGGTGGGCGGCCGATGGACTGACGTCCCGGACCCTCAATCGTTGCGATTGAGCCGGCTTTCAAATCGCCTCCGGTGCGGGGATTGTACCACTGCACCGAGAACGTGCCGCCGTGGTCCTGTAGGTCCAGACGCGTTGAGCCGCCCTCCGGCAGGTATATGGCGTACACGCGACCGGGTGCGGCCAAGCACCACGCGTCACCTTCGGCCAGGTCATCCGCCGACTGCATCGTCCAGAAGGGCAGGTGCTTATGGAAGAAGTCCAGGGCGTGTCGGTTCTGGGCCCACCAGTTGTGCCGGGACCGCCAATCCTCGCAGTTCAAGTCATTGTGGGCGTAGCGATAGCCGAAGTACCACTCCACGCCGCCGGCGCCGGCCATCAGGGCCCCCCAAAGGTGTTTCTTGCGGACCTCATCATGGGTGGGGTCGTCGGCGTCGGGCTTGACCCCGGTGTGGGCCGGGCCGATCTCATCCAGGCAAACGTACCAGGGCCGGCCTGCCTTGCGCGAGGCGGCGATCCACTTGCGGACCTGTTCGTGCGTGTCATTCGTCTGCAGGGACGCTCCCTCGAAGTACGCATAGCCCAGCAGGGGGGCATACACCTGGTCATATTGGCCGGGGAAGGTGTGCACGACCACGGGATGATCGTAAGGGTCCAGCTCGTGGAAGTAGCGGGCAAACGCCTTGCGCTGGGCGTCGGTGTTGGTGTTCTCCTCGCCGAGGTTCCACGTGATGGCGAGGTGATGGGCGAATCGGGCGATCAGTTCCCGGTAGTAGAGCTGGCGTTGGGGCCCGAGCTCGCCGCCGTCGAGCCCCTGATCGTTCTCCTGTTCCTGGCTGATGTTGTGCAGCATGATGCCGAGCCGGTCGGCGTGCGAGAAGACGATCTCCCACTGGTCCAGCTTGCTGCAATCGAATCGGAATCGCTCCTTGGGGTCGGTCCAGGGCCACACGTCCTTGCCGTCCCCGCCGTCGATGTTGTACGTCACGAAGTAGATGCTGTTGACGCCCTGCGAGGCGAGGTAGTTGAGCCCTCCGATCAGGCCCTTGCCCTTGCCGTCGCGCCACGTGGGGTCGCCGGGTCGCCAATCCTGCACGTGTGGTTCATAGCGGTGCAAGAACGTTCCCCCGGCGGCTTCGCCCTCGCGACGCAACTCGCCGGCGTCGAACGTGCCGTCGAAGTCGGCATATCCCAGCAGGTTCTCGGGGCTGTCGGCGCCTGCCTTGATCCAGTACTCACCGGTGCCGGCGAACCGCAGGTAGCCGCTGGGCGATACCCGCAGAAAGCCCTTGCCGCGGAAGTCGCGGCCCGTCTTGTCCGTGGGCCGCACCGTGAATCGTCCGGTCTGGCCGTCGAAGGCCGCGGGCCGCCCGGCCTCCGGATCCTGTGACAGGGCGACGCGGGGACCGGTTCGGAACGAGGCCTCGTAGGTCCACTCGCCCGGGCGGTCGGGCACGAAGTGGACGCGCCACTTGTTGCCCGCGGCGGCCCCGGTCTCGGCGGCGTTCCCATCGGCCGCGTAATAGCCGCATACCGTCACTTCGCGGTCCCCCTGGCGGAAGGTCACGTTCAGTCGATAGTCAAGAAAGGGATTGGGCGTGGCGTCCTCGGCCGTCTGCGGGCCGTCGAACGTCAAGGTCACGTTGTGCCACACCCGCGATTCGCCGCCGAGCGTCCCCCCCGGTGAGATTCCGGCAACCACGGACATGACGACCACCAGAATCAACGCCGACCACCTGTACGTTCTCATGGGTGTTCCTCCGTTCATGTTCGTCGCATGATGCACACCACCGCGATTTCGACGGCCTCGGTCCATACCAGCGTAGGGCAATACGGGCCGGATTGCAACCGGTCGCTTGGCCTGTATCCGGCGCCGCAGCCGGCATGGCAGGGTGTTCCCTAAGACGGCATGCCTCACTTGTGGTCTAAGAACTCGGATGCGTGTATCATTGATTGGGTGTTTGTCCGGATAGCTGTTGGCCGGGCAGGCGTTCATGGCTGCACGGATGCTTCTGTCATTATCGCACGATGTTTCAAGTGTCAGACCTCTCGCGGCCGCGACTGACGGTGGTGCAGAAGGAAACAAGAAATGGGCGCATGATGTCGACGATTTTTCACCACCGGCTACCCGGTTCATTGGAGGAGCATCCGAAGAAGATGAGTCGTGGGATGCCTGGGTGAAAGATGTGAAACTGGATGGATTCGAACGGGGAGGGCAGGCCATCATGAAGTATGCACAAATCGTGTTATTGTTGACGATGTGTGGCGTTCTGGCGTTCATGGGCAAGTTGATGGCGGGCGAGATCATCACGGCCGGCGAGGGCAATCCGGCCTACAAGGCTTTGTTGTATCGGCCGGCCGCGAATGCGACAATGAGCCCCAAGGAACCGCTTCGACTCCGGCCCGGACCGCACCTGTTCATCGACGACTACCTGATCGACAAGACCGCGAGTGTAACGCGACGGGTGAACTGCCCCGTGCGGGACGCCAGCATTGCCAATCCAATTATCACCGGCAAGGAAGACCTCAATTTCCAACCCTACATGACGGTCTTGCGCGACCCGATAACTGGGCGATTCCGCATTTGGTACGGGGCCCGGCGGGGCGATCGAAGCGAGGTCCGCTCCCACATCGCTAGCATGGAATCGGATGACGGCATCCGCTGGCAACGGCCGCCTCGGGTGTTGGACGATCCTGCCGAAATCCAGTTCGGCTGTTGTGTGATCGACGAGGGACCTGGGTTCGCCGATCCGGCCGCTCGATACAAGTACGCATGGTACAGCGCCGAGGGCGACGGATTACGCATCGCGGTGTCGCCGAACGGCCTGGATTGGACACCCATGACGGCCGGCATAGTTATCCGTCACAGCCATGACATTAACAACGTTTTTTGGGACCCCTTGCGGCAGCGATACGTGGCCACGGTGAACGTGTACACGGACGGCCCGACCTGGAGCGGCAAGCGCCGCGTCACCATGCACAGCACCAGCGAGGATTTGGTCCATTGGGAAGAACCGTGGTATGTGGTGACGCCCGATGACGAGACCGACCCGGCGGAAACGCAATTCTATGCGATGAACGGATATCTGGTTCGCGGGGATCTGTATATCGGATTGGTGAAGGTGTTGCAGGATAATCTCCGGGCCGAGGGGACGCCGGAGGGGGCGTTCGGCGTCGGCCATACGCAGTTGGCTTGGAGCCGCGACGGCGAGACCTGGGTGCGGGATCAAACGCCCTTTTTCGAGCCCGACCCGACGCCGGGTACGTGGGACCACGCCCACGCCTGGATGGACTGGCAACTTCCGGTGGGCGATCAGGTGTACATCTATTACGCCGGCTACAGGAACGGCCACAAGATGAACCGTTTCGAGGAGCGGCAGATTGGTTTGGTTCGGATAGCGCGAGACCGTTACGTCTCACGCGATGCCGGCGCCGACGGCGGCGCGCTCGTGACGCCGCCGCTCCTCATACAGGGCGGTCGGATCACGGTCAATGCGAGCGTTCGCGGTGAATTGCGCGTGCGGTTGTTGAGCATCGACGGAGAGCCGATTGGCGGCTTTGATGCTGTGATTCAAGGCGATGGCGTCGCGTTGCCGGTTCCGTGGATGCCGTCGCTTGATACGCTAAAGGACAGGCCCGTCCGAATCGAGTTTCTGATGAAGGACGCTGAGTTGTATGGATTTGACGTAGCAAACTGAATCAAAACGTCCGGGGGGCTGGACCTGGCCAGGGCCTGTCTCACGAGGCGACGATCCGGCCGGCCGAGGCCGATCACTCGGCCGGATGGCGGATGGGCCGGCCATCGGCCAGGACCAGCGTCACCGGGTCGCCGCCAAGATCGCGAAGGCACTTATCCTGCTTTCGCCCGCGCACGAAGACCGCGACGATCGCCGCGGCCACGATGAACAGGAACGTGATCGTGAACGGGTCCAGCGTGACTGGAAAGGCCGCAGGCATCCCATTCCGTCCGTACGGTCGAACAGGGCGATTACTCGGGAATCTTCAGTCGCATGCCGGGGCGGACACGGTCCGGATCGGGCAGAACGGTCTTGTTGGCCTCGGCGATCTTACGCCACTGCGTGGCCGATCCATAGTACTCCTGGGCGATGTGCGAGAGCGTCTGTCCGGGCTGCACGACGTGGGTCCGCATCGTCGAGGTGGGGACCTGAGCCGTGGCCGGATCGGCGGCGGGCTGGACCGATTGCACGGCCGCCCGAGCCGCCTCCAGCGTCTCACGGGGTGGGTCCCTCGGCGGTTCCGAAACGGGCCTCGGAGCCGGACCCGCCGTGGCAGACGCCCCCGCGTGGGTAGACGCACCCCCCTGGGAAGCCTCCGCTTCGGCCGTTCGCGACGTCCGCAGCAGCCGTGCCTCGATGGAAGCGCCCGGCCAGACGGCCACCGTCACCATAGCCGCCGCCACGAGCGCCGTCCCGATCAGCATGCCGATTTTCACATCGTTTCGCATCGTCGGCCCCCCGTGGGTCCCCTCATCAGCGCCGAGCCTCTTTCTGCTGCCCGATCAGCAGGATCGGCGAGGCGATCGCGATCGACGAGTATGTGCCCACGACAATACCGATAAGCATGGCGAACGTAAAGCCCCGAAGTCCCGGGCCGCCCCAGATGTACATAATCAGCACCACGAGGAACGTGGTGAACGAGGTCAGCAGCGTTCGCGACAGGGTCTGGTTAATACTGTCGGAAATCAACGTCGGCGTCAGCGTGGCCAGCTTGCCGCGGTTCTCACGGATCCGGTCGAACACGACAATGGTGTCGTTCAACGAGTACCCGATGATCGTCAGGAAGGCCGCGATAATCTGCAGGTTGATCTTGAAGTCACCGATCAGCAGCATCCGACCCACGGCCGTATCCGCCAGATACGCGCAGGCGGTCACCGCGCCCAGCGTAATGCAGACGTCGTGCACCAGGGCCACAATGGCCGCCACGCCGTAACGGGCGGTGCCGAACCGCACCCAGATGTAGCCCACGATGGCGATCAACGACAGGATAATGGCGATCAGGGCCCGCGTCTGGGCCTCGGCCCCGATCGACGGGTCGATCTGCGTAACGCGCGACAGCGAGGTGGACAACGAGCCGGCCTGAATGATCTTCGTCTGCTCATTAGACACGAAGCGGCTCCACTCCTGCTCATCGAGTTCGCGGATCCCGGCCTCGGGGTGTACGCTGACGTACACAAAGGAACGCAGTTTCTCCTCGTTCGCGGGCACGGTCAGATCGGTCTTGAAGATCTGGTGCCGGTACCACTCCAGGTCTTCCATGTCGGTCTTGAAGCGGATGTCGCGGAAGCGCTGCGTCAGATCGGCGGCGGCAGCTTCCTTCTTGAGCGTGGCCGTAATCTTGACGCCGCCGAGGAACTCCGACAGGGTCACATCCGAATCACTGACCCGCTCGGTCGAGGCGATCTCCACGCCCAGGTCTTCACGCGCCGCCAAGTAGCCCTCGAACGCCTTGCGAACGGCGTCGGTGACCACCTCGTCCACCTCCGCTTCGGACACTTCGGCTTCGGGAAGCGCCTTTTCCAGCACGTTCTGCACGAGGGTTGTATTGATCTGGCTGGTGCTGATCTGGAACGTGCGGTCGGTGTCGCCGGGCTTCACCGCCAGGTTGTACAGACTCCCGCCCACCTCCACCGCGGCCTGCTGAATCGCGGCCCGCACGGACTGGATGGTCTGTCCGGGCTGGTCGAAGGTCACCGTGGCCACCGTCTTGTTCGTTTCCGTCGTGGTGATCTCATATTTGAGTTCGGACTCACCGACGCGATACACCTGCGCCGCGGCCAGGGCGTCATTCTGGAACTCGTTCTTGGCCACCTCGCGGAAACGGGCGGCTACCTCTTCACGCTCCGTGAACGGGCTGCTGGGCTTCAGGTCGATCTGGACGCTCGTGCCGCCGGTGAACTCGATGTCGTACTTGCTGTTGGCCGTTTCATCCCGCAGGAAGAACACCGCCAGCCCCCCGATGACAAGAACCGTGGAGACGCCCAGGAAGACCGGCCGCAAACGCATCCAGCGGATGCGGGCGTTCTTGATAAGCTGAAACATGCGCAGGTGCCCGGCCAGCAGGCCGCTGTCCAGTTGCACGGCGTAGATGGTGCGGGTGACGAACAGTGCCGTGAACATGCTGGAGAGAATACCCAGCATCAGCACGATGGCGAATCCCTTGATCTCCTCGGACGCCGCCAGGTACAGGATCAGGGCCACGAAAAAGGTCGTGATGTTCGCGTCGAAGATCGTGCGGAACGCCCGGTCGTAGCCGTTGGCGATGGCCGTTCGAATCGGCGAGCCGCGCTCCTGCTCCTCGCGGATACGCTCGAAGATCAGCACGTTCGCGTCGACGCTCATGCCGATCGTCAGGATCAGGCCCGCGATGCCGGGCAGCGTGAACGTGGCCTGCCAGACGGACATGATCGCCAGGATGAACAGGAGGTTGAGCAGCAGCGCCACGTCGGCGATGAGGCCGGAGCGCAGATAGTAACACACCATAAAGACGGCCACGGCGGCCAGGCCCACGAGGCCGGCCATGATCCCCGCCCTCATGTTGTCGGCGCCGATCGTTGCCCCGATCGTCACCTCGCTGATGGGCACCTCGCTGAGGCTGGCTCGGAAGGAGCCGGCGTTCAGCTTGTTGATCAAGTCCTTCAGCTCGGTTTGCGTGAATGTTCCGGTGATCGTGCCGTACTGGCTGATGGCCGAGTTGATGCGCGGGGCGCTGATCGCCTGGCCGTCCAGGATGATGCACAAGGGGCGGCCGATGTTGTTGCGGGTGACGTTGTAGAACAGGCTGCCGCCGACCGAATCGAGCGAGAAGGCGACGGCACGGCGCCCCGTTTGCGGGTCGACGGTCGGCCGCGCTCGCGTCAGACGCCAGTCCTTCTCTCCGCCATGCAGCATCTTCTCATTCGGTTGATGGCTGGCCAGAACGTACAGGTCTTCGCCGAACGGGGCGGTGATGGTGTGCTGCATCTCCTGCTTCCACGTCTCCGGGTCCTCCACCTTCACCCAGACGTAGCGGTCGTCCGAGGCCTGTCGCGGGCCCTTGGTCGCCAGGGCCTCCTTGTAGGCCTCCAGCTCGCTGACGTTGGTCTTCCGCGAGCTGTCCGGATCGGTGGGCAGGATCCGGAACTCGAGCACGCCGGCCCCGCGCAACATCCGCTTGAGGTCTTCGGGATCGTCCAGACGGCCCCGCACGGCGGCGTACTTCTCGAAGGCGCCGGCCACCGCGGCAATCTTGTCGGCCCGATCGGGAAAGTCCGCTTGGAGCGATTCGAGCTTTTTGCGGCGCTCGGCCGAGTCAGGCATGTCCAGCACGCTGGTCAGCAGCGTGATATTGACGTTGATTCCCTCCAGGGCGTGGTTGGCCTGGTCCCACCGCTCGTTCAGACCGCCTTCGCGGGTCAATTCCTGGACGGCCTTGGCCCATTGCTCATAGACCGCCAGGTAATCACGCAGGAGCCGGCCGGCTTCTTGGCGGGCCTCGGCCTGCTTGTCGGCATCATCGTCCTTGATCTGCTGCTCGATGAACTGGTCGACGGCCTGGGCGCGTTCGGCCGGGCCCCTCCTGGCCCACGTGGGCGCCAGGGATTCCACGACGGTTCCGTTGAGCGGCGTGGCGTCGCCGATCTCCTTGACCCGTTGATTCATGCGGGTTCGCGCCGTATCCCGCTCATTCTGCACCTTCTTGCGGGCGTCGTAGGCGGCCGCGAGCTCATCCAGGAGCCTCTGCCGCTCGGCCGAGCCGCCGGCGAACGTCTCAAATCGCTTGGCACGCTCCTCCGCCGGCAGATCCAGCGCCCGCTTGACCCGCAGCAAGTTGATGTTCTCGCGTTCCAGGGCCTCCAGGGCCTGCTCATAGGCCCGCCGCCGTTGCTGCGTTTCGGCGCTGGCCAGCGGAAGCTGGATTTCGATGCGCGTATCCCCCTGGGGGCGAATCACGAGGTTGGCCGTGTTCGCCGGGTCGATGCGGCGCTGAAGAATGGGGATCATGTCCTGGGCCAGCCCGTCCCGCTCGCGCGGAGGCAGATCCGAGGCGTCAATTTCATAGACCAGCCGGGTCCCCCCGGCGATGTCCAGACCCGGCTTAAGGTTCAGCCTCCAGGCGCCCGTTTCCGGATCACGCACGACCAGCGACAGCGCGGCGAACACCGCAAGAGCCAGGATCAGCGCAATTTTCCAGCCGTTCTTTCTCATAACCTCTTCCCGTCAGTTCAATCCCGTGGTTTGCCCGCTTGAAGCCGCACCGATCACTCGCTGTCGTCCGAGGCGAGCTTGTGGATCGCGCTGGGCGTGACGCGGAGCTTGGTGTTGTTCGATTCATCCACCTTCAGGACGACCTCGTCGTCCTTGACGCTGATCACGGTCCCCAAGATGCCGCCGACGGTCCGCACGCGGTCGTTTGGCTTGAGGGCCTGGACCATCTGCTGGTGCTGCTTCTGCCGCTTTTTGGGGCCCTGGAACATGATGACCCACATCACCACCAGCAACAGGATCATCAACACGAAACTGGGATTCTTCCAGATGGGCAGGGGGGTGGTGGGCACGGTGTCCTCGGCGGTTCCGCCCTCCTGTTTGGTGCCGGTCGTTGTGGTCGTTTGGCCTTCAACGTCCGCGTCCCGGCTGGTGATCTCCATGGCGCCTTCTTGGCCCGCCTGTCCTTCGGCGGACCCGTCCGTGGCCTGGGCCAGTATCCATAGATGACTCATGCTTGGGTTTCCTTCCTTTCTGGGAATCTCAGCACGGCGTCCGACGTGTCGTCGAACCCGGCCTGTGTCATAGCTTCATTCCATTCTCTCTGGCGAGCCGCCCACGCGGCAAAATCGCCCCGGTCGATGTGCTCTCGTATCTCGGCCATCCACCGCTGGTAAAACCTCAGGTTGTGCCACGATACCAGAATCGGTCCAATCATCTCGCCGACGTTGAAAAAATGCCGCAAAGCGGCCCGCGTGAACGTCCGGCACGCGTAGCAGTCGCACCCGGGCTCGATCGGCCCATCGTCCTGGCTGTGGGCCGTGTTGCGCAGGCGAACGGGCCCCTGCCGCGTGAAGGCATAGGCATTGCGGCCGTTCCGCGTGGGCAACACGCAGTCGAACATGTCCACGCCCGCCTCCACCGCCGCCAAAATGTCCATCGGCGTGCCCACGCCCATGAGGTACCGCGGCTTATCGGCCGGCAGCAGGGGGGCGGTGACGCCGACCGTGGCATTTCGCTCGGCAGGGTCCTCGCCCACGCTCAGGCCGCCGATGGCGTACCCGTCGAACTCCATCGCGACCAGGGCCCGTGCACACCGCGCCCGTTGCTCGGCGTCCGTGCCGCCCTGGACAATGCCGAACAACATCTGGTCGTCGCGACGGTGGGCCTGCTTGCACGCCTCGGCCCAGCGGATCGTGCGGTCGACGGCCGCCGTCAGGGCCTCGGTTGAACACGGCAGGGCGGGGCACTCATCAAAGCACATGATGATATCCGCCCCCAGGCGGTTCTGTGCCTCGATGGCCGCGGCGGCGTTGAGTTCGAGGGGAGCGCCGTCGATATGGCTGGCGAACCGCACCCCATCCTCGCCGACGTGCCGCAACGATTGCAGGCTGAAGACCTGAAAGCCGCCGCTGTCGGTCAGGATGGGCCCGTCCCAGGCCATCAGGCGATGCAGCCCGCCAAGCTGCTCCACCGCGTCGATGCCGGGCCGCAGCAGCAGGTGATACGTATTGGCCAGGACGATGTGGGCGCCCGTGGCCCGCACCTGTTCGGGGGTCAGCCCCTTGACGGCGCCGCGCGTTCCGACCGGCATGAAGGCCGGCGTCTCCACCGTGCCGTGGGGCGTGTGCAGCCGGCCCGTACGTGCCGCCGTGTGGGCGTCCTGCTCGTGAATATCAAAGCCCATCGTCATCAATACAGTCGAACCTGTCTGGATCCGGGGTAGTACCAAGCCAGTATCTCCGCCGCCGTCTTGCCCGCCCGGGCCATCCCGAGTGCCCCATACTGGCACATGCCCACGGCGTGGCCGAACCCGCGGCCCTGTTCAAAAACGAATACCTCGCCTTCCCGCCGCACGACAAAAGCGCTGCTCCGCAGCGTCCGCCCGGTCGGATCGACGGCCAGCCGAAGATTCTCCGCTTCGAGCCACTGCCGTTGCCCATTACGCCCGATGAGGTTTACTTTGGTCAGTCGCACGAAGTCTTCGTAGCGACTGGTCTCCATCGGTTCGATGGCCTCAAGGCCGCCCAGCCGTTCCAGGCTCGGATAATGCGTCCGCAATCGTTTCCACACGTCCTCGACCTTCAGTCGCACCGCCGACCACTCGAACACACTCGGTCGGCTGGTCTGCCGACACCACGGACACCGCACCCCACCCAACGGCGCGATCTCGCCGATGCCGAAGACTCTCCAGGCCGCTTCCGTGTGGCCGCCGCACGCCGAGCAGAAATACGCGGGGAACACCGCCACGTCGTCGCCTTCGCCGCCACTCGCATCGCCGGCCGCGAGCACGATGCCGCGGGTCGCCTCGACCGCCTCCCACACGCGGGCGGTTTCGGCCTCAACGCCCCGGTAGACCTGGTAACCCTCGGTCTTCCGCACGTCATACGCTCGCCCCGGTCCATACCGGCGCATGTGATACATCGCGTAGGTCCGCGAAGCGATCGCCTGGCTTTCCAGGGCCGAGGCCTCCCAATACGCCGGCATCTCGGCGCCGACCACGCCGGCCAGATAGCTTTCCAGCGGCACGACGTTGACCACCTGGAACCCATCCTCGTGCGGTGTCGGCACGAGGCTCAGACGGCCGCGATACGATGCGCCGTCAAGTCCCGCTTGATGGTCCGCCGGGGTGATCTCCACGGTGCCCGAAAAGACGTGCTCACCCACGGCGATTCTGCCGTGAAACCAAACCACCTCCAGTTCCGCGGCCTCGGCGAAGCGGGCCTGGGCCCCGTCGGGGAGACTGCGAACGGTGAGCGGGCCCGACGTGGTCAGGCGACTCGCTGTTTGCTTTTCAAAGAGCAGCACCCGAATATCCGGGCTGGAATCCGGCCCGACGGGTCCCGGCGAAACCGGCGTCCGGTGCCGCCGAACACCGATCCATAGACACAGTCCGATCAGGACGATCGTCCAAAGAGCAACCGCACCGATACGAAGGGCATTTCGTCGAGCCACGCACAATCCGTTCGTTCCCCGGCCCGGGCAAGAAGCATCGAAGCGACCGGCCGCGGTCTACTCCAGCTTGCGGAGGCTCAGGCCGTATTCCGCCAGCCGATCCTTGATTTCGTTCAGGCTCGTGACGCCGAAGTTCTTGCAGCCCAGCAGCTCGGCCTCCGTCCGCATGATCAAATCGCCCAGCGTCCGGATGTTGAGCCGGCTCAGACAGCGACGGCTCCGCACGCTCAGCTCGACGTCGTCCACGCACTTGCTGAGCACCTCTTCGCTGGCGCCGCTGGCCTGGGCCTGGGCGGCGTAGCTGCTCGTGCCCGACTCCAGCGCCATGCCCAGCCGCAGTCCCTTTGAATCCAGGATTCGCTTGATCTCCTGGAGGCTCGTTTCGCCGAAGTTCTTGTAGCTGAGCAGCTCGACCTCCGTGATTCGGAGCAGGTCGCCCAGCGTGTTCAGATTCATCTTCTTCAGGCAGTTGCGGCTGCGCACCGACAACTCGAAATCGGACAGCGGAATCTCCAGGATCCGCGCCTGCTGGTCCTTGCGGCGGGCCTGCTCCTCGTCGTAGACCATCGTCCGAGAGCTGTCGATGTCCTTGGCGAAGAGCCGCGCCTTCGGATGATTGGGGTGCGACGCCAGCACCGTCGCGACGCATCGTGCGGCCTTGTCGTATTCACCGGCCTCTTCGTACAGCATCGCCAGGTTCAACAGGGCGTTGACCGGGGGGGTGGGTCGTTGCACAAGCTGCTCGTAGTACGCCAGGGCCTCCTGATCGACGCCGCGCAGATCACACGCGTACGCCAGTTGAAAGAGCGCCTCCAGGTGGTTTCCATCCAGCTCGACGGCGATCTGGAAGTCCGCGATGGCCGCCTCGTATTGCCCCTGGGCGGCGGCCAGGCGACCCCGCTGGTAGTGAAACTCGGCACTGACCTTTTCATAATTGCCGCAGGCCGCCAGCTCCGCCGCGGCCTGCTCGAAGTCGTGAGCCATGCGCAGCGTCGCCACCTTTTCCAGGGCCACCAGCAGGGAATCGGCCCCCTCGCGCGCCGCCTGCTCCAGGGCGGCGACGGCCTCGGTGTACCGCCCCATGCCGCGGTAGGCGTACGCCAGGTACAGGGACTTCTCCATGCACGCGGGTGCCTGGTTCAACAGGTCCGCGGCCCGGTCCATCTGCCCCAGCAGAACCCGTCCGATCCCCGCGGCCAGCGGGTTGTCGAGATGCTGCTCGATCTGCTCGGCCAACGCCCTCTGTGCGCGTTCGCTGCGGTGCACCTTGGATTTGAGATGCTTGAGGTGATCGAGCGACGGGAGCTGCGGGCCGAACAGCTCCACCTGCGTACCTGCCAACGATACCATACCGCCTGGCTCCTCTTATCGTCTGCGTCCAGATTCGCACGCCAAGCCCACGACAGGCCCCGTGCGTGCACACCCACCCGCCTCTTACCGATATACGGATGAAACGCTGCATTATAGACCTCGCCGCGTCCTTTGCAACCCCATTTTCAATCGCGCCAGGGCGGTTTTTGGCCGGCAGCGGCCCGGCGGACGCCCTGGGGCGCCCGGTTCCCCGGCGCGTGTGTGAAAAAAACGGGCAAATCCTCCGCGTGCGAGAACGAACACCGGTCCGATGGGGTATACTTTACGGGGAGCCGAGCGAGGAGCAGACAGGTCGGCAGCAAGACGAGGCGCACCGGCGCCGGGGGGCGTGTTCCGGGCGCGGCTCCAGAGGGGCCGCGGGGTATCCCAGAGTGTCAGCTTGGCGGAGGTGCAAGACGTCGACGGGATCAGGCATCACGGGACGTGGCGGTCCCGCCGATGGGGGGATTCAACAATGAAGGCCGAATCACGGAAGGACAAGACCGAAGCGCTGATGCAAATCCTGCGTCGTATCGATCAGGGCGACGACCCTCGGACGTTGCGTGCGGAGGCGCGTCGACTGATTGAGCAGATCACGCCGCGCGACCTGGCCCGCGCTGAGGAGATCCTCGTTCGCGGCGGCACATCCTCCCACCAGGCGGGCCAACTGTCCGTGGCGTTCCTGTTGATGGGGGTATTGGAAGGACGCGAGGCGAACCTGCGAGAGCGGTTGCCGGCCGACCACGTGTTGCGGATCATCCTGGCCGAGCACGAACTGACCCGATGTTTTCTGGCCGATCTGGACAGTCTTGTGCGTCGGATCACCACGCTGGATGGGATGACCGACACGAGTATGGAGTTCATGCGCCTGAGCCACATCGCCGAGCACCTGCACGCGATGCTCGAGCATATCGAGCGCGAGGACGATGTGTTGTTTCCGGCCTTGCGTCAGCATGGCTGGTCGGCCCTGGCCGCCGCGCCGGGTCGGGCCCATGAACAAATTCGCGGCCACATCGACAGCTTGCTTCGGCTGCTGGGCACCTTCCGGGCGGAGCGGTTCGACGCCTTCAAACAGCAACTCGCATTGCTCAGCCAGACCCTGATCCAGGTGATCCTTGAGCATCTGCACGAGGAAGACAACCTCTTGTTTCCTATCGCTCTGGAAGTGGTCAAGGAACCGGAGGCCTGGCATCGGATTAAGCGGCTGTGCGACGAGATCGGCTACTGCGGTGTGCACATTTGACGCGGCTTTGTGCGTCGATCACTTGTGATCGGCCCGGTCCAGTACGGTTTGGGCCAGATCCTCGACGTGCATCCCATCGGGTACGTCGATCCATCGCACGGGGCGGAAGGTCTTGAACCACGTGCGTTGGGACTTGGCGAACTTCCGCGTATTGATCTTGATCCGTTCAATGGCTTCGTCCAGGGTCACCCGTCCCTGCAGATGGTCGATCATCTCGGTATAGCCGATGGCCGCCCGGGCTTGGGGGCCGAGAGGGGGTTCTTCTTCCAGCAGCCGGGCCGCCTCGTCACGCAGGCCCAACTCGATCATGCGCTCGACGCGCCGATTGATGCGTCGGCTTTCGATGGCCTTGCCACGCCGCAGGCCGATCACGGTCCAGTCCGACCGGGGCGGCGCGGCCCATTGTCGCTGCCAGTCGCTGATCGGCCGACCGGTCAGTTCATGGACCTCCAGGGCGCGGATGATCCGCCGGGCGTCGTTCCGGTGAATCCGCTGGGCGGCGGCGGGGTCCACGCGGGCCAGCTCGGCGTGCAGGGCGGCCGAACCCATCTCGTTGAGCCGTTGTTTGAGACGGCGCCGGATGTCCTCGTCCGCGCCGGGCCCGTCGAACAGGCCGTGCAACAGGGCCTTGATGTACAGGGCCGTCCCGCCGGCGGCGATGACCGGCACCTGAGCCGACTGCATGGTGTCCATCGCCTGCCGGGCCAGGCAAAGGTATTGTTCAACGTCAAACGACTCGCTGGGCTCGACCACGTCGATCAGATGGTGCACAAGCCGTCGCCGGACCTCCATCGGCGGCTTGGCCGTGCCGATGTCCATCCGCCGGTAGATTTTCATGGAATCGACGCTGAGCACCTGGCCGCCCAGCCGCTGGGCCAGGGCCCGCGCCACGGCCCCTTTACCCGAGCCCGTCACACCCAGAATGAGGATTTTCGCCATGGCCGCTCGTTCCAAAATGCGAATTGTCCCTGTTCGACGCGTTCAAACCGGCTATAATAGCGCGTTCCGTGTGAGAAGTCCACGTCGGAGCACAATGCACGCCGCCCCGGGGCGGCCGGACGGGAGCCATCCTCTTGCCAAGCGGACCGGACAATCTGGACTTCGCCGAGGCCCTGGCCGAACAGGCCCGGCGGGTCAACGCCGTGCTGACGGAGCGTTTGGACGCCTTGGGGCAGGTGCCGCCGCGTCTGGCCGAGGCGATGCGCTACACGCTCGAGGCCCCGGGCAAGCGAATCCGGGCGGCGGTCGTGTTGTGGAGCTGTGAGGCCGTCTGTGGTCGAGTGGTGCCGGCGGCGCTGACGGCTGCGGCGGCTGTTGAGATGGTGCATACGTATTCGCTGGTGCACGACGACCTGCCGGCCATGGACGATGATGATCTGCGTCGCGGCCGGCCGACCTGTCATAAGGCGTTTGACGAGGCGACGGCGATTCTCACGGGCGATGCGCTGCTGACGCTCGCGTTCGAGGTGCTTGCCAGACGGGTGGCCGATCCGGCGCTGGCGGTGGCGATGGTGCAGACATTGGCCTCGGCGGCCGGGCCGGAGGGCATGATCGCCGGTCAGGTTGAGGACGTGCTGGCGACCGGGACCCGCGGCGATCTCGAATTGCTTGAGCGGATTCACTGTAACAAGACCGCCCGCATGTTTGCCGCGGCCGCCCGGATGGGTGGCCTGGCGGGCGGGGCCGAGGAGCCGATCCTTGACGGTTTGACCGTGTACGGGCTGAAGATCGGCTTGGGTTTTCAGGTCGCCGACGATATTCTCGACGAGGCTGCCGGCACTGATCAGCTCGGCAAGACGGCCGGCAAGGACGCCGAGCAGGGCAAGCTGACGTATCCCTCGCTCATTGGGCTGGACCGCGCCCGCCGGACGGCGAGGGAGCTTACGGAACAGGCCCTGGACGCGTTGAGGCCGCTGGGGTCCGCCGGCCACATGTTGGGCCTGCTGGCCCGAGAGCTGCTCGAACGAACCCGGTGATGGGTATGGATGATGGGCTCGGAGAAACGACATTCGCGGTGGGGCCTGGATCGACGCGGCTTTCTGGCCGTGGCGGGGTTGGTGGGCCTGTGTGGACCTATGGCCATGGCGGATGAGGCGAGGACAACTCCGAGGCCCCTCGTAAGGGCCGATCGTATCGGTCCGGACGGCTTTTGTTTCGGGGTGGTGGCCGATGTACACCATGCCGACAAGGACACCGCCGGCAAACGCCACTACCGGAGCGCCAGGGACAACCTGGCCCGGGCGGTGGAGGACTTTAACCGCTGTGGCGTGGCGTTCGCGGCGCAGCTTGGCGATCTGATTGACGGTTCGGACCGCGCGGCGGTGGACGTGGACGAAATCCTGTCCGTTTTCGCTGATCTGGATGCGCCGGTGGTGCACGTGCTCGGCAATCACGACTTCGGGGGCATCAGCCGGGCGAGCTTGATCAAACGGCTGGGGCTCAAGCGGGGCTATTACGATTTCGCCGCCGGCGCCGTCCATTTCATCGTGCTCGACAGTCTGGACGTGAGCGTCTGTGGCGGATGGGATGTCCGGAGCGATCATTACCGTGAAGGACGGCGGATCCTCGATCAGCTCCGCCGCGATGGGGCGCCGAACGCCTTCGAGTGGAACGGCGGGATCGGCCCGGTCCAGCGGCGCTGGCTGGCCGAGCGATTGAAGCAGATCGAACGGGCCGGGCGTCGAGCCATCGTGTTATCCCATCTCCCGCTGGAGCCCGAAGGGGAGCAGCATACCCTTTGGAACGCCGCCGAGATGGCCGGGCTTCTGGAGTCCTGCCCCGCGGTGGAGGCGTTCTTCTGTGGGCATCGCCACGCCGATCGCTACGCGCGACAAGGGGGTGTCCATTACGTAACGCTGGAGGCCCTGGTCGAGGCGCCGCAGGAGAACGCGTATGCGGTCGTTCAGGTGCGGCCCGATCGCATGATCGTCGAGGGGCGCGGCGCGATGAAAGGCCGCACATGGCTCCGGAACAAAACGTGAGTTCACGAGAGGAGTACTGAGATTGTCCATGACGTCGTTGTTGGACCATATTCAGGGCCCCGCCGATTTGAAGGACCTTTCGGCGGAGCAGTTGGAGGCATTGGCCGAGGAGGTTCGCCAGTTCATCACCGCCTCGGTCAGTCAGACGGGGGGGCACCTGGCCAGCAACCTGGGCGTGGTCGAATTGACGATCGCCATGCATCGGGTATTCGACTTTGCGCGCGATCGGCTCGTCTGGGACGTGGGGCATCAGTGCTATGCCCACAAGATTCTCACGGGGCGGCGTGATGTTTTTGCCAACCTGCGCCAGGCCGACGGGCTGAGCGGCTTCCCCGATCCGGAAGAGAGTCCCTACGATGCGTTCCGGGTGGGCCACGCGGGGACCAGTATCGCCACGGCGCTGGGGTTGGCGCTCGGTGCCCAGCACCGCGGCACGGATGAGCGGGTCGTCGCCTTTGTCGGCGACGCCAGTATCGTCAACGGGACGAACTTCGAGGCGTTGAACAACCTGGGCCTGGTGCGTCGGCAGTTGCTCATCGTCCTGAACGACAACTCCATGGCTATCGACGTGACCCCCGGGGCGATGGCGCACTACCTGGCCCGCGTGCGCTTGAGCCATACCTACGAGGACCTGCGCAAGACCACCCAGTCCATTCTCGATCACCTGCCCGTGATCGGCCGGCCCATGGGCGAAGCCCTGGAGAATTTCAAGAAGACGATCCGCATGCAAATCTCGCCCAGCCGCCTGTTCGAGAGCCTCAACATTCCCTACTTCGGGCCCGTGGACGGCCATGATATCAGCTCGCTGATCGAGTTGTTCCAGGCGCTGAGCGACCTGGACCGCCCGGCGCTGCTGCACGTATACACCCGCAAGGGCAAGGGCTTTGGACCGGCCGACACCGATCCGTGTCGGTTTCACAGCACCGGTCCGTTCGAGATACGCGGCCAGTCCGTGGAAGTTGCGCCGGGGCCCCGGTCGTTCACGGCGGCGTTCTCCGATGCGATCGTGGACGTGGCGCGGGCCGATGATCGCGTGGTGGCGATCACGGCCGCCATGCCCGACGGCACGGGTCTGACGGCGTTTCGCGAGGCGTTTCCCGATCGCTTCTACGACGTGGGCATCGCCGAAAGCGCGGCGGTCGATCTGGCCGCCGGTCTGGCCCGCAAGGGACTCCGGCCCTTCGTCTGCATCTACAGCACCTTCCTGCAACGCGGCTTTGACCACATCTTTCAGGAGGTGGCCCTGCAGGGGTTGCCGGTGATTTTCTGCATTGATCGGGCCGGACTGGTCGGCAGCGATGGGCCCACGCATCACGGATTGATGGATATCGGGTTTCTTCGGATGCTGCCGTCGATGGTAATCGCCGCGCCGGCCTGCGAATCCGAGATGCGGCAGGCGCTGATGCTGGCCGTGCGCAGTGAGACGCCGATCGCGATTCGGTATCCGCGGGACGTGGTGCGCAACGGGCGCATCGACGCCGCCTGCGAGGTCGGGCCGTTCGAGCCGCCCCACGGCCGGATCGTTCGGCAGGGCCGTGATCCGATTGTTCTGGCCGCTTTGGGACCCGTCCTCGATCGCGCCTTGGATGCGGCCGATCGGCTGGAGGAGCACGGCGTATCCGTGACGGTGTTCAACGCCCGATTCGCCAAGCCCGTGGACCCGGCGCTGCCCGAGGCCGTCGCCGCGGGCAAGACGGTGGTGACGCTGGAGGATCATTACCGCATCGGCGGATTCGGATCGGCCGTGCTCGAGACCGTCGCTGCAGGGGGTCCGGCCGGCGCGGACGGGCGGGTCCTCTGTTTAGGGGTACCGGACACGTTTGTTCCCGCGGCCGAGAGAGCATCCCAGCTCGACGCGGCCGGAATGAGTGTTGAGGCGGTCGTCCAGATCGTCTTGGCGCATTGCGACGCCGCACACAAGAGCCGATTCAAGCAGACCTTATGAGATGACCGGATCGGTTTGTTCGCGTTGATCGAGGGCGGCGGGGCGGTTCCGTCCGTGGGAGGGTCGCTATCAAACCGGGAGACGTCTGAAACACCTGATTGACAAAAAACTGCGCCCGCCGTTATTTTGCTTGACAGGCGCGTCCGCGCCTCGTAGCGTGCTCGCGTGTGTTTGGAGAAAGGGTAGAGACCCCGCAGGGACGCCCCTCTACTTTTCCAGGGTTTCGGGTGCCGCCGCAAGCGCAATTCCCGGACCTATGTGATTCCTGGGTTGAGCCGGAGGGTGGTACGATGGTACGCAACGACCTCGCCGTGTGTCTGTTAATAGGGGCGGTCTCCGTGTGGGCACAGGCCCGCTACGCCGGAGGTACGGGTCGCATCGACGACCCTTATCAGATCGCGGACGCTGAGGACCTCAGGCAGGTCGCCGAGAACCAGGCGGATTGGTCCAAGGCCTTCCTTCTCGTCGCCGATATCGACTGGGCGCACGATCCGGACGGCTCCTTCATGCCTATCGGCATTGACGAATACGGGCGCCGATTCGCCGGCGTATTCGACGGCAATGGGCATACCATCCGCGGGTTGACCCTGGTGACCGATTCGGATTCGCGGGTAGGCTTGTTCGCCGCGGTAACCGGAACGGTCAAGAACCTGCGTTTGGTTGATGCGGTTGTTGATGCGCCGGGCACTGATTGGGTGGGCGCCCTGGTGGGTTCCCTGCGATACGGCACGCTGAAGAACTGTACGGTCGAAGGCGGGCGGGTCTCGGGCCGCAACAACGTCGGCGGTCTGGTCGGCTGGAGCGATCACGGCAATTTGTATCATTGCTCGGCGACGTGCGACGTGTTCGGCCAGAACGAAGTCGGGGGATTGCTGGGTGATGGGGAGGTCACGAAGCTTGTGGGGTGTTTCGCCACGGGCGACGTCATGGCCACCGGCGACGACGTCGGCGGACTCATGGGATCGAACTATGGCGGTCTTCTGAGTGCGTGCCACGCCCACGGGGCTGTCGTCGGCCGGTTCTACACCGGCGGGCTGGTGGGTGGGAATTACCTCGGCTTCATCGGCGACGCCTACGCGGTCGGAGCCGTGCAGGGCGAGGAGCGGGTCGGCGGCCTGGTGGGTGATAACGCGCCCTGGGGCGTGATTGTCAACGCCTTTGCCGTCGGACGGGTGACCGGCGTTCGGCATGTCGGCGGCTTGGTGGGGACCAATAACAACCCCTGTCGCGGCGCCACGCCCTACGGGACCATTGTCGATTGCTACTGGGACGTGCAGACCAGCGGCCTGGCGACCATGTGCGGGGATGAACAGCGGGACTGCGATGACAGCCGGGGTCGGACGACCGCCGAACTGCAGCGGCGGGAAACTTACCGCAACTGGGATTTCACGTCCACGTGGGCCATCAGCGAAAAGCAAACCTACCCCTATTTCCGCACGCAGTTGACCGGCGACCTGAACAACGATGACCGCGTCGATCTGTGCGACCTGTCGGTCCTGGGAGGACAGTGGCTCAAGGGCCTCGGCGACGATCTCGATCCCTGATCGGCTCCGGGCGCGATTCTGCCTCAAGAAACGCATCGGACTGGTCGATAAACAGGATGCGAGAATCGCGTTAAGGGAGACAAGTCGATGGGTGGGATGCATCGGATCCTCGTTGTCGAGGACAGTGCGGTCAATCAGACCCTTCTGGAGGCCATGTTTCGCAAAACCGGCCAGGTGGAGGCGGTCTTTGTGGACAACGGTATGGACGCCATTGAACGAGCCCTCGCCGAAACGTTTGATCTGATCCTGATGGACATACGCATGCCGGGTATGGACGGCTGCGAGGCCACGCAGGTCATGCGCGACCAGGGGGTGACGGCGCCGATTCTGGCCCTGACCGCGGATGTCTGCGAACAGACCCGGCATCGCTGCTTCCAGGCCGGGTGCACCGACTTCCTCACCAAGCCCCTGGGTCTGGAGAAACTCCAGGCATTGCTGCAGTTCTACGTCCCCGTCCGGTAAACTCGCGTCGGAACGCCGCGGCGATGGGTTGACGAACCGCGCCGATTCGGTCATAGTGGGGGTGGGGATGTTCCGGGCGGCCCCGGACACAGTGACAGAGGGGATCGGCGATGAGAGGCAAGCCAAAGCGAAACGCGAGCATATCCGTTCTGACGTTGCTGGTCGTGGTCTGCGCCGCGGGAGCGGGCGACTGGCCGCACTGGCGGGGGCCGTATTTCAACGGATCCTCGGACGAGGTCAACCTGCCCACTGCGTGGACGACCACCGACAATGTCGCCTGGCGCGTGGATTTGCCGGGCCCGTCAGCGGCCACGCCGATTGTCTGGGGCGAGCACGTGTTTGTCCCCAGCGTCAACCTGGCCGAGGATACGCTGCTGGCCATGTGCCTGGACCGCATCGACGGTCGGGTTCGCTGGCGGCACACGGTGGCCCAGGGGACCCGTCGGGACCGCCGCAGCTACTTCGCCGCGCCCTCCCCGGTGACCGACGGCAAGGTGGTCGTGTTTTTCTACAGCAACGGCGAGCTTCTGGCGTTCGATTTCGAGGGCCGCCGCCTCTGGCGACGCAACATCCAGGAGGATTACGGTCCGTTCGCGTTTCTCTGGACGTTCAGCAGCAGCCCGATGTTATTCAAAGGCACGCTTTACCTGCAAGTCCTTCAGCGGGATGTGCCGGTGGACGGGCGCGGCCTGGCCGGGCAGGAGAACCTGTCTTACCTGTTGGCCATGGATCCGCAGACGGGCAAGACGCTTTGGCGGCATATCCGGCCCAGCCCGGCCGTCGCCGAATCCCGCGAGGGCTTCAGCACGCCCATCCCCGCGCGGTTCGGCGATGCCGATCAGTTGCTCCTGGCCGGCGGTGACGTGCTGACCGGTCACGATCCCGAATCAGGTCGGGAGTTGTGGCGATGGGGCACCTGGAACCCCCGGCGGATCGGGCACTGGCGGTTGGTGCCCTCGCCCGTCGTCGGCGATGGGGTGGTGTTGGTCTGCGCCCCGAAGAACGACCCGGTGTACGCCATCCGCCCGGACCGCGCGGCGGCGGGCGGCCCCGACGTGGTGGCCTGGGACAGCCGCGACACCCGCGAGATCACCTCGGATGTGCCGACGCCGGCGTTCCACGAGGGGGACTTCTTCGTGCTCAGCGATCTGCGGCGCTGCCTGTCGCGGGTCGAGGCCGCCACGGGACGCATCCGCTGGACGGTCTCCACGCCCGATGCGGCCAAGTACGAGGCCTCGCCCACGGTGGCCGACGGCAAGGTCTACCTGATCAACCACCGCGGTGACGCCGCCGCCATCAACGCCGACGACGGCAAGGTCCTGCACCAGATACGGATGGATGAACCCACCGGCGGCGACGTGGTCCGTGCCTCGATCAGTGTCGCCCACGGCCATTTGTTCATCCGAACAACCCGGCGCCTGACCTGTGTCGGACCGACGATGTCGCGCTAACCCAGTTGCTCGGCGATGGCGTGCAGGATTTGCGGGCGGATCTGGTCCAGGTCGCCCTGCAGGTTGACGCCGCTGGCCATGCGATGCCCGCCGCCGCCCCAGCGTTGGGCGATGCGTCGCACGTCCACCTCGCCCTTGGATCGCAGGCTGCATCGAAAGCCCTGTTGCCCGCGACGGGGGTCCTCGCCCAGCTCGACCAGCAGCACCGCCACCTCGACCGAGCCGATCCGCTGGCACTCATCGATCAGGTTTTCCGTATCGCGGCCGGTCGCGCCCGTCTCGTCGAAGTCGGATCGCCGGATGACCTGCAGCGCCACGCGCCCATCGCAGTGCAGCTCCAGCCGTTGGAGCATCCGGGCCATGAGGTTCATGCGGGCCGGGGAGAAGTTCTGGTACAGGCGGCGATACACGGCCGAGGGGTCCGCCCCGGCCTCGATCAGCGCGGCGGCGTCGCGGAACAGGCGGGCGTCGGCGTTGGAGAACTTGAACCAGCCGCTGTCCGTCGCCAGGGCCACAAACAAGGCCTCGGCGATCGAGGGCGTCAGCGGCCAGCCCGCGTGGCGGATCCAGTCAAACACAATCTGCCCGGCGGCGGCGGCCCCGGCGTCGATCAGCTCGACGTCGCCCAAGGCATCGCTGGTGGCGTGATGATCGATCACGAGCACCGGCTTGCGATTCTGACGCAACCACCGGTCAAACTCGGGTAGCTGCACGTAGGAATTGGTGTCGATGATGAGCACCAGGTCGCACGCGTCGTACCGCCCGTTGTGCAGTTGCTCCAGCGAGACATCGTCGGTCAGCACCGGTGGGGGCGTCTCGAAGAGGAACGTGTACCAGTCCGCCAGCGGGCTGAGCAGCAGCGGATCGACACCCTTACCCAGCCCGCCCAGCACCTCCATCATGGCGCGCATCGACCCCACGGCGTCGCCGTCGGGACGCGTATGACAGGTCATCAGCACCCGCTGCGAACGCTCGATCAGCGCGGCGGCCTTGTTGAAGTCGGCTTCCGTGACCATCCTTCAGTCCGTTTCATGCCGGACCCACGGGGCCCGGGCGTTGTCGGTCAGTCCAATACCAGGTCGGGGTTCTCCGGGCCGAAGTGCTTGAGCATGACGATCGGGTCCGTCTTGGACGGGTTGACGATCTTCACGCCTTGCCGGGCGGCCGATTCGCTCACGAAGAACTCGTCGTGCGTCAATTGCCCGTAGCGGATCATCGTGGGCGTTTCGATCTCCCAGACGCCCATCGTCCCGTGCCCCTGCATCATAATCATCCCATAGGCCGCGGCGTCGCGGATCGTCACGGTCGCCCCGGGCAGGACCGTCAGCTCCTTGGCGCTGAACGCCGAGGACTTGTAGCAGATCCAGTGCTCGATGTACCCGTCGGCCTTCATCTCCTCGACCGGTCGCACGGGACGGGGCCGCATGAAGCGGTTCGCCTTGAAGTTCGGGTCGACGTTCAGGTTCCAGTCGATCACCTCCAGGAGCCAGTCCACGTCGTTCATCCGGTCCGGCGGGGTATCCTTCCAGAGCAGTTCCTTGGGCACCACCTGATCGCCGGTGAGCGACTGGTACATGCTGAACACGTCCGAGGCCTTCTGCGGCTCGTAGGTGCACAGACTGCCCGGCGCGTGCAGCACGCCCGGCGGCACGTCCCACCCGGTGCCCACCTCCAGCCGATACGCCTGGCTGATGTTGGTGATCTTGTTGTCGCCCGTGATAAAGTCCTCCAGGCAGCGGCGGACCTGCTCCCGCGTCGTCCCGGGGGTCAGACCGAAAAACGTATACGGAAAATCCCCGCCGTAATTGTTCACCTGTGGCGGGAAGTAATACGCCTCGGGCTTGCCGAGCTGGCCGGTCAGCTTGGCCTGTTCATCCCGGTGGTGGATGTGGTGCGGCAGGGCCCCCTTGTTGTCAAAGAACTTGGAGTACATCGGCCAGCGCTGGTGCGCCTTCCAAACTCGCTCGCCGATCAGCTCGCCCTTGAGCGTGTCGATCGCGTCGCGCAGCAGGAACTGCTCGGTCTTGCCGCCGTCCTCGAACACCACGAAGCTCAGGCCCTCGTTCGGCGCCGTCAGCGGGCCGTTATCGGCCGGCGTGGTTGAGGAGAACCATCGTTCATCAATACCGCCCCGCTCGCCCCCCAGGGCGTAATAGTCGTCCGGATGCAGCTTGATGCGGCGTCCGGGGACGCAAAACGATCGCGGCACCCAGTTCGGCGCCAGCCGGAGAATCCCCTGCCCCTGTTCCAGGGCCCGTGCGGCCTGCGATGCAGTTGCCATAGTCGTCTTCCTCTCCTGCGGTTAGTAGGATACTTTCTTCCACGCCCTTTCGGCGGCCGAGGCCAGCACCGTGTCGCACACGCACTGCGTCTCGAGAGCCTCGCGGAACGTAGGACCGGCCGGCTTGCCCGAGGCCATGCCGCTCAGGAAGTCGGCCGCCTGATGGACGAACGTGTGCTCATAACCGATTTGCAGACCCGGCACCCACCATTTGTCCATGTAGGGCATATCCGCATCGGTCACGTGGATACTCCGCCAGCCCCGCACAATCGACTCATCGCGGTGGTCGAAGTACTCCAGCCGGTGCAGATCGTGCAGGTCCCAGGCGATGGAGGCGTGCTCCCCGTTGATCTCGAACGTATACAGGGCCTTGTGGCCGCGGGCGTAGCGGGTCGATTCGAAGTTGCCCAGCGAGCCGTTGTCGAACCGACACAGGAACGTGCACGCATCGTCGATGCCGACCGGTTCGACCTTGCCGGTCTCCACGTTCAGCCGCTCCTTGACGAACGTCTCGGTCATGGCGCAGACCTCGCCGATCCGGCCGTTGTGCCACATGGCCGTGTCGATGCAGTGGGCCAGCAGATCGCCGACGACGCCGGAGCCCGCAGCCCTGACGTCCAGCCGCCACGTGGCCATGCCGCCCTGGGGCACCTTGGCCGAGATGGTCCAGTCTTGCAGGAAGTTGGCGCGATAGTGGAAGATTCGGCCCAGGCGGCCACTGTCAATCAGTTGCTTGGCCAGCGTGACCGCCGGCACCCGGCGATAGTTGAAGGATACCATATTCGCGACCTTGGCCGTCTCGACCGCCTGGACCATCTCGCGGCCCTGGGCAGCGTTCATAGCCAGCGGCTTTTCGCACAGAATGGCCTTGCCCGCCTGGGCCGCCGCGATGGCGATCTCGGCGTGCATGTTGTTAGGCACGCAGATGTCCACCACGTCGATGGACTCATCCTCAACGACCTTTCGCCAATCCGTCGTGTAGGAGGCATAGCCCCACTGCTCGGCGAAGGCCTTGGCCTTGTCCTCCTCCAGGCCGCACACCGTCTTCAGAACGGGCGTGTACGGCACGTCGAAGAAATGGGTCACCTGGCTGTAGGCGTTCGAATGGGTCCGGCCCATGAAACCGTAGCCGATCAGTCCGATGTTCAACGGTTTTCCCATGGTCATGACTCCTCATATCTAAGGTCCGTATCCATGCAACGTCGGTGCGCGGCACCTGTCGTCCACTCGAAATCAGGCGGTCCACCCGTGCGCCGCTTGCACCTTGAGCATCACGTCCAGGATCGCGTTCCACGTCTCCGGCGATTCGAGCACCGCGTTGGGGAACATGCAGCCGTCCCAACAGATATGCCGAATGCCGCGCGAGGGGGCGTCCTTGAGCCAGTAGCCGGCGCAGCGGACGATGTCGAGCTTGCCGTTCGGATCGTTGGGCAGGCAGTGCTTGCCCGTCTTGTCGTGCGAGCCGGCGCCGTGCACCTCGCCGTCGTTCTGCGCGACGTGGAAGTCGATCGTCCATGGCCGCAGCTTCTCGACCATGGTTTCGTAGGCCGCGTAGAACTCTTCCTCTGAATAGCCCGGCTGCAACAAGGCGTGCTCCGGGGCGTTGTATCCCATCAGGTACAGGTACGTGTGGGCCATATCCGCCTGGAAGCCCAAGGCTTCGGGCATGTCCACCGCCTCCAGCAGGTCAAGCATGTCCTTCCAGCTATGCAGGCCGGCCCAGCAGATCTCCCCCTCGGCCGCCAGCCGCTCACCATGATCGGCGGCGATCTTCGCCGCCTCGCGGAACGTCTCGGCGATCTTCGCGGTGTTGGCCTTCGGGTTCTGGCGCCACGTCTCGACGCCGAACTCCGCCGAATCGATCCGGATCACGCCGTACCGCCGCACACCGTGCTTGTTGAACACCCCGGCGATCCGGCACGCCATCCGCACGGCCTCGAGAAACCTCTCGCGGGCCGCGGCATCCCCCATCGCCGTATCGCCCACCGTGCCGGGCCAGACCGGGGCGACCAGGGAGCCGACGCTGAACCCATACTCGGCGATCATGTCGGCGATCTTCTTGAGCTCATCATCGCCGGCGTTCGGGTCGGTATGGGGCAGGAACAGGAAGTAGTCAATGCCGTCGAACGTCCGGCCGTCCACCTCGGCCGCCGCGGTCAATTCCAACATCCGCTTCAGGCTGATGGGCGGTTCCTGGCCGGGTTCGTCTCCCTTGCCGACCAATCCCGGCCACATGGCGTTGTGCAGTCTGGGGAAGGTGTCCGAACTCATGTTTGGCTCCTTTCCGGTTCGGGTGCGTTCACAGATAGCGGTTTCCGTGCCGTCGTTGATCCACTCCTGGATATGAAGCACTCATCCTTCTCACGGAATCAGGCCGCGCTGTCCCATCCGTGGCGAATCGTGCGGTAGCCGACCTCGCAGACCTCTTCGGGACCGGCGCTGATGTCCCGCCATATCTTCGTCGTCGCCGCCAGGTCGGGCATCGTCCGTCCAAACGCCTCAATCGTCATCCATCCATCGTATCCGCTGCGCCGCAGCGCCCGGAAAATGCCCGCCCAAGGGATGCTCCCCTTACCCGGCGTGCCGCGGTCATTGGCGGAAATATGCACGTGCCGCAAGAGGTCCCCGGCCTCGGCGATGCAGCCGACCGGGTCCTTCTCCTCAATGTTGCCGTGAAACGTGTCATACATCACGCCGAGATTCGGATGATTCACCCGGCGGGCCAGACTCGCCGCATCGGCCAGCGTGTTCAGGAAATAGCACTCAAAGCGATTAAGCGGCTCGATGGCGACGACGACGTTCGCCTGCGCCGCGTGCTCCGCGGCGGCGTGGAGCACCTCGGCGGCGCGGGCCTTCTCCGATTCGGTCGGCCCGGTGCCCGTGAACTGCCCCAGCGGCTGATACAACGGACCGCAGAGCACCTCGGCGGCGAGCGCCTGACAGCAGTCGATAATCCCCCGCAGGTAATCCAATGCGCCCTGCCGATGTGCCGCTTCGGGGCTGATGGGGTTGTGGGCCTCATCGGGGATGATGGACACCACCGTGCAGCCCAACTGCTCGTCCGCAATCGCCTGGCCCACCTGCCGATAGTGCTCCACGTCCACGCCGAAAACGGGAATCTCCACGCCGTCGAAGCCGATCTCGCGCACCTGGGCAAAATGCGGGAAGTACTCCGGCGTGACGTAGGGCGTCCAGAGCAGCATATTCATTCCGATCTTCATATCCGTCCCCTGCCATGGGTTATGGAGTCGTCGCCGGGCTCGGTCCGAGACGTTGCAGGACCTGCTCGGCACGTGTCATCAGCTCGGCGTTCACCGCCGCCGCCCGGACCTCTTGCAGCACGCTCCGAATACCTGCCGCCTGTTGTGGCGTCGGATCTGTGATCCGCTCGGCGATCTGCACCGTGGCCAGGGCCGCCTCCTGAACGACGGCGGTATTATCCAGGAAACCGGCCGCGATGTCCAGCGCTTCTGCGCAGTCCAATGTGCCCAGGGCCGAGAGCAACAATCGCTGCTCGGCGGCCCGCGGGGCATGCCGTCGGAACGAGGCCAGCGTGCCCGCCGTCTCGGCACAGGAGTCGGGCGGGCTGGACCGCACCAGTCGCGTGTAACCGCGCAGGGCCAGCACGCGATGCGCACCGTCGGTCCGTTCGACGAGCGTCGCCAGCGACGGCGCGGCGGCCGGGTCCGACCACTGGCTCAGTTCGCGGATCGCCGCATCCCGGACGGCCGGATCGGCATCGTCACAGGCCGAGTAAACCACCGCCATCGCATCGGGTCCGCCCAGCCTGGCCAGCACCCGCAAGAGGAACATGCGGTGCTCGCTGTCCGTCACGGTATTCCACGCCTGGAACACGTGTCGGTCGCGCTTGGCCTGAGGGTCTTGCGTCGCCAACGCCGCCAGGGTCCGTGCGGCCTCGTCGGCCAAGGCGGCATCATAACGGGCCAGGAACCCCCGTAGCAGCGCCGGCCCGTGTTCGGGCCCGCCCAACGTCGCCAAGGCCCGCAGGGCGGCCTTTCGAATATCCGTGTCACCCTCCAGGGCCAGCGGCAGGATCGCCTCGGCGGCCTCCGTGACCTGCCGCTCAGCAAGCAGGCCCAGCAAGGCGACACGCGCCGCTCCTTCGGCCTGCTGCACGGCCTGTATCAACGCCCTCTCGAACCCGTCACGACGAATGCGTCGCAGCGCCGTCATGGCGGCCTGGCGATCCGATTCCAGACCGTTCAGGGCATCGGCCAGGACGGCGATGGACTGATCGTTGCCGACCTTCGCCAGGGCCAGCAGGGCGGCTTGTCGCACCCCTGCTCTGGGACTGTCCACCAGATTCGTGATGGCCGGTCGGATGCGTGGATCATCCCGTTCGGCCAGGGCCTCGATCAACAAGACCTGGTCCTGCGGGGGCGTGGCGTTCAACCGCGCCAGCAACTGCGTGGTGACTCCTTCGCCTGGCAGTCGACCGGCTGCCGCGATCATCGCGGCCCGTAACTGCGGGGGCCCCTGCGCCAGGTAATCCAGGAGGGGCTCGTCAATCCGGCCCTCGCACAGTCCCAGCCACCCCAGCACGCCCGCCCGCTGGTCCAGCGGGTGTCGGTAGTCGTTCGCCAGCTCCTGGTAGATCTGGCGGGCCGTCTCCACGTGGCCCCGTCGCGCCAGCGCCTGCGCGCAGGCAATGTACGCCTGACTCAGATCCGCACGGGCCGCCCCCTCGGCCTTGAGCCGGGCATTCCGAAGAAACCGAGCCGCCTCCAGAGTTCCCGTCCGACCAATCGCCGCCGTGGCGGCGGCGACCACTGCCTCGTCCTCCGAGTGGGCCTCTTGGATCAGCACCGGCGTACTGTCGGCATCGGCCCGCTGGCCCAAGAGCCCGATGATCTGCATACGAGCGGGCCCCGTGGTGGCGGGCAGGACCTCCCGCAGGAGCTGATCGACGCGCGGCGACTCCTGGCCCGCCAGCGCGTAGCATACCATCTCGCACGTTTCCGGATCGGCCAGCAGCCCGGCGATCTCGCGGCTCGTCTCCTCCGTGCCGACCGACCAAAGCTGCGTGCAGGCGAATCGCTTGCCTGCAAGCGTGGCCTCGTCCGACCGCACCAGCGCCACCAGTCGATCGACCAGGTGAGAGCGCACCTCCGACGGGGCCTGTCGCAGCGCGTGCTCCATATTCCGCAGAATGGCCGGATCGGCTTCGTACTCGTATTGCGTCAGCTCGGCCGTAAGGCGGTCCACGTTGTCATGGCCGAGCGGTTGCGCGATACCCGCGGACGGCAGGCCCAACATCGCCGCCATGACCAGGGCATGCGCTAGAACCTTCATTCGTTCCATTCGTGCCTCTCCTGCTCCATGCACAAGGCGGCCGGTCCCATCCGGCGCGAGCTGCTAAAAGTGCCAGGGCGCCCGCATCAGGCGACGGCGCATGCGATCGGCCTCGGCGTCGTTGAGGAACGATTCCGTTTTGGGGTCCCACATCAGATCCCGACCCAGCCGCAAACACAGGTTGGCGATGTGCCCGATGGTCGTGGCGCGATGGGACTTCTCCGGCGAGCAGATCGTCTCGCGGCGGGTCTTGATGCACCGCAGGAAGTCGCCGATATGCCCGCCCGGATCGGCCCAGCTCTTGGCCGACACCGCCCGCCGTTTCAGCAGGCTCTGCGGCTCGGCCGTCACCACGTTCGTATCGTCATCCACCTGGATCCAGCCTTCATCCCCGATGAAACGGATATAACGCTGGGCGAACTGACCCCGCACCCACATCACGAGCCTGCGTCCGTCGGCATACGTGCAGTCCACGCGGCATCGCACGGGCGTGTCCGCGAAGTTGCCCGGTATGAACTCGGCGAGCCCCTCGTAGTGCACCGGTCCGGTGTCATCGGTATCCAGTCCCCACTGCGCGATATCGGTGTAATGGCAGCCCATCGCGATGAGCGTGCCGCCGCCGGTGTCCCAGAAGTAGTTCCACCCGTTGAATCGCGCGGGGATATAGGGGTACCACGGCGTCGGCCCCAGCCACATGTCGTAGTCCAGCCCGGCGGGCGCCGGCTGCGGCGCCTGGGGCTGCAAGACCGGGTTCTCCCACATCTGCATCTCCACCGTGTGGACGTGGCCGATCAAGCCGCGCTGCGCGATCTCCACCTGGAATCGGTACGAGTCCACGCTGCGCCGCTGATGCCCGCACTGGTAGACCGTGCCCAGCCGCTCCATCGTCCGCACCAGCTCGCGGCCCTCCTCGATGGTCATGGTCATCGGCTTTTCGCTGTAGACGTCCTTGCCGGCCTTGGCCGCGAGGATCGAGGCCAACGCATGCCAGCGGTCGCCCGTGGCGATGTACACGGCGTCCAGGTCCTCCCGCGCGAGCATCTCGCGAAAGTCACGGTACGTGACGCAGTCGCCGTTCTTGTAGTACTGATCCACTTGGGCCTTGCCCATCGCGCGGCGCTGCTCGCGCGGATCGGCCACGGCGATCAATTGGACGTCCGGACGTGAGAGGAAGAACGGTGTCACCTCGCGGCAGCGGTTGCCGTGACCGATCGTCGCGAGGGTGACCCGGTCCGACGCGGGCGTCGCTCCATCGCGGCCGAGCGCTGAGCCGGGAATCACCGTCAGCAGGGGGACCGCGCTAACGGATTTCAGGAGACTGCGGCGTGTAAGGGTCTGCTGCATAACCGTGCCTCCGGTTTCTGTGATCCTGAACGGCCATCCTGATGATGACGTCACTCTCCGTCCAAAAGGCGGGCGGGGAAAAAACGTTTTTCCACACTCTAGCCGCTCGCCTTCGCCTGTCAAGAAGATTCGGGGCTCTTCGCTTCTTTGCGCGGACATAGGGCGGGCCGAACGGGCGATGGGGTAATCGACTCAGCCTGTCTACGGAGAGCCGGCGGCTTCGTACCGTCGCTCAATGGTCACCTTCTGTCCATCCACCGACACGATCGAATACACCAGCCGGCCCATGAACCGTTCCTGCCCCGGCTGATGACACACCGTGCGCCCGATCCGCACCGTGTGCTGCCGTGTAATCAAATGGCTTTCGTGGATGTGCCCGTGCAGGGTGCACAAGGGGTGCCGCGATAGAATCCAGCTTCTGACCGCCTGGGACCCCACGTCCATCCCCTCCGGCACCGCCGCCAATCCCATTCCGGCCGGCGGGGCATGGCAGACCAGAATCGCCCGATCCATCGCGTCGATCCCCTCCGACAGGCCGTCCAGAATCTCCTCCAGCGTCGGTCGATCACGGAAGAACGACTCGACATCCTCGATCGGTTCGAAATCGCCACCCTCCGAGATCAGCGGCTGTGGCGGTTGCGGCGGGCGCACGAAGTCACGCGTGTCCAGCACGCACCAATCCTTCAAACGAAACGGCGGATCCGGAATATAATTGCATCCTCGAATCCGCAGCCCGTCTTCGACAATCGCCCACCCATCCGTCAGGTCGTGCAGACACGGGGTGCGATCCACGAGGGTCCTCCACGCCGGTAACACCGCCTTGCAGTCATCGTTGGCCGGCATGGCGTAGTACGCGATCCCGTATTCCTGCGCCATGTCCACGTAGGCTTCCAGGTACTCGTCGATGAACAATCGCTGCGCCGCGATCAGGTCCCGGGCATGTGGAAACAGGTCCCCGCCGTTCACAATGACGCCAATCCCCTCCTCGCGTGCGGCCTCCAGCGTCCGATCGTATCCCCACGTCCAGCCGTGCAGGTCCGTCACGTACAGAAACCGGAACATGCCATCCTCCCTTGGCCCGCACAGCAATCCACGGAGTCGCCATCGGATTCTCCGCACGCAGCCTCGGCGCACGTCCCCACGGCCACCGCCGGGATCAGCCCGCCGCTACGAGCACCCCATGGAATTGCCGCAGTTGAAGCATCGGTAACACGTGCCGTTGCGCACCGTGATCGCCCCGCACACGTCGCACGCCGGCGCATCGTCTTGGAAGTGTTCGAACTGGGCGCTGAACTGGTGCATCAGCGCGGCATCCGTGGCCATCCGGTTCGGAGCCCCGACGGCCGACTCCACGGTCGCTACGGTCTGCTCGGCCATCCGGTCGAATCGGTCGGGCCGACCGGCAATCGGTCGCGGCGCGGGGCGCGCCGCGTCTTCCGGCGCCTTCTTGCGAGCGGCCTTGGCCTCGTCGATCTTCCGCGCCAGGTCCTTGGTCTTCTCCACGAGCACCTTGGCCGTGCCGCCGGGGCCCGTGGCCGGGGCGGCCGCGCCGCGATTCGGCGTGTTCTTCTCCGCGTAGCCCGGGATGAACTGGCACCCCATCCAGCAGAAGATGTAATCGATCAGGCTCTTGGCGAAGGGAATGTTCTTGTTGCTCGTCATCCCCGACGGCTCGAACCGGGCATGCCGGAACTTGTCCACCAGCGTGATCAGCGGCACCCCGTATTGCAGCGCCATCGACACGCACGTGCCGACCACGTCCATCAGGCCGCCCACCGTGCTGCCTTCCTTGGCCATCGTGATGAACAGCTCGCCCGGCTGGCCGTCGTCGTACAACCCCACCGTCAGGTAGCCCTCGTGCCCGGCCACGCTGAACTTGTGCGTGATGCTGTGGCGCGTTTCGGGCAGCCGCCGACGGAAGGGCCGCGCGCTTTCTTCCTTCTTGGCCTCGTCCTTGCCCTGCTTTTCCACGTTCACCGGCTGGATGCGCTTCGACCCATCCCGATAGATCGCAATGGCCTTGAGCCCCAGCTTCCAGCCTTCGATGTAGGCCCCCGCAATCTCCTCGGTCGTGCTCTCCCGCGGCATGTTGATTGTCTTGCTGATCGCCCCCGACAAAAACGGCTGCACCGCCGCCATCATCCTCAGATGGGCCATGTAATGGATGTGCCGCTTGCCCTTCACCGGCTTGAACGCACAGTCAAACACCGCCAGGTGCTCCTCCCGCAGGCCCGGCGCGCCCTCGATCGTGTCCTCCTGGTCGATGTGGTCGCAGATCCGCTTGATCTCCTCCGGGCTGTAGCCGAGCCGCTCCAGCGCCATGGGCACCGTGCGGTTGACGATCTTCAGCATCCCGCCCCCGGCCAGCAGCTTGTACTTCACCAGCGCGATGTCCGGCTCGACGCCGGTGGTGTCGCAGTCCATCATGAACCCGATCGTGCCCGTCGGCGCCAGCACCGTCGCCTGGGCGTTGCGATACCCGTGCTGCACCCCCATCTCGTACGCCTGGTCCCACGCGTTCTTCGCCGCGTTCAGCAGATACGCCGGGCAGTGCACCTCCGGGATGTTGTACGCGTGCTCGCGATGCATGCGGATCACGTTCAACATCGGCTCGCGGTTCAGCTCGAACGCCTCGAACGGCCCCAGCTTCTCGGACAGCTCGGCGCTGGTCGCGTACGCCGTCCCCGTCATCACCGCCGTGATCGCCCCCGCCCAGGCCCGCGCCTCATCCGAGTCATACGGCAACGCCAGGCTCATCATCAGGGCCCCCAGGTTCGCATACCCCAGCCCCAGCGGCCGGAACCGGTGACTGTTCTCCGCGATCCGGGCCTCGGGGTAACTGCCGTTGTCCACCAGGATGTCCTGCGCGATGATAAAAACACGAACCGCCCGGCAAAACGCCTCCAGGTCGAACGTGCCGTCTTCCTGGCGGAACTTCATCAGGTTCAGCGACGCCAGGTTGCACGCCGAGTTGTCCACGAACATGTACTCGCTGCACGGGTTCGACGCGTTGATCGGCCCGCTCTCGGGACACGTGTGCCACCGGTTGATCGTGGTGTGGAACTGCATCCCCGGATCGCCGCACACCCGCGTGCCTTCCGCGATCAGCCGCATCAGCTCCCGCGCCGAGTATTCGTCGACCGGCTCGCCGGTCGTCACCGCGCGCGTCGTCCAGGTCCCATCCTTCTCCACCGCCTCCATGAACGCATCCGTCGCCCGCACCGACAGGTTGCTGTTCTGGAACATCACGCTCTCGTAGGCGATGTTGTTCATGTCGCCGCCGTAACCGCGTTCGATCAGGGCCCAGGCCTTCTTCTCCTCCTCCGTCTTGCAGGTGATGAACTCCCGGATGTCCGGGTGCTCCATCTTCAGCGACTGCATCTTCGCCGCGCGGCGCGTCTTGCCGCCCGACTTGACCACCGCGGCGATCTGGTCAAACACCCGCATGAAGCTCAGCGGCCCGGAGGGTTTGCCCCCGCCGCTGAGCTTCTCCCGGCTGCTCCGCAGCGTCGACAGGTCCGTCCCCGTGCCCGAGCCGTGCTTGAACAGCATCGCCTCGCTCCGCGCCAGGCGCATGATGTCCTCCATCGTGTCGTCCACGGACTGGATGAAGCACGCCGACGCCTGCGGATACTCGTAGCCGTTCGTGCACGCCACCGCCCGTTGCTCCGTCGGGCTCCAGCGGAAGTTGTGCTCGCTGCCCCTCACCCCGTACACGTCGAACAGCCCCACGTTGAACCACACCGGCGAGTTGAACGCCCCGTACTGGTTCACGCACAGCCAGACCAGCTCGTGATAGAAGTTCTCCGCGTCCTCATCGCTGGCAAAATACCCGTCCCGGCGCCCACGGTCGGCGATCGTTCGCGCCACCCGGTGCACCAACTGCTTGACCGAGTACTCCCGCTCGCCCAGGTCCGCGTCCCCGTAGAAGTACTTGCTGACCACGACCTTCGCGGCCAACTGGCTCCACCCGGCCGGCACCTCCGCGTCATTCTGCTCGAAGATCACCTGCCCGTTCTCGTCCGTGATCCGGGCCTGCCGACGCTCCCACTGAAGCTGATCGAACGGGTGGACCGCCAGGTCGGAGAAATGACGCGACACCTTCACCCCACCACGCCGGGGCGGCGGCTGGCTCTTCCATGGCTCGAATGTCGTCGAGGACGGACTCACGGTCGTTTTCGGGCTTTCTTCACTGGCCATTCTCTACCTCCCTGTAAAAAATGCACAAAGGCCATGCCACTATATGTAGTAAATTGCAGCCGGCTAAACCAACATCTTGTTGGGATGAGCCAAAATCCATCATATTTCACGCCCCCCGGACCCGGCAACAAAAAAACGTCGGCCCCGCCCCCTCGAACCACCTAAGTCCCTGAAAAACATGGGCCTACCGACGAAAAAAATATCCACTTTTGCATCCCGCACGCACATCCCCGCCGAATCTTGGCCCTGCCATTTCTACGGCCATGCCGCCCGCCCGTGCGGTTTCGCCGGCGGTCCCGGACCTTGCAGCCCCCGGCCCACACCGCTAGAATGCAGTCGAATGAGGCGACGCGGCCCGGGGCGTGCCGTTTCCGCCCCGGACAGGTGCCGGTGGACTCGGCCGATTCTCCGGGCCACCAAGGGGGCTGGAACGGGTCTTTGCGTGAATTCTGAGACCCAGTATCTGACATCCTGTATCTTGGAGCTTGGATGCCATATCTGCAATTTTAGATATTTGATATTTGCTTTTTGATATTTGATATTCCCTCAGTCCTTGGGATTTCAAATCCCTGTGGGCTCTGCGGGTCCCTGCCATGACCGACAAGACCGAACAAGACCGTCTGGCCGCCATCCGCGACCGGATACAGAGCTTTCCGGCGACGCCGGGTCTGTACTTCATGAAGGACGCCGCCGGCCGTGTTCTCTACATCGGCAAGGCCAAGAATCTGCGCAGCCGCGTCGCCAGCTACTTCCAGCCCGCCGCCGACCTGGCCGCCACCCGCGGGCCCAAGATCGCCGAGATGATCCGCAAGGTCCGCACCGTGGACGTCCTTGAGGCCGCCGACGAGGTCGATGCCGTCCTCCAGGAAGCCCGGCTCATCAAGGACATCCGCCCGCCGTACAACACCGATCTGATCGACGACAAGACCTTTCCCTACCTGGAGATCACCACCCGCGAGCCCTTCCCCGGCGTCTATATCACCCGCAACCCCACAAACCCCCGCAGCCGCCTGTTCGGCCCCTTCACCGCCCCCCGCGACCTGCGGGCCGTCCTGGTCGTCCTGCAGAAGATCTTCCGCTTCCGCACCTGCCGCCTGGACATCCGCCCGGACGACCCCAAACGGCGCTTCTTCCGGCCCTGCCTGCTGTACAGCATCCACCAGTGCACCGCCCCCTGCGGCGACCGCATCGACCGAGCGGCGTACCGGCGGCTTATCGACGACCTCGTTCGCTTCCTGCAATCCAAACGCTCGACCGTCCTGCGCCGCCTGCGAAAGCAGATGGCCGAGGCCGCCGCCGCCCTGGATTACGAGACCGCCGCCGTCCTCCGCGACCGCATCCGGCTGATCGAACGCCTCGACCAGCGGGGTCTGGTCGATGAGCACGTCCAGCCGGAGGTCTTCGCCGGCGACCCCACGGCCGCCCTGCAGCGGCTGCAAAAGCTCCTGGACGCCGCCGAGCCCATCCGCGTCATCGAGGGATTCGACATCGCCCACGTCGCCGGCGCCGAGACGGTCGGCTCACTGGTCCAGTTCATTGATGGCCGGCCCTTCAAGAACGGCTACCGCCGGTTCAAGATCCGCACGGTGACCGGCGTCGATGACTACGCCTGCCTGCACGAGGTGCTCACCCGCCGCTACACCCGCGCCGTCGAGGGCCGCGAGCTTTGGCCGGACCTGGTCCTCATCGACGGCGGCCTCGGCCAGCTCCACGCGGCGCAGGCCGCCTTCGACCAGGTGGGCATGGCCCCGCCGCACCTGGCCTCCATCGCCAAACGCGACGAGTGGATCTACCTGCCCGGCCGCAAAGACCCCCTCAAGCTGCCCGCCACCGACCCCGCCCGCAAGCTCCTCCAGTACGTCCGCGACGAGGCCCACCGCTTCGCCCAGCACTATCACCATTTGTTGCGGTCAAAGCATGCGATAGAGCCAGATTGAATTAGCAGGCTTACGTGATTTGCCTTATCGTCAATCATTCGCAATGCAGCATAGGAGAACAACGCTTGCGGCCACGAAAGTGGCAAACGTTAGCGTGTCGAGGGACACATCTATGCAGAACTGCCTTGACATCCAGTTTGCTAGTCGATAGCGGCGGGTAGACTGAAAGTCTTCGTCTTCCTCTCCTCGATAGACGTACCAGTGAATCAGCTTGTTCAGGCCAGAGATCAGTATCTGTGCCAGAATGCCGGCGCCTAATAGTAGGAGGACCAAACGTGTCCGACGGGCTCCCAGCCTGGCAAACAGTTCGGACTTTCCAGTCACCAGTATGACCGCAGCACCCACCCCAAAGGCCACAAACCATTGCCGCAGGCTTGATGCGTATCGCCAATACTGCTCGAAGTACTCACTGCCTGCCTCTCTTTGGTTGGCACCCGTTACTGTTGCGTTCTGCGCTTCCTGTAGTTCCCCTTTCTCTCCCATTTCATTCACTCCTTCTAGACCCCATATCCTTCGTGCGAGACGCTACCATCTTACATTCCACTCCCAGAAGATCATGCCGGCCACAAGCGTCGGCACACCACCGGCCGTGTAATCTGACCGGGCTTCAGTGGTCAGATGCGTTGCCGACAGACCCGTCTACCAGAGAGCAGTTGACGTACTGAAGGAACAAGTCGCCGGGACTCGATCAATGTCAACACCACAATGATAGCGTTGGGTACCCGAGACTTCTACTTCAACCCGTGTTTGGCCACTATCATGACTCGTCTTCCTGGTCCGCCTCACCCAGGACTGCCGTATTCAACCGGTCGCGTGCCTCGTTGAAGAATTGTGCCAGCCCTCCCTCGGGTCGTCCCCTCTGTTGCCACAACGTCATGGCTAGTTCCTCGGCCTTCTCACGGAGGATTCGTGCTCGCCGTACCTCTTTCTTTTCCAAGGCACCAATGTGCGGATGGGCAGTGCCGACCGAGACTAGCAGTTCAGGGGAACACCTGTGGTGCGCGCAGTAGCGTTCGTAGAAACTGGCGATGATTACACCGGCATTGCGCATATGTAGGGCGCAATGCCACATCGCACTCAAAAACAACCAGAACAAGAGATCGGCTTCACCGCCCACTGAGGCCAGACATTCCTGATATTGGCGAGTGCGTTCCTTTTTAGGCTGGTGGGCATACCGAGTGTACAAGAACACGTCGATGAGCCGCTTACAGGTGAAGTCGCGGTCTTTGTAGGGCCTCATCGGCGCAAAGTCGGGCCTCTCATTCAGGTTGTCTTGGTATTCAGTGCCGACACCCTTGACCCAGTTGCCCAGACGATATCCTGAGGTCGCGTTGCTGAATAGTGTGACAGCTTCGATGAAATTGGCGGGTTCCTTCGCCATGTAAAGGCGACGGAAAATGGTTACGAATGAGCGAATCTCCTCATCCGTGACTGCGGTTCGAATGGTGAAATGTGATCCACCGGAACTCGTCAGGGTTCCCGGTCCATCCGTGTAAAACGCCGACGCGAGCATTTCCCGTAGATCGCGAGTAAAGTAACCCAACACTTCAAGTTGATTTCGCGATAACGACACCTCGGCAATTGGGATCGGGCGATTGTCGGCCAAGATGTAGTCAATATCGTGCTGTTTTGCCCCGGCCGGCAGCATGATAGCTGTCGGGCAGCCCGTGACAATCTCAGCAATCTGCTTGGTTGTGAGTTCCTTGCCCGATTCGTCCTCAAAGTAATCGGGGATACAGAAAGTGCTTATATCACTGTGGTCCAGGCACAGATCGCTCGCGCCTGTATCGGAGTCTCTCTGTTCACAGAACAGATGTCGGTATCGCAAGATTCCTCGCGTGTGCCCCGGCCGCTGCAGGGCATGCATTGCCTCCACAGCGGCTTTCATCACGCAGTCCAGAGAATCTGTGTCAAGCCACAGGTCGCGATCTTTGAACTGCTTATCACGAGTGTCCAAGTAACGAATGCGCCAGAACAGCAGCATCACGAGTCCTCACGTAGGCTGTTGAATATACTGCACACCGCGCGTTACGTATCCCCTCCTTGGCCATGGCTTTCACTCGCTCGTACCGCTTCCCATCGTTCCGATAGAGCCTGCATGAACGCATCAAAGTCGCCCTCGATGATGCGCGACCGGGGAATCACATGGCCGCTCATACTGCCCACGAAGATGAACGCGTGCTCACGTGTTTGGACCACCTCAGTGATTCCCTGGAAGCGCATCCGTGATGCGCTGACCGGCGTACGGTGAATCAGCCCATCCTCACCAACTTCAAGCTCATGACGGCATAGCGTACCCTTGTCCTTCTGAGGGTCATATAGCTTCGCAATTTGCTTGACCGACAACTTCCCACTGCGCATCAGGAACCATGCGGACCAGGCGAACGCGATTCCGGTCCAGATAAGTAGGGGAACCACACTGCGTTCCTGGATTGAGATGAGCCCGCCAAGGCCACAGAAGACAGTGAACATGAGGCCTACCGTCTTGTGGCGTCGCGCCTTTATGACGCCGGAATGGGCCATGTAGTACTGGTTGAAGGCAACCAAGTCCGAGATCTCCACTGTATAGATCAGCGTCATTCTAAAGCCCTTTCGTTCGCCTGTCACAATCGTGAGGCGATCCACCGAACATGATAATTGCCCGCAAGTGCACCGGTTTCAAGTGTTTTATCATTTTTCAGCCGCCTCTTTTTCCTCTGGCATCTCTGTGATTCGTGGGGGGCTTGTTGTGGGCATGCCACCCACTGAGCGAAAACGGGGCTGGCCGCATCCCTCCCGGCGGGTGGATGGACCAGGGCCCATTTGCCCAGGCGTGCGCTTTGGTTTTTGGGTTTCTGTAATTCGGATTTGTTTTAGGATTTAGGGCTTAGGATTCAGGATTTGCCCCGAGGCGGGAGCACGCCCACTTGGTTGCGGGTTTGCGATTCCCGTGCTTCTGTGGCGTCTCTCCACCCCCGCATCCTGTTCATCGTGTCAATCCTGTCCGCGGGTCCTCCTTCTGGCTGGCAACCAGACGCGTCGCCCGTATAATGCTCCCCGCGCCGGGTGGCAGCCACCGAGCCCGCAGGGCGAAGTGGATGGCCCCTTACGGCAGGTGGGTGGCATGGCCGTCCGCCGCCGGCGGAGTGTGGCCATGTGTGTCGAGGTCGTCCATTGCACGGCAGCAGGGCGGCCAGGGAGAGAACAACGTGAAAATCGTCGCCGATCAGAACATCCCGTTCGTCGCCGAGTGCCTCGCCTCGGTCGGCCAGGTCACGGTGTTGCCGGGCCGCCGGATCGCCCGCGACGCCCTGGCCGACGCCGAGGCCCTGCTGGTCCGCAGCATCACGCCCGTCAACGCGGCCCTGCTCGACGGCACGCCCGTCCGCTTCGTCGCGACGGCCACGATCGGCACCGACCACGTCGACACGGCCTACCTGGCCTCACGCGGCATCGGCTTCGCCTCGGCCCCCGGCTCCAACGCCGACAGCGTCGCCGAGTGGCTCATCGCCGCTCTGCTGGCCGTGGGCAAAAAGCACAAGCTCACCCTCGCCGACCGCCGCATCGGCATCATCGGCGTCGGCAACGTCGGCCGTCGCGTCGAGGCCCGCTGCCGTGCCCTGGGCATGGAGCCCATCCTCAACGACCCACCCCTGGAGCGCCAGACGGGAGACGCCAGGTACCGCCCGCTGGCCGAGGCCCTGGCGTGCGACTTCGTCACGCTTCACGTGCCGCTCACCCGCGAGGGGCCCGATGCGACGTATCACCTGGCCGATGGGCGGTTCTTCGACGCGATCAAGCCCGGCGCGTTCTTTATCAACAGCGCCCGCGGCGCCGTCCATGACACCGCCGCCCTCAAGCACGCCCGCGCCACGGGTCGGATCGCCGGCTATGTGCTCGATGTCTGGGAGAATGAGCCCCGCGTCGACCCCGACCTCTTACGCAAGGCCGAGCTGTCCACGCCGCACGTCGCCGGCTACGCGTTCGACGGCAAGGTCCGCGGCATGATTATGATCTACCGCGCCCTGTGCGAGCACTTTGGCATTCAACCGCACCACGAAGAGAGCGATTTCCTCCCGGCCCCGGCCGTGCCCGAAATCCGCGTCGAGACGCCACCCGCCGACGAGCAGGCCGCGATCCACGACATCGTCCAACAGGTCTACGCGATCAACCGCGATGACTTCAACATGCGCGAGATCCTGCTTCTCGAAGAAGACCGCCGCGGGCCCTGGTTCGACGACCTTCGCAAGAACTATCCCGTCCGCCGCGAGTTCCACAATACCCGCATCGTCGTCCCCGCCGCCTGCGATACCCTCGCCGCGAAGCTCGCCGGTATCGGCTTTACCGTTGTGCGGGACACACCGTGATGAGCACGGACCGGACTCAGCCAGTTCTCACCTGGCCGCTGGGCCGCCTGGACTTCTCCGCCGGGCCGCTTGTCATGGGCGTGCTGAACGTCACGCCCGATTCCTTCAGCGATGGCGGCCTGTACCTCGATCCGGACGCCGCCGTCGCCCACGGCATCGAGATGGCCGAGCAGGGGGCCGCCATGCTGGATATCGGCCCGGAGTCCTCCCGGCCCGGCTCGGCCCGCGTTCTGGCCGACGAGCAGATCCGCCGCGCGATTCCCGTGATCGAACGCCTCGTCCGCCGCGTGAACGTGCCCATCAGCATCGACACCTGCCGCCCCGATGTCGCCGCCGCCGCCCTCGACGCGGGTGCGGCCATCGTCAACGACATTACCGCCCTGGCCGATGAAGGTCTCCTCCGCCTCGTAGCCGACCGCGGCGCGTGCGTCGTCCTCATGCACATGCAGGGCACCCCGGAAACGATGCAGCGAGACCCGCACTACGAGGATGTGACGCAGGAGGTGCTCGATTTCCTCCTCGACCGCGCCCGCCGCGCGCGGGATGCGGGCATCCCACCGGAGCGCATCTGGCTCGATCCGGGCATCGGCTTCGGCAAGACGACGCGGCACAACCTGCGGCTTCTGCGGGATCTCGACCGCTTCGCCGAGGCCGGCTATCGCATCCTGGTCGGCCCCAGTCGCAAACGTTTCATCGGAGAGGTCACGGGCCGCACCGACCCTGCCGACCGGGTCTTGGGTACCGCCGCCGCTGTCGCGCATTGCGCCGCCCACGGTGTCGCCATCGTCCGCGTCCACGATGTCGCCGCGGCCGTGGACGTCGTCAAGATCATCCGGGCGATCCACTCGGCCTGACTATCCTGGCGGTTGCACAACCAGCACCCGCAGTGCGTGCGGCTCCAGCGTGATCGGATCATCCGCCCCAACCGGCTCGGCCTGGCCGCAAGCGGGGTCCAGCAACATTCGCCGCCCACGGGCCTGCGTCGTCAATGCCAGCCGCAGCCGCTCGCGTCCCTCATTGAAGAGGATGTACGCGTGGACGCCGTGCTTGACCACGTGCCGCACGCGAAGGTCCGGCGCCGCCGGCTCCGCCCTTACATCCGGCTCGGCCAGCCGGTCCATCCGCTCTACCAGCGCCGAATCGGCCATCCCCGACTCGTACCGGATGACGCGGCCCGCACCCGCCAGCGTCGCCATGGCCTCGGCCGCCCGCGCGGGCGGCTCATCCTCCACGATCAGCGCCCGGTAGTGCATCCCGGCCAGCCGGATCCCCTCCGCATCGACCCGCGCATCCTCCCACAGGTGCCGCGCCTCGATATAGTTGAAGTCCCGCTGATGCTGGAAGCACACCTTCGCCGCCCGCCACGGCAGCCAGTCATTCCGCCCCAGGATCGCCACCCGGCACACGTGCGTCGCGTCGGTATTCAGCCAGCACAACCGCCGACACGCATCCGCGTAGGGCCGATACAGGTCCCACCACGGGCTGTTGGGCCCCACGTCCGGCGGCCGCTCATCGATCCGCGGCCCGCGAATCGAATAGTAGAACGCGTGCGGAATCAGCAGGTTGCAGCCGCGCGCCACCAGCCACCACGTAAGCCACTCCATTTCCTCATACGTCAGGTTATGCCCGTATGCCCCCACGAACTCGTTGCCGTTCCGCCGCCGACCCAGGTGGATCATCGCCGAGGAGGCGCACTTGCCCGTCGTGGATTGCGACCCCTCCAGGGCCGAGGGCCTATCCGGCTCGATGTACCGCCAGACGATGTCCTGCCCCGGGATGTGGAAGTGCCGAAGATGGCCGATGTCATCCGGTTGTGCCGGGTGCCCCGTCAGCGCGATCCCGTGCGCCTCGCACCAGCGGCTGATCGGCGCGTAGAACGTCTCCTCCAGCCGTGCCTGCAACGCCCGGTTCCACTCCCGCCGCCAACGCGCCGCCTCCGGCTCCTCCCCGTACCACAGCGCCGGCAGGTGTGGCGCGAAGTCATACGCCAACAGACGGTTCACGTGATCGAGAATCCCGGTCGTGCCCGGCACCGCTCCGCGCTCACCCCCCTTGGCCAAGAACGAGGGCTCATCGGTGAAGATCGCCCGGATCGTTTCGCCGAAGTGCGAACCAAGCTTATCGTAAAACCGTTGGTACACCAGCCGGATGAAGCACGCGACGGCCTCCGGGTTGAGGATATCCGCGGCAGGGGGGTGGTTCTCCGGCACCTCGCGATGATCCGCCCGCCGGGGCGGGTCGTCCTGCGTAAAGTGCAGCCCGCGGATGTACGAGCTGCCCTCCCGCACGGCCCGATCCACCACCGCGATGCGATGCCCATCCGCCCGCGGCACGACCGCCACCAGCGTCTGCCCCGCCTCCAGCGCCGGCTCGCCATCGGCCCCGATGCGAATCCCCCGCACCACCTCGCCCGGCTTGGCCTCGTCCAGGTCCACCGCGAACAGCGCCCGCGTGCGATACGCCGCGTTCTCGGCCACCACCTGCCCGCTCGACGAACCGCTCGGATACATCCCCTCATCGTACAGGATCGCCCACATTCCGTGTCGCTTGGCCTCCTCGACGGCAAACCGCATGAAATCGAGCATCCGCTCGCTCATCCAGCCGATCGATCGCGGCAGACCCGCCCGCGGATGAATCACGAATGCGTACACCCCGTGCGCTCGAAAGTCCGCCATCTGCCGCGACAGCTCCTCCCGGCTCAGGTCATCGTTCCAGAACCAGAACGGCGCCGGCGAGAACTCCCGATCCGGATCGCCCCACGCCCGCAGGAACGCCTCGCCCGCGGTCGCCGGTTCCGATCTGGCCGCGGCCCCGATCCGTCCCAGCCAGGGAAGGCTCGCCGCCGTCGCCAAAAACGTCCGTCGCTTCATCCGTAGTCTCCCTCAAACCAGGCCGCCACGGCCGCCGTCGTTTGTCATCCCTTCCTCCACCTTCCCCCAAATCCACTTGCCCGTCAACCCCATACCGTGCCCACGCGGGCCCCGTGCCCACGCGGGTCATCCCCGCCCTTCCCCCGTTCATACGTTCCCACGTTCATACGTTCATACGTTCCCACGTTCCCACGCTCCCCGGTAGGGTGGGCTGTGCCCACGCCGTTCCCATGCCCACACGGGTCCCA
>NPIE01012538.1_pt1 | contig 45033 bp, 37 predicted proteins | sample 8637661 | NCBI WGS metagenome assembly NPIE01 (sample SAMN07420842, study PRJNA396082) | bioreactor metagenome | isolation source: sample BA12 brine-fed electro-methanogenic bioreactor BA | place: Japan: Kochi | collected 2016-12-09 | reverse complement strand
TATCAGGCGGAGCCACATAAAGCGGAGCATTTCCTGAAGAAGTAGCTGTTAGGAGCAGGGAAGTCTCTGCAGCAAATGCCGGAATCTCCCCTTCCGGGGCAATGTTTTTGTATACAGCAACTCCGCCAGGAACCGATGTAAAAATATCAGGCTGGCCATCGCAATTATAATCCCTGAGAAGCATCCAGTTTCTCAGAGGCGGAAAGATTGACTGATACTTTGGATCATGAACATATACCCCCTCCTTGAACAGAAAAGTTTTCACCGAACCATAAAAGTCCCTTTCAAAAGCCACCAGATCATTTTGCCCGTCACCGTCCAGGTCGATTTCAGAAAACTGGGGTGTATTGAAACCCCCTGCCCATGGGTTCTGCATTACTTCTCCATCCCAAACATCTATATCATTATAATGAAGCAGCTGAATCTGTGCATTCAGAGTTGTAGCTGAAGCCAGGATGCAGATTAAAACGCTTAATATCATTCTGTGAATCATGGTTCCGAAAATTCAGGGTTCAAGACAAAACTGCTATCGGTGAGGGTTTTCAGGAAAGCAAGCAAATTCAATTTGTCTCCTTGGCTTAGCTGAATCCCACCCTCATGTACCTTCTTCATCAGCGGATCGATTGTGGGGGAATACTTTAATCCCTCACTATAAAAGTCGATCACTTCCTCCAGGCTTTCAAAGCGGCCGTCGTGCATATATGGGGCGGTAAAAACAAGGTTTCGCAGGCCAGGTGTTTTAAAACGTCCGATATCTGAAGGATCTCCTGTTACATCATACAAACCCTGATCGCTGAAAACAGAATCGAGCCCGTTGTTATGAAATTCATTGTCGGTGAAAAGGATGGTTGTATGACAATGAAAACAGTCGCCTTTTTCCGTAAAGAATATCTCAAATCCCTTACTTTCAGAGGCATTCAACTGGTATTCGCCCCGTAGATACTGGTCCCATTTTGAATTACTGGATATCAGGGTACGTTCAAACTGAGCAATGGCTTTTACAACATGGTTTGAATCGAAATCCCGGGTACCGAAAGCGGCAAAAAACATATCCGGATAATCTGAAGTTGCCTTCAGGCTGTTTACCGCCCGCTCCCAGGTATTGTGCATTTCGAGCGGATTGGTCAAGGGTTCAAAAGACTGTGCCTCAAGGCTGGCTGCACTTCCACTCCAGTTCAATTCCCGGATCCAGGCGGCATTAATAAGCGGCATTGCATTGCGTGTACCTTCCCTACCATCAATTCCAAGGCTAAATGCCCTGTCATCGGAAAAGGCGTTTGCCTGTTTGTGACAGTCGGCACATGCGAGTGTATTGTCAGCAGATAGTAAGGGATCATAAAAGAGCTTACGACCAAGTGCTATTCCTTCTACGGTCATGGGATTATCCTTTGGAATCTCCATAGATGGAAAACCTTCCGGGATCACCAACTCATAGGAAGTTGGATTCCAATCCTCCACCTGCACATCCTGATCTTCATTTTTCTTACAAGATGATAGCAGCAATGCAAAGACCGGCAAAAGCATGAAAATCTGCGCTCTGCTTAATGTTCGTATATGTTTATTTATTTTAAAGGCAACTTTTAATTTCATCTTACAATTGCTAATGCTGGTGGGTTTCAGATTACAGATTACAGATTACAGATTCGGGTTTCGGGTTTCGGATTAAGGATTTCGCAAATGTTTCTTCAGTATGCGCGTGTATTCTATCACCTCGCCATGACTTCTGTCTCCGGTCTCCTGGCCCCCTCCACCAAAACTCAATTAATCGTAACATAAGGTTCAAAACTAAAAACATTCCAGGCATTTTCCTTAAGCTTCTTTTGCATCTCCTGATTGCCCATCACCATGGTCATATTATGCAGATCAAGAGTGTTGGGCCCTGTCCACCAGTTGTTGATATTCATTTTTATAAAGATAGTTTTTTCCTCTTCATTTGCAGAAAATGCAGCTTGTGTTAAATCCACCTCTGCAAAAAATGGAATATTATCCGTTGGGCCTGTATGTGCCTGATAATTGGTGATAACACCAGCCGAATCGATCTTTCCTTCAAGTTTCATATAATGATATCCACTGCCAAGGGCCGGCGGCCACTCCATATTGTTTTCGGGTGGATCAGGAAATGCACCTGGGACATTTTTCTCTTTGGTCAGTCCGAAGATAAAAGAAAGTCCGGAATAATCACCTGCAGGAACCTTGCTCTCCGGAGCAAATACCAGACTAGGCTGCTCATCAAAGTCAACATAATGAACTTCGTTAATAAATACTTCGGAGCCATCGCTTTTGGTGAAGCGGAAATCGGAGATAAAATACTGCAATCTTTCAACACTGTATTCATTTCCAAAAGCATTGGAATACTTGATTTCACCTGTTTGCAGAATATCATTGTCTACAACATGCACCAGATGGATATTCAATTGGCTTTCAGCCGGCTGAATATCTTCTGTGTCTTTACATGCCGTCACCAGAGCAAACAGGCATAAACTCAGCAAAATCAATTTAAGTTTATTCATAGATTTAATGATTAGTCACTCATATGCAACTTCATTTATATAAACGCACTTTTTGCATCTTTATTTAATCCAATTTCACCTTCAATTACATCAAACGGAGAAACAATGGCACAATTCCGCTATCATTGATTATCTTTGAGTAAATAAAAAGTATTATGAGCAATAGATATTTAATACACAGCATTATCCTGGCCTTTGGCCTTGCACTGGCAGGTTATTTCGTTGGCAACTTACTTTTAAAGTCGAAAAAGTATGAAAGGCACGTGGAAGTTAAGGGGCTTGCCGAAAGGGAAGTTCAGGCCGACTTGGCAGTTTGGCCCATACAGGTATCCCTGATGGATAATGACCTGAGACTACTCCAGAAAGAGCTGGATGACCAGAAAAAACAGGTAAAAATATTTTTCACTTCACAGGGATTTTCTGCAGAGGAATTTAACGCAGGTGTCACAAACATCCAGGACATGCGGGCGGATGTTTACAATCCCAATGCCAGAGATTTCGAGTTCAGATTTCTGGCCAAAACGGATTTTACCATCCGAACCAGTAATATTGAAAAACTGAACAATGCCCTCTCTGCCTCCCAGGAATTGCTTGCAAAAGGTATTCTGGTGTCTTCCAAAAATACCTGGCAGCCCGTCGAATACATTTTCACCGGCCTGAATGACATCAAACCTTCCATGGTTGAAGAGGCAACCAAGAATGCCCGGGAAGTTGCAGAAAAATTTGCCCGGGATTCAGGATCAAAAGTAGGGAAGATAAAGTCCGCTAGACAGGGTATCTTTTCCATCAGCGACCGGGACCAGAACACACCTGAGGTCAAAAAAGTGCGGGTGGTTTCAACCATAGAGTACTTCCTAAAAGACTAAACAAGTGATATTTATAATTTAGAATTAATAATTGTTGATCAATGGATAGAATAATTTATAAATATAGAGTACTTATTTTATTAGCAATTTCCATTATAGCTAACAGGGCAGGCAATGCTCAGGAGCAATCATACAACAAAGAGTATCTAAACAAAAAATGGTCAAGTCCGGCAGAATTCAAGACACCGGAATCGGTTTTTTATGATTCCTGCCGGGACATTCTCTACGTTTCCAATATCAATGGCAAACCCACAGAAAAGGATGAAAACGGTTTCATTAGCAAACTTGGCACCGATGGAAAGATCATTGAGCTGAAATGGGTGGAAGGCCTGCATGCCCCCAAAGGAATGGGCATGCTGGGAAACAGGCTATTCGTAACGGATATTGATGAGCTGGTTGAGATCAATATAGAGGAGGGGAAGATTAGCAGGCGCTACCCGATTGATGGGGCCCTGTTCCTGAATGATGTTACCATTGACGAAAAGGGCAATGTATTTATTTCCGACATGCAAAACTACAAAATCCATAAGCTGGAAAAAGGGATTGTATCCACCTGGCTTGAAGGAGATGAGATAAAACCTACCAATGGATTGTTTGCGAATGGAAATAATCTGCTCGTGGGTTGCAGCAAATTATTGTCAGTGTATATCCCGGATAAAGAGATCACGGTTTTACTGGATGATCTGGAAACGGGAATTGACGGCCTGGCCATGGATGCCAATGGGAGGATCGTCTTTTCATTATGGAAGGGTCATGTCTATTTGTTGAATGAAAAGAATAAGCCTGTAAAAATCCTTGATACTTCTGCGGAAAATATTCAAAGCGCAGACATTTTCATTATCCGGGATAAAAACATGATGCTTGTGCCGACTTTTTTTGACAATCAGGTGGTGGCCTATGAGATGTTATAACATATTTTTTAATAAAGAGGATTTTCATCTTCACCTCAGGGAAATTTGATCATTTTTATTCACAGGTGCCATATTCTGTTATTAAATAAAAGCATCCCCAGTTAAGGAGTGATCATCATGTATTAGTTTCTGGCAATCCTATACTTTCAGGAACAGCAAGTGCTTTAAACTCACTGTTACTTTTTAAGGCGTGATACCTGTTTTTTTTCTGTCCGGATATCCTCAACAGTCAGTTTTCAGGCATCGACGCCTGGCTTGCAGGAAACAAATATCGTATTCTTTGCCTCATACTGTTTACTGCTTACCGCCTCCTTCCCCTACCAGAAGAAAAGCGTCACCCCAAACACACTAACAAAAGCGCCCAGCACTTCGAGTGGGGTGATTTTCTGTTTAAATACAAAACGGGATGGCAGAATCAAGAAAACCGGGACCATGGCCATCAGCGTGGCTGCCACGCCTGTGGTTGTGAACTGAACGGCCAGCAGTGAAAAAGAAACCCCGAGAAAGGGTCCGAAGAAGGAGCCGCCACCAATTCCAATCATACCCTTTGTATCTTTGAATGCATTTCTTACCAGGAAACCTTTGCGAAGAATCAGCACGATCAGGGTAAAACCGATGATTCCAGCAATGATCCTTACCTGTGTTGCTGCAAAAGCATTGTAATCCTGCATCCCATATTTACTTAGAACCAGTCCCCCTGCCTGTCCAAGTGTACCTCCAAAAGCAAAAACAAGACCCTTGAGGGGATAGGAAAGTTTGATCTTTTTGCTGTTTACAGGACGGTTAAAAATGGCAAGGGAGATCCCGCCAATGGTCAAAAACATGCCCATCAATTCTCTGCCTTTCATCATTTCGCCCAGCCACAACCAACCAATCAGCGCGGTGATGGGTGGAACCAGGGTCATAACCAGCATAGCGATCCGGGAACTGATCAGGGCATAGGCCCGGAATAAAAAATAATCCCCGAACACGAAACCTACCAACCCACTTAAGGATAGCCAGAACCATGCATGTGAAGTGGCATCCAGTGGCAAAGGTGTACCCCGGTATATCCACGTAAAAACAAAAAGGAAAACAAATGCAATGAGCAGGCGGATCATATTAACGGCCAGCGACCCCACCCTCTTTGAAGCCATTTCAAAAAACAAGGCGGTCACGGTCCAAAAAAGTGCTGTCAGCAATGCTGCGAATTCACCAAAGTAATGTTCCATATAACAACAGCAAAATTACTCATTTGTTTTTTGGAGAACCCAACATCAATTTTTATTACCTTTGAAAGAATACCCGCTGGAACACATTCCCGATATGGGAATTTTTCCAAACAAAACAATTGCTTAAGTGGCTGTTTTTGTGGAACTTGTTTTTATTGGCACAATATTTAACACGTAAAACATAATGAGTTTTAAATAATATTGAAATTATGAAAAAATACTGGATACTAATCTTGGTTATTGGCATTGCTCTGTTGGGCGGATGTAAAAAATTTGATGACAATCCCCAGCCTGACGAGCCCAAAAAATTTGCTGATCTCAAGGTAGATCAAAGTTTCAAATTTGAAACTGTAAAGGAAATCGAGGTAAAGATCAATGTGGAATCTTCCAATTCACAGATGTTTCCGCATGTGATCACCATTTATGAACCAACACCCAGCGGTGATGTAAGGGAAGTGCGTAAAGGCATGACTTCGCCGCAGAGAAGCTTCAGCACAACTTTCAATATCCCTACCTGGATCTCTGAGATTTATGTTAAAAGTTCTTCAGCGGATGGTTTTAATGAAATGGTAACGCTTCCCATAAATGGAAATACATTGAACCATACTTTTACCGACAATAAAAGCAACATTTTCTACAAAAACCTAAATGCCCTGATGGAAGATCCCGGCTGTCCTTCTGGCGATTGTGATATCGAACTCAGTGGAAGTGGCGGAAACGTTAACATTGAAAGCGGCCAAGTCTATTGTATCACCGAAGGCAGCAATTTCACAGCCAGCCAGATCAGGTTCCAGGGCGGGACGCTCCGGGTTTGTGGAAACCTGATCGCCAGCCAGATCAAAAAACAGGGAAATAATTCCGGTACACTAATTATCAGCGCTTCCGGAAGTGTTCAAGTAGTCCAGCTGCAAACCAACGGACTGGATGAGGTCATAAATTATGGAACACTTGCAGAAAGCTCAGGGCCTACCATAGCCAGCGGTGTAAACTTTGAAAATCACGGGATTTTTAATGCATCCGGTGGACTGGTCAACCAATCGGAAGATTTCCTCAATACCGGCACTATCAATGTGGCCGGACAATTCAACAACAATGAAGTAACGGTAAACCAGGGAACCATTATTGTAAGCGGCCACTTCAACAATACCGGAGATCCCAGCGTATCTTTCACCAACCAGTGCCGCCTTGAAGTTACCGGCCATTTCATCCAGAACAGATTGTTCCACAATTACGGTTACATTATTGTTGGACAACAAACACAATTTACCGGCTCGGGGGCTTCATCCATGTATATGCACGAGCAGGCATTGCATGTAACGACCGACCTGCATATTAACGGAGACCTGATCGGTCCTGACCAATCATGCGCCAGGATCAACATTTCAGATCAGACGACCATTGCAGGCAATGGCGATGTATCCGGATATATTGACATTTGTGATGACAACGGAGTGGAAACCAACAACGGAAGCATAGGACCCAATGTTACATTTGATTGCTCCTGTTATATTCCACAGACAGATTGTAGTCCCGGAGCAGGCGATCCTCCCTATAATGATGGTGACGGAGATGGTGTACCGGATGATGATGATGACTATCCTGACGACCCTGATAAAGCTTTTGATTCCTACGATTTAGCTACACTGGCATTTGAAGATCTCTGGCCTTCAATGGGAGATTACGATTTCAATGACCTGGTACTTTACAGTCACTACCAAATCGTTAGCAACGCAGAGAATAGTATTGTGGAGATCATTGCAAAATTCAAGATACAGGCCGGTGGTGCGAGTCTGAACAACGGCTTTGGATTCAGTCTGCCCACAGCACCTGCCAATGTAGCAAGTGTTACTGGCAGTGAACTGGTAGGTGGAAACATTGTGACCCTGGATCCCGCCGGTTACGAGGCAGGCCACCTGAACAATACGGTGGTGATCGTATATGATGCCATCAATACACTGGTTGGCTCCTCTATTTTTAATACCGAGATCGACAGGCCTTACATAGAAACAGATACAACAACCATTACAATCGATTTCGAAACTCCACAAGCCAGTTTGGGCTCACCGCCCTACAATGCTTTTCTTTTTGTAAACGGTGACCGCGGTCACGAGATCCACATGATCGACCATTCACCCACCAGCCTGGTTGATAATTCATTCTTTGGTGAATCGAATGATGACTCGGATCCGGCAAACAACCGTTACTATGTTACAGAATCCAATCTTCCATGGGTAATCCAATTACCGGTGGTTTTTGACTATCCTATTGAAAGGGCAGACATCGTACAAACATATTTAAGATTTGCAGATTGGGCACAATCAGGGGGTACAACATATACTGACTGGTACCTGGACAATCCGGGATACCGCAACGATGCAAATATTTACTCAACTTACAACTAGATAACCAGACGAGTGATAAAAATAAGTAGCGGCAGCTCTGGCTGTCGCTATTTTTTTGTTCAAAATCCAATATTAATTTATGATAATTAACTACGCTGGGGGAGGCCTGCGATGTATCAATATAAATACTCATTTGACTAATATTCTTCAGTTCGCTAAAGCTCCTGAAAAATAAGTCTCACTGAATCAACGGGAGATCATATAGGTAATACCATCCTCTGCAGCCCGTGTATTCGGGAAAATACTCTGGGCCTCCATTAAGAGGGGGCTCACATCCTTGTAACGGGCCGAAAAATGCCCGATCAACAATTCTCTCACATCTGCAGCCTTTGCGATCATAGCAGCCTGTTTTGCTGTTGAATGGAATTTCTCTTTTGCTTCTTTTTTTTTATCCTCTGCAAAGGTGGCTTCATGATACAAAAGATCAACACCCTTTATAAATTCCACCATTTGGGGATTATAAATGGTATCTGCGGAATAAGCGTATGACCTTGCCCTGGGAGGGTCAAGAGTAATCTCGCTGTTTTTGTATACCACCCCGTTTTCATCCACGAAATCAGCCCCTTCATCTTTGATCATGTTGTACATGCGGATGGGTATTTTATGTTTCCTGGCAAAGTTTTTTTTAATATTTCTCGGCAATTCCTTTTCCCTGAAAATAAAACCCCAGCATGGTACACGATGTTTTACAGGAAAACTTTTCACTGTAATATCAGGTTCCTGCAACAACATCTCACATTGCCCTTCTTTGAGTACATGAAAATGCAGGGGGAATTCAATGGCAGCCCCTGTAAGCCTCAACTGATCATGTAAAAAAGCTTCCAATCCCTCCGGGCCAAATATTCTCATTTCCTTTTCCCTTCCCAGCAACTGCATGCTTGAAAGCAATCCGATCAGGCCGAAAAAATGATCTCCATGCAAATGGCTGATAAATATCTGGTTGATTCTGCTGGTTTTCAGGGCAGATCGTTTCAAATGCAATTGCGTTCCGTCAGCACAATCGATCAGGCAAAGCTTACCATTCACATTCAGCACTTGTGCCGATAAATTCCTTGTTTTTGTAGGGATTGCAGAACTCGTTCCCAGGACGCTTAATTCAAATCGCATAATCCTTAATAAAACATAAAGATAAAAAAATCCCCTGCCAATAGCTTATGGCAGGGGATTATTGAGTACAATTTATTTTATTTACTTGTCGGTTTCCTCGTCTTTCTTCTGGTCCTTCTTCTCGTCTTTCTTTTCTTCCTTCCTCTTTGCGTCTTTGGCTTTCTTTTCAGAAGCTTCCATTTCCTGTTTCAAAGAAGCAAGTGCATCCAGGTCGCCCAAAGTAGTTTTCTCCAGATTATCTTTGATCTTCCTCACTGATTTTTTGGTCGTCCGGGAAGCTTTGGCTTTTGATCTTGAATCATCAGCCTGTTTAACCTCTTCGAAAGTCCTTGTGTGTGAAAGAATGATCTTTTTATTATCCTTTGAGAACTCGATCACCATGAAATCAAGGGTTTCGTCTGCTTTGGCAGGCGAACCATCTTCTTTCTTCATGTGACGGTTGGGTGCAAAACCTTCAACGCCGTACGGCAGTGAAACCACAGCACCTTTGTCGTTGATACTGGTTATGGTTCCTTTGTGCACAGAATCGATGGTGAATACTGATTCGAATACATCCCATGGATTCTCTTCCAGCTGTTTATGTCCGAGGCTCAGGCGCCTGTTCTCTTCATCTACATCAAGCACCACAACTTCGATCTCCTCACCGATCTTGGTGAACTCGGCCGGGTGTTTGATCTTTTTGGACCATGAGAGGTCAGAAATATGAATGAGTCCGTCAACACCTTCTTCCAATTCAACAAAAATACCGAAGTTCGTGAAGTTCATCACCTTGGCTTTGTGCCTTGAATTCTTCGGATATTTTTCCTGGATATTTTCCCATGGATCCGGGATAAGTTGCTTCATACCCAGTGACATTTTGCGCTCTTCGCGATCGAGGGTAAGGATCACGGCTTCCACTTCATCGCCAACTTTCAGGAAATCCTGGGCTGTGCGGAGATGCTGTGACCATGACATTTCTGAAACATGGATGAGGCCTTCCACACCTGGAGCGATCTCAACAAATGCACCATAATCAGCAATTACCACAACTTTGCCTTTCACTTTGTCGCCAACCTTGAGGTTTTCGTCAAGTGCATCCCACGGATGAGGAGTAAGTTGTTTCAGTCCGAGTGCTATCCGTTTCTTCTGATCATCGAAGTCAAGGATAACCACCTTGATCTTTTCATCCAGAGAAACGATTTCTTCGGGATGGTTGATGCGGCCCCATGAGAGATCTGTAATATGTATCAAACCATCCACACCACCCAGATCGATGAATACACCGTAAGAAGTAATGTTTTTCACGGTACCTTCGAGCACCTGACCTTTTTCCAGCTTGGTCATGATCTCAGCCTTCTGCTGTTCGAGTTCGTCTTCGATCAATGCCTTAAGGGAAACAACTACATTTTTAAACTCATGATTGATCTTCACAACCTTGAACTCCATGGTTTTACCAACGAACACATCATAGTCACGAATGGGTTTCACATCGATCTGTGAGCCGGGAAGGAAGGCCTCCAGGCCATATACTTCCACGATCAAACCACCTTTGGTGCGGCATTTTACAAAACCATTGATGATCTGGTCTTTGTCGTATGCCTCGTTGATCCTTTCCCATGATTTGAGTATCCGGGCTTTTTTATGCGAAAGGATCAGTTGACCGGTCGGGTCTTCCTGACTTTCAACATAAACTTCCACTTTATCTCCGGCTTTGAGGTCGGGGTTGTAACGGAATTCCGAAACGGGGATCACACCATCGGATTTGAATCCGATATTGATCACAACTTCGCGATTCCCTTTGGCAACCACTGTGCCCTCAACAACATCCTGCTCAACAATAGAACTGAGCGTTTTGTCGTACATTTTCTCGAGCTTATCTCGCTCATCGCTTGAATAAAGTTCTTGTTTTTTTCCAATGGCATCCCAGTCGAACTCCTCTTTGGGCATTTCTTCCGGCGCTACATCTTTAAACTCTTCAACAATCTCGTCAGAGGACATTTCCGTAACATCTTCTTCAGAAGCATCCGCTTTCTTTTCAGTTTTGGGTTCTTCTTTGGCTTCGTCGGCCTTCAGTTCTTTTTCCTTCTTTGCTTTAACTTCAGCCTTTTCTTCCTTTTCAGTTTCGGCTTTTTCCTCTCTCTTTTCTTCTGCCTTATCTTCAGCTTTTACTTCTTCGGCCTCTTCCTCTTTCTTCTCGGAGGTTTCTTCTTTGGGTTGGTCTTCGGTGGAAGTTTTTTCTTCAGCCTTTGCTTCTTCGGCCTGCTGGTCTTTTACTTCCTGTTCGTTGTTCTCTTCAGCTTTCGCCTCTTCGAGATTCTTTTTTTCTTCGTTTTCCATTAAAAATTTAAAAAACTGGTCCTGCGAAAGGACGGGTTAAACAATCCGTTAATTTTCCAATCGATTAATCTGAAGGATAAAACATTGATCATCCTTCTTAAATTGGCGTGCAAAATTAGTAATAATTATTGAAAATTAAAAACTTATGCATGCTTATGTTCTGCAATTGGTATAACTTTGCAAAAAACTTCAAAAAACCATGCTATGGCTTTGAATTGTGGAATAGTAGGATTGACGAATACGGGCAAGACAACTATTTTTAATTGTATTTCGAATAAAAAAGCGGAATCGAGCAATTATGCATTCAGCGCTTCCAAATCTAACATTGGAATTGCAGCAGTAAATGATCCCCGGTTGCAAGCGATCGATAAGCTCATCAAAGCAGAGAAAATCATTCCTGCCACGGTAGAACTGGTAGACATACCAGGACTTACAAAAGGTTCAAGCCAGGGAGAAGGCGTTGGCAACAAATTTCTGCAGGACATACAGCAATCCAATGCCATTATTCATGTGCTTCGCTGTTTCGACGATGAAAACCTGCCACATGTAGAAGGTTCTGTTGAGCCGGTGCGCGACAAAGAGATTGTAGACCTGGAACTTCAGGTGCGCGACCTGGAAATGGTGGAAAGAAAAATCGAACGCACACAGAAGCTGGCCGTCCATGACAAGGCCGCAAAAAAAGAACTTGATATCCTGTTGAAGCTGAAAGATCACCTGGAAGATTTTCAAAATGCCCGTGACTTTGAGATCAGTAAAGAAGATCGGGAACATATCAAAGATCTTTTCCTGCTGACTGAAAAACCCGTCCTGTATGTTTGCAATGTTGATGATGCATCGGCTACTTCCGGGAATAACTATACCGAACGAGTGAAAGAGGCCGTTAAAAAAGAAGATACGGAAGTTCTGATCATTGCCGGTCAGCTTGAGGCGGAGATCAGCGAGCTGGAAGATGAAGACGATCGCAATGAGTTCCTTGCAGATGCAGGATTAACTGAACCAGGGGTAAATAAGCTTACACGGTCTGCATATAAATTACTTAAACTGCAGTCATTCTTTACTGCCGGTCCCAAAGAAGTAAGGGCCTGGACCATCAGAGAAGGCATGACTGCCCAGCAGGCCGCCGGGGTGATCCACTCAGACCTGGAAAGGGGCTTTATCCGTGCCGAAGTAATGAAATACAATGATTTTGTCAGCCTGGGTTCGGAGCAAAAGGTGAAAGATGCCGGAAAGTTCAAGCTGGAAGGAAAAAACTATATCGTGGAAGAGGGCGACATCATGCACATCCGATTCAATGTATAAAAAGACCCGGACAGATTGCCCGGGTCTTTCCTAACCACAAATTCATTAATTAATACAATTTTATAATATATCCCAGCATTACGCCAAGCGTCCTGTTCTTCATTCCATCATATCCTTCGGGCTCACCATCTTCGAATTTATTGAGATCGGCCAGACCCAGGTCATAGCGCACTTCAGCAGTCAGAAATCCCGGACCCAGTCTTAATGCAGCACCACCACCAAAGGCTACACCATAATCCAAACGATTGTCTTTCACTCCATCATCATCGTAAGAATCATCAAATTCATAATCTGTTGTCAAGGTTTCACCACTCAGGTTGTCCTCTGCAGTGCCACTGAGCCAGTAAGCCACATAACCCCCGGCATTGAGAAACACCTTTAAAAAATCCGGCCCGAGATTTACCTTAAGCATCACAGGCAGTTCAAGATAATTATTTACCTGTTTGATAAAATATTCACCATGCTCAAATTTTGCACCTTTTTGCATGTAGAGGATTTCTGTCTGGATTCCCACCGGACCTGTGGAAGCAAATCCAAGACCAAAATTCAATCCGGGCAGGGCCACTTTGCTGGCATCTTCCAAATCGCCACTTACACTTGAAAAATTAATTCCCACTTTGGGTTGCAGCCCTTGCGCTGAAACAGTAAATCCAGCGACAACAAGAACTAAAAGGATCAATAGTCTCTTCATAATTTTTTGGTTTAAGTTCAGAGCAAATGTAATCTTTGAATACAAAATAAAATACACCGATCAGGTATTGATAGTCCTTTATTTACTATTCATATCAGGAAAATGATTATTTGATCTATTACAACCGGAAGAGATAAGCCAGGGATACAGCCAGGGTCCTGTTACGGATTGAAACATATTCGGGTCCCCCTTCTTCAACCGTGCTAATATCATCAAAGCCATAATCCATACGGCCACTCAAGAGCATTAAGCCTTTCCAGGTTTTTACCTTCACACCGGCTCCACCACAGAAACCATAATCCCACCGATGGTCGCGGAAACCGTCATCTTCCAGATCTTCATCAAACGGATATTCCATTGTCGATGTTATTCCATTTATCCGGTTTTCTACTTTGCCATCCATCCAGTAGCCAATATAAGGTCCGAAGTTAAAAAAGAAACGGACACCTTCCCCTCCAAAACTAAAATTCAGGAGCAGCGGCACTTCGAGATAATTTGAGGTGATTTCAAAATAATCATCATTCTTAACTGAGTCAATCCGCATGCCTTTCTGCACGTAGAGAATCTCCGGCTGAAAACTGATATCACTACCGATCATCATAGTGATACCGTAATTAAAACCATAAACTTCAGATACAGTCACCCCACTCCGGCTCATGGTAGTTGTGGACTGGTTGTAACCAAAACTCGGCCCGATCTTAAACTGGGCATAAAGGGAAACAGTAAGGGGAGAAAGCAATACTAACAGCATCAATCTTTTCATCTGAGTCATTTTCGTGATACAATATTACTCATAATAAAGGAGAGTCTGTCCAAAAAGGACCAAACTACGTATTGGGACAGGTCGAGTGCCAGTCTGCTGGCATACTGGTAGTCGAAATGCACTGATAGTCATGGCTTACAGGCTTCGACTCGACCTGATTAAAAACAGTCTTTCTGGACAAGCCCCTGCATCATGCTTCTGAATCCGTCCATCACAGAAATTTACCCATTTGTGAATTCGAGTCGTCCATCCCGGCTGTCCAGCAGGATCTTATCTTCCCTGTTGATTTTATTTGCCAGGATCATTTTCGACAATTCATTCAGCACCTCACGCTGGATAACTCGCTTGATGGGGCGTGCACCGTACTGCGGATCAAAACCCTCTGTCGCCATCTGATCAATGGCTGTATCCGTTACTTCCAGCCAGATGTCATTTTTGAGCAGTATTTTTTCAATCCTTTTCAATTGCAGTTTGACTATATCCCTGATCTCTGCTTTGTTCAGGGGCTTAAACATGATCATTTCATCAATCCTGTTCAGGAATTCAGGCCGGATGGTCTTTTTCAAAACATCAAAGACTTCTAGCCTTGTTTTTTCAAATACTTCCTCGTTTTCTGAATGTCCCGGCTTTCCAAGTTTCTCTTGCATGATCATGGAACCGATGTTTGAAGTCATGATCACAATGGTATTTTTAAAATCCACCACACGACCTTTGTTGTCGGTAAGCCTGCCGTCGTCAAGTACCTGCAACAAAATATTAAAAACATCGGGATGTGCCTTTTCGATCTCATCAAGCAGAACCACTGAATAGGGTTTTCTCCTGACTGCTTCACTGAGTTGTCCTGATTCCTCATAGCCCACATAGCCCGGAGGTGCTCCTACCAGGCGTGAAACTGAATGCCTTTCCTGGTATTCTGACATGTCGATTCGGACCATGGCATTTTCATTGTCGAAAAGGAATTCGGCCAGGGCTTTGGCGAGTTCTGTTTTTCCCACACCGGTTGTTCCCAGGAAAATAAAGGAACCAATGGGTTTTGATTCATCCTGCAAGCCCGCACGACTTCGGCGAATGGCATCCGCAACAGCCTGAATTGCCTCATCCTGGCCAACCACACGCTTGTGAAGTTGATCTTCCAGATGAAGGAGTTTTTCTCTTTCACTTTGCAGCATTCGGCTTACTGGTATGCCGGTCCATTTTGATACCACTTCCGCAATCTCCTCTGCCCCAACCTCTTCATTGATCATGGGTTCATCACCCTGCAATTCACTGAGTTTTACCCGGAAAGCTTCCAGGTCGGCTTCTGCCTCCTTGACATTGCCATATCTCAGCCTGGCCACTTTTTCATAATCCCCTTCCCTTTCAGCTTTTTCGGCCTCGATCTTAAAATCTTCAATTTCTTTTTTCCTGGCCTGTATTTTCTCAACCAGCTCTTTTTCGGCCTGCCACTTCGAACGCAATCCATTCCGCTTATCATTCAGATTGGCAATTTCCTCCTTCAATTCCTTCAGTTTTACTTTGTCCTTTTCCCGTTTGATGGCTTCCCGTTCGATTTCCAGCTGGCGGATCCTTCTTTCAATAATCTCCAGATCTTCCGGTACGGAATTTATCTCAAGCCTCAGTTTTGAAGCGGCTTCATCGATCAGATCGATGGCCTTGTCTGGCAGAAAGCGGTCCGAAATATACCTTTGCGATAATTCTACAGCAGAAATGATCGCATCATCCTTGATCCTTACATGATGGTGGGTTTCATATCTTTCTTTTAAGCCTCTGAGAATGGAGATGGCATCAAGGGTATTGGGTTCATTGACCATTACAATCTGGAAGCGCCTTTCAAGAGCTTTATCTTTTTCGAAATATTTCTGATACTCTTTCAGGGTCGTTGCCCCGATTGCTCTCAGTTCTCCTCTTGCCAGGGCCGGTTTCAGGATATTGGCGGCATCCATGGCTCCTTCACTTTTACCGGCACCCACCAGGGTATGGATCTCATCGATAAAAAGAACGACTTCCCCATCGGAATTCACTACCTCCTTCACAACGCTTTTCAACCTTTCTTCAAATTCTCCCTTATATTTTGCACCGGCAAGCAGGGATCCCATATCCAGCGAAAAGATCTTTTTGGATTTCAGGTTCTCCGGCACATCCCCGTTTACAATACGATGTGCCAATCCTTCGGCAATTGCCGTCTTTCCTGTTCCGGGCTCACCTATCAGAATTGGGTTGTTCTTGGTTCTGCGAGAGAGTATCTGCAATATCCTCCTGATCTCATCATCCCTTCCAATAACAGGATCCAATTTCCCGCTATTTGCAAGATCATTGAGATTCCTTGCATAGCGATTCAATGAATTATAAGTGTCTTCAGCAGTCTGGCTGTTTACTTTTGTCCCCTGGCGCAACTGTGCAATCGCTGTTTTTAAGTCACTTTCTGTTACTCCATTATCTTTTAACAGCTTGGAGGCAGTGTCGCCTGCCGGCAGAATCCCAAGTAAAATATGTTCAATGGATACAAACTCATCCTTGAATTCCGACAGGTATGCATTTGCCTTTTGCAAAGCTTTCCGGGCATCATTTGAAAGGTATTGCTCACCTCCGCTTACTTTCGGAAGTCCCTCAATTACCTTATTAAGTGCCTGTGTGAAAATTGTGCTATCCACATTCAGCTTTCTGAGCAGAAAGGGGACCACATTCTCATCCACCTCGATAATACCTTTCAGAATATGAACATTTTCGATGGCCTGGTTCTGGCTAACCACTGCAATTTCCTGGGCCTTCTGTATGGCCTCCTGTGATTTTATCGTAAAATTGTTAAAATTCATATATTTGTTCTCCTTTCAAAATTATCCAGTCAATTACAGCAACAAATCTGCCAGAGGTCAAAAGCAGAAAAAATGACATTAACAAAGTAAACAATATGCCATAATAGCCTGTTTTACACCTTTTTACAAGATTGTATCTGCGTTTTTGGCAGAATTTTGATTACATTTGCATCATGAAAAAATCCAGAAAGACCGTCCTCATCGGAGCCACACCCAATCAAACCAGATATGCTTACTGGGCGGCGAAAAAATTGATGGCCAATAAACACGAAACCATTCTGATTGGCATTAAGAAAGGTAAAGTTAATGAGAATCCGATCCTGAACAACAAAGAGGATATTCAGGGAGTACATACAATAACCTTATACATAGGCCCGGGACGACAAAATGAATACTATGAATACATTCTCCATTTGAATCCCAAAAGGATTGTTTTCAATCCGGGAACAGAAAACCTGGAATTAATTGAAATGGCCCAGCAACAGGACATTGAATGTATTGAAGATTGTACGCTGATGATGCTGGATAGTGGGAGATATTAGAGTAATAGTTTTGTGTTTTGTGTTTTGTGTTTTGTGTTCCGTTTTTCGGACGAGGACCTCGACTCGCCAAAGGCGGGATGGGATTTTGAGTTTTGAGTTTGTTGCCAGATTTTTAGTTATAATTAACTGGATATCTTTCATTAGACGAGGCTATCCAAAAAGCCACAAGTTACACCTTGGGACACATCGAGCGCCTGTCTGCCGACAGGCAGGTAGTCGAGATGCGCTGATAATCAAAGACATTCAGGCTTCGACTCCGCTCAGCCTGACGAAACATCACACTTTTCGGACTACCTCCTCTACTCGTTGCAAAGCTTCAGACTTTTGTGTTCTTCCAGGCCTCATCTATTCTCCCTGACTCCTTGCTCCCTTTTCTCCTTGCCCTATGGTCTCATTCCTCGTATTTCCAATTCGTCTACGTAGCATTTATCGCCTACATCGCCTATGTCGCCTTCATCGCTTTTGCAGACTGTCAGGATAAGAAAAATGTGCCGAAATCCGGAATCAGAGATCAAGTTCCCCCACTGTCCATAATTATCCTTTCATACGGTGCAATTATTCTCAGGGAAGGACGTTTGATTTTTTTACCTAATTTTGCGCTTATTGAAGCCCGAATTAACGGACATGAAGAAATTATCAATCATTATTTTCCTGTTATTGACAATCAACGCATTCACCCAGGATTGCGACATAACGATCACAGCACCACAAGGCCTTCCCGCCTGTCCAGGCGATATTGTTGCACTCAGTGTTTTTGAATCGGATACAGTCAATTATTTGTGGTCTCCAACAGGTGACACTGTGAATAGTATTCTGGTCGGTCCAATGGAAACGACAACCTATACCGTTGAAGTTACCGGTGATGCAGGCTATACCTGCTCCAGCCTTGTAGTGATTGAGGTTCATCCACGCATCATGCTGGAATTTGATCAGCTTCAGTTAACATGCCCTGGCGATTCCAATTGCCAGGCCCAGGTTAAGGCCATTGCTTCAGGAGCATTCGACCCGGATTCCTATCAGTATATCTGGTCAGCATTTGTTAGTCCCACCGATTCCTCCCTGGCCATTGGCCTTTGTGGAAATAAAGCGGCTAACATCAGCGTGATCGATCCTTTCGGTTGTGAAATGGACAGCACATTCTACCCAAAAACATTCAGGCTCCCTGAAATTGAGCTGTTCGCTGATCCTGAAGATACGGTTTATTTACAAAACCCTTATGCTGATTTTTCCTTTAATAATCTATCCATGGACACCCTCGGGCTCACCAACTGGATTTGGGATTTTGGCGACTCAAGCAATACTTCCAACCAGCAATTCCCCACGCACAGATATACCAGGGCCTACGATAGCACCCTCTATGTTGCCCTGACCATTACCGATGATAACGGCTGCGACACAATATATAAAATGCCCTATAACGTTGCCCCGGTTAAAATGTTCCTGCCCAATGCTTTTACACCCAACGGAGATGGAATTAATGATGAAGTGGTTTTTACTGTGGAAGATGACCGAGGCAATCCCCGCGTCATCAATTACTACTACCGGAGTAACGAATTGGTGGTTTTCAACCGTTACGGCAAGAAAGTATTCGAAGCGACCAATTACGAAAACGACTGGGACGGAGACAACCTTCCCCAGGGGGTTTATTATTACCTGCTGACCTGCTATGGTGAGTTCAGGACCGACAAATTCAAAGGATCTCTCACACTCCTTCGGTAGATATAATTTTATGCTGTCACCATCGTTCCAAATTTACTAACTTTGCAAAAAAAAATTGAAATGAGATTACTTAGTTTCCTGCTGTTCATGAGCATTATTTTATTTGGAATACTAGCATGTGACGGACAAAAAGGCAAACAAGAGGAGCAGATTTCAACGGATGTTATCAAAAACCCCAAATCTGCTGAGAAGGAGGAGGACATGAGACAACTCCCCGAAATTGAGTTTAAAGAAACAGAACACGATTTTGGAAAGGTAATTGAAGGGGAGATAGTGACTTATTCCTTCAGGTTCAAAAACACGGGGGGTTCTGACCTGATCATATCCTCTGTTAGCACAAGTTGTGGTTGTACCGCTTCGGAATATCCCAGGGATCCCGTTGAACCGGGTGAAGAGGGCATTGTCAGGTTGAGTTTTGATAGCAGCCGAAGAAAAGGATTCCAGAACAAAACAGCTACTGTGCTGGCCAACACCCAGCCCAACAGAACAGGCCTCAGGATCAAAGCCATGGTTTTTAATCCCGAAAAAGAAAATATTTAATCAGAAAATTTTTATATGATGGATAACCTATTGTTTTTCTTATTGATGACGCCACAGGAAGGCGGAGAAGGTGGCGGACTGATGTCATTCCTTCCCTTGATCTTAATCGTAGTTGTATTCTACTTCTTTTTTATCAGGCCACAGATGAAAAAGACCAAGGAACAGCGTAAATTTCGCGAAGCCCTAAAAAAAGGCGACAAGGTCGTAACCATTGGAGGCATTCATGGCAAGATCCTGGAGGTGAAAGATACCAGCGTTGTGCTTGAAGTTGCGCAGGATGTCAGATTCACCCTGGAAAAGTCGGCCATTTCGATGGATAGGGATGGCCAACTGGCACAGCAGCAAAAATAAATCGCTCCAGGCTGTCATTTGATGTTTTTTTAGTATATTTTCGTTTTGATTTTATCACGTTAGGATGAAATTATTTAAACGAAAACTTATATTGTGAAATTCAGCTTCCTGGAACTTTTTCGGAAAATTGCATCAGAATCCTGGGACAGAAAGCAAAGGAATCATTTGTACATCTTTCTGCTCTGTCTGGGCATTTCCATTTTTATCTGGTTGATGATCAAACTGTCGAGCGATTATTACTCTACCCTCACCTATCATGTTGATTATGTAAACATCCCGGATAATAATTTACTTGCTCCGAATGCAGACAGTACCATTACCATGAACATCGAGGCCCAGGGATTCAAGTTATTTTCATTAAAATACCTGAAGCGAAATCCAAAGATTGAAATTGACCTGCAAAAAACCAACATACACAAAAACCGCTACAGTTACGGATTTTATGTTCTCACAAGTTCCCTTCGCAACAAGCTGGAGCAGGAGTTAAAACTAACAGATGAGTCTTTTTCCATTTATCCCGACACACTCAGCTTTGTGCTGGAGCAACTCACTAGCAAAAAACTTCCCGTAAGATCCGAAATCAGCTTTACGCTTAAAAAGCAACACCAGATAAAAGGAACCATCCATATTCAGCCTGATAGTATTCTGATATCCGGCATCCCTTCCATCGTCGACACACTGAATTATGTTTCAACCGAAGTCATTGAGCTGGGCGAGATCAACAGCAGCAAGTCCTTAAAGCTTGCACTCAAAAAATTTGGCAGGGATAAAAAGATTAAACTTCTCCGCGATAGTGTGAACATTGAAATTCCTGTGGTAAAATATACTGAGGCAAGCATGATGATCCCCATTCGCAAACCTGAGGATATGTCACGTGAGGTTAAGTTCTTTCCTTCCCAGGTGGAGGTGGTTTTTCTTGTCACCCTTCCCGACTATGACAAAGTTAATGCCGGGATGTTCACAGCAGAAGTTTCTGAAATCAACGAAGACAAAGCCGGAAACACACTGGAAGTGAGCATGAGTCATACACCGAATTTTGTTAAGGTAGTCAAAATCAAACCGGAAAAAGTGGAATACATTATTCTAAAATGATCAAAGTTGGGCTCACCGGAAACATCGGCAGTGGAAAGTCTACGGTCGCAAAAGTATTCGAGATCATGAATATTCCCGTTTTTTATGCAGATGCTGCCGGAAAAAACCTGCTATCAAATGTGGTCGTGCAAAGGGAAATAAAAAAACATTTCGGAGGAAGTGTTTTTAACAGCCAGGGTTTCATTGACCGCAAGGAACTGGCAAAAATCGTATTTAATGATGCAAAGAAACTGGAAATATTAAACGGCATCATTCACCCCCGGGTAAGGCAGGAATACCTTAACTGGCTGAAAAAACATGATAATAATAAGGCATATAGCATTCATGAGGCAGCCATTTTATTTGAAAGCGGTTTTCACAAAATGCTTGACAGCATCATATTTGTATCTGCTCCTGAGGACTTGCGCATCGAAAGGATCATGAAAAGGGATCATACCGGCCGGAAATCGGTAAGGGACCGTATCAGAAACCAGCAACCCGAAAAGGACAAAACCAGGCAGGCCGATTTTGTAATTGTCAATGATGGAAAGCAAATGATCATTCCACAGGTTTTGTTTATCGACCGGAAGATCAGGGAGAGTAATAGCAGGGTATAGTTTTAGTACAAGTAGAAAACAAAAAAATCCCATCACCGGATGGGATTCTTTAACTCATGTAAAAATATGATGATCAGGGAACATCATAAATTAAGGCATCATTGCGATAACCGGCATCTGTATTCGAATACCAGTCAGTAAACAATGTGCCACCACTTTCAGCCCATTCTGCAAAATGCAGGTAGGCTGCAGTAATTTCTTTTTTCTCCTCCGGCCATTCAAAGGCTGAAGGAATATTCAAAGCCCAGGGTAAATTGATCACTGATTTGAAATACCTGCCAGAAGCTTCATCACTATCATCTTCCCATTGTCCAAACAAAGACGTATTCATAAGATCTGTCGGTCCATAATCAGGTAAATGAACTTCGTGCTCCCTATCCATATTTACAATAAGGAAAGGATTCCATGTACTGAGTGAAAAGTTTGCCATGGAAAAAACACCATTGGGTTCGAGCGTGATTGTAATCGTTTCAAAATCAACAAAATTTCCATCCGGGTCAGTATTGACGCCAATTTCTCCAGGCTGTTCAGGCAAAACATTAAATACCCTGTCGACAACAACAATGGTAGGATGTGTCTGGCCGGATTCATGGCCATAAGCATTCAACCCAATATAAGACTCCTGCACATCATATCCGGAAACATCCAGTTTCTGGGGGTTACCTGTAAATGCCGGGCTTGCATCCGGCAGGCTGAAACCGAAGCCATTTTGCAGAAATGCCCCGCTGGCCTTGACCGGGAAGCTGGCAAAGATTTCCACCACCGCATTGGAGGCATTGGTAACGGTCTGAAAACGATAATCGATCACCAGATCGTTAAAATCATAATCCCCTTTACCAGGCCAGAGATCTTCAAAGGCGAGACTTCCGTAGCCGGCAGCAGGGAAATAATTATCAAAAGCCCTGTCGGGATCATTGGGATAATCATCCTCATCATCCGGCACCCCGTCTGAATCAGAATCAATAATGATATACGGAACGGTTGTATCACTGTATATACAGCCTACGATGTTACCGTCATTTGCGTTTGCGGTTTCATCCGTTGCCGTAACACCAACCGTAGCATCAGGTCCTTCTTCAAACAGCCAGCTCAATTCCAGATCCGTTTCACTTCCTGATGGAGGATCGGTCATATCACCTGCGATCTCAACCTCAGTTCGGGCATAGCTATAAACCCTGAAATCATCCATATAACCATGGAAATATTTGCTGTAGCCGACACTGTAATAATATCTGCCGACATCAAATGGTTGCGGATTGGACTGTACCGGACCATCGGCAGTTGCAGTAGATGCTACAAGACTACCATCAATATATAATTTCATTATGGAACTGCCATCGGATACAAAATCATAGGTAGCTTCAACATGATACCAGGTGTTTGTGGACATTAGGCCTGAGGCTGATAATAGATCCGTATCATCGCTGTCATTTTTAAAAACTTCAAACTCCAGGCCACCATCTGTAGCACTGAAAAGGAAACCACGAGCATTGCCACCCACGGAAGTCCCTTGCTTGGAGGCAATGGGTTTACGGCCTGCAGTACTTTGCAAGTATATCCAGGAGGAAATGGTAAAGTCGGAAGCAGCCCCTGTATTTGCAGCAGGCATGGTTCCCGAAAGATTCCCATCATTGATATAAATATAATCGCTGCTACCGTCGAAGTGCAAAGAAAGTACCGTTGTTGCCAAAACTGATTTGGTTTCAGCAAGCTGAACAGATACTTGTTCACCTGTAAGATTCACGATTTGACCGTTTACAGCAACATGATCAACGTCTGCAGGGAAAGAAAGATCAATCGGGTAGGCTTCCTCCGCTCCCAGCCTGGCTTTATGATAAACCAGCGTTTCGTCAGGTGATGTTATCCGAAGTATTGTACCATTTTTACCGCTCACCAGGAAACGGACCTCCTTCGTCATTTTCCAATTGAAGGAATTATCAATCTTCAGAAGCTCCATGGAGGAATTGACCTCATCAACAGCAGGTAGCTCCTTTGTTTCGTATGTCTTCTGACAGGAAATCAAAAAAATCCCCGCCAGCAATGCAAATAATATGATTGATTTTTTCATTTTTCAATGCGTATTTATGTGATTCCAAATTTTAACCCGGGTAATCTTTCCAATTCCAAAAAAATAGAAGAATTACCATAAAGAAGGAATCAAATTCTGAGCCAAACTGTAAGTCATAGATAATGTGCATTATATAAAAGCAAACTGTCCCATAATTGGAAAATTCCTCCCAATTTCAGACCAATCCAGCCTACGCATTAACAAGTAAACGTTCATATAATTCGCAATCACTTTAAAGCTGGCAAATTAATTTTGTTTTTCTATATTTGTATAAGGCAAGTCGAACCATAATTTTCAAATTTTCGATTATCAGAAATGATTAATATCAATTCGGACAGACAATAGCATATTATGATCAAATACACAGATGCAGCAGATTTCAAGGTACTGATCATAATACCGGCATTCAACGAAGCGGACAATATTGAGGGGGTAATTTCAGAGATTCACGCGGATTACCCTGGATATGATATTCTGGTCATCAATGATGGTTCGGAAGATGAAACGGCTGAGTTGGCAAAGGCAACAGGAAATGCAACAGTAATTGACCTGCCGGTTAACCTGGGTATTGGAGCTGCAGTTCAAACGGGCTTTAAATATGCCAGAAAGCATGATTATGACGTTGCCCTGCAATTCGACGGAGATGGCCAGCATATGGTTAAGGAAATGGCAAAGATCATCAATCCCATCCTGGACAATGAAGTCGATCTGATGATTGGCTCGCGTTTTGTCCAGAATCTGGAAAGCTATAAAGCACAACCCATGAGGAGACTTGGTATCAAGATATTTGATTTTGTTTCTTATGTACTGATCGGCCAGCGGATCAAAGATCAAACCTCCGGATTCAGGGCATATAACAAGGAACTCATCAGGTTCCTGGCCAGGTACTACCCTGTTGATTACCCCGAACCGGAAGTAATAATTTTACTTGGGAAAAATGGGTATAAAATCGGTGAGGTATTCACACAAATGAGGGAGAGGCAGGGAGGCGCTTCATCCATTCCTCTTTCGAGAGGACCATTCTATATGACCAAGGTATTGCTTGCCATGTTCATGGCTGCAATCAGAGAAAAAAGAATCAAACCCAAAAGCAATGTATAACGGAAGGATACAACTGGTTGCCATCCTCGGGAGCATACTCCTGATCATTTTCATTTTCCTTCTCATCAGGAAAAGAAAACTTAAAGAAGAGTATTCTGTTTTATGGCTGTTTTTTAGTTTTGTGTTCCTGATATTATCTGTCTGGAGGGGCAGCGTTGACTGGATCGCAGCCAAACTGGGGATTGCTTATGCACCGGCGGCTTTATTTCTTATTTTCATTATGGCGATTTTTATTATCATGATCGACTTTTCAATAATAATCTCAAAGCTATCAGATGCAAATAAAAATATTGCACAAGAACTTGCCTTATTAAAAGAAGACGTGCAATTAATGAATGATGAGAAAAAAGATGATCACGATGAAGACAAAGAAGAATCTGACTAAAAAGCTCAATGGATAGGCGTCACTTTATAGAAAATACAAGTTTATTAGCTGCAGGCCTGATTCCATTTCATAAAACGCCAACAGTAAGTCTACTAAATGTTTCTGATGGTTCAAAAAGCCTCAACTTTGATGTTGCTGCTGCAGGCATGCCTTCTGAAGAAGTCCTCAAGGATTATAGGTACTGGGATTCTTTAATCAAGCGCTCATCCCCCTATCAAATATGGACAGCCCATCAGGATATCATTTTACAAATAAAACAGAGTACAGCAAAATTAATAGAGGCTAAGGCAGAAGAAATTGGATTGTGCAGGAATGCAACTGAGGGCCTTGATACAATACTAAATGGTATAGATTATCAGAAAGATGACCAAATCATTTACAGTAATTACGATTATCCTTACATGCAGGAAACAATAAAAAAACTAAACAAAAGAAGAAAAGTTTCATTCCTTAAAATAAATTTGGATATAAATTCAATGAGTGATGCTGAGTTAAGTGAATGCTATATAAATAAGATAAATAAAAATACGCGACTGCTTGTCTTAACCCACATCTTTAACTGGAACGGACGTGAATTACCTTTGAAACAGATCATAAAATACGCGAAAAGCTTTAATGCAGAGGTATTAATTGATGGAGCTCAAAGCTTTTCGCATATCCCATTATCAGTTCAAAAACTTAATCCCGATTATTTTGTTGCCTGTTATCATAAATGGTTCAGAGGCAGCCTGGGTTCTGCATTCATGTATATAAAAAAGGCCAGTATTCCGAAGATCTGGCCCTTGCATGGTTATCAAAACTTAAAGCAAACTCAAATAAATAAGTTTGAGCATTTTAGCACAAGAAATTTCCCTGGATTTCTTAGTTTACGAAAAAGATTTAACACAATTAATAAAGCTTATATCCTTGATCAATTAAGCAGAAAGAAGGAACAAAGCCAGTCAATAACAGAATCATTAACAAACATTGATGGCATTAGCCCTATGATTATGGAACCTGGATCCGGGACAAATGCAATTGCAAGCTTTGAATTGCATCATCATGATCCTTATCACTTTGTGAATAAAATGTGGAGTAATCATAACATTATACTCAAACCTATTAAATACAGGGATTTACTGGGTTTTCGCATTAGTATTCCCGAAGACTTAACCGACAACAAAATCAACAAACTATTGAATGCTATTGCAGATGAATTATAGTTCCCTGATCTCAAAACCTATTGAATTTCTTTCAAAGAATAAAGGACTTAACCTGGGCATTAGCTTCATTTACTACATATGTGTAGTACTGCTCCATGAATGGTTTGAGGACCAGGTTATTTTTCTTTTCAGAAATTTTTCCAGAAGCAATTACCAGATATTCATGATCTCCCTGGCTGGTTTGTTCATCCTGATTTACATTTTTATAATTGCAAATCTTATTAAGAAAAACTATAAAACCCTCACGTTCATCGCAGCGATTATATTGCTTTCACTTGTTTTGTTGAGCTATTATTTTCTGATTATTCATAATATTGAAGGCATCCATTTTCTTCAATATGCAGTCCTGGGCTTTTTGATGTTTCCACTTATTAAAAACTATTCAAAAACGCTTTTCTGGGGAATTTTGCTGGGTTTTATTGATGAAGGATACCAGTACTTTTACCTGAAACCTTTTGGAACAAATTATTATGACTTTAATGATGTGATTTTAAACCAGCTGGGATTAGGATTAGGATTATTACCAATAGCAATTTGGGGGCAAGCCAAACTTAAAAAATATGATTTCAAACTAAGCAGTATTAAATATGAATTATTTTCAGTATTGACCCTCACCACAATTATAATCGTTCTGAAGATAAATGGCTTTCTCAGTGTTTATCCCGAACAAGAAGTTCCTTATAACTTATTCCGTGAATTGCCCAACTCTTTCTGGTCATACACAAAATCACTGGGAGCAAAATACCATATTGTACTACCTCTTGAAGGATTAGCGATAATTATTTTTCTGTTTCTATTTTTGAAAAATTCTTTAATTAAAATTCATTTTCAGAAATAAAATCTTTACACCTATAGTATGATTCATATCACGGAAGGTCCCCATTTCTTAATTTATCCATTAATGGCATTTCAGGGAGGCAACCTTCAAAATTATACCCATACAATTCAAGTTCATTTTTATAACTATCCGAAACGAGTTTACGGTTTTCTTCATTAAAATACTCCCTGTAATCCTGTTTCTCACGGGTACGAGTAGGATTTTCATGTAGTAATTTACGCTTAAATTTGATGTTCAGAATATTGGAAATTTTCATTAAATCCTTTTCAAGTGTTTCGAATCTTCCAACATAATCAACAAGATAACTTTTGGATACAGGGTGCTGAATGAAATCAATCTGCCGGTGTGTTGAATACTTGGTTGATTTTTTAACAAATTCATTAAAATCAATTCCTTTCGTCGATAATACACCGGCTTGCAGGTTATAATGATAAAGGCTAACTAAGAAATCAAATGGATTCCTTACGAAGGCGATTTTAACATAAGAATCAAATAACTCATCACCCATTTTTTCTCGAATCTCAAAAGCTTTGGCATGCTTATGATAACCGGTGAATTGCTTCATTCCATCTTGCTGCCAATTAAATATCTTCGATGTGAATTCAAAAAACCGTTTTGATAATTGAAAATCATAAACTAAGCGATCCAGAACACGGGCATGAGGCAGCAATAAACTCATGGCAGATGTTCCTGCAGTTTTATAAATGTGTATAAAAATGAACTTATGTTTATGTGAAATGAGCATGAGAGGATTTACGTTAAAATCGCTTTGTCATTTCTTCTCAATAATCTTAAAACCATCCTTAATTTTATTCGTTCTCATTACAAGGTTTATTGATGGAATAGGCGTACATGGCTAAGGTGCATAAAATTGGTTTCTACTTGTTTTTTAACAAAATCTGCCAGGTTAAACAATGTCGATTCAAAGGTCTGCGAAATTTTTTTTTGTTGTTCTCAGAGGATGTTGTATTTTTATACATGAGGTAAAATTTTTAGTTAATTGTCGCCTCAAATGCATTGAACATCAATGAGATAATGAATTTTTTTATCCTTTTTTTATTTTTTATGAATTATTCAGGTTAGTACCATCGTTTATGAAACAACACAGATATTTATGGGTGCTTACACTATCAGTTTTTGTTTTAAGCATTTTGCCTTTATTAGTTCAGGATGGGATGACGTTTGACGGAGTTTTGTACGCAGGGATATCAAAAAACCTTGCAAATAATCTAGGGAGTTTCTGGCAACCTCATTTTTCCAAAACATATTTTAATACCTTTTTCCAGCACCCACCTTTGGTTTTTGGTATTCAGTCAATGTTTTTTAAGGTGCTTGGTAACAGCATTTATGTTGAGAGACTTTTCTCTTTTTCCAATGCAATATTATCTTTGCTCGGAATAGTTGCAATCTGGAGATTAACATTTAAGGATTCCAAATTAAAAAGATTTGATTGGCTGCCGGTTTTATTATGGATAATAACACCTATTGTCTCAGCCTCGTACAGGGGAAATTTACTTGAAAACACACTGACTGTCTTTACCCTGCTTGCCTCATATTTTATAATAAAAGCAATTCTTTTTAACAACAAATCATTACTTGTTATTGCCTCTTTATTTATTGTGTTCGCTATTTTTTCCAAAGGATTAGTTGGATTGTTCCCTTTGGTAATCATATTTATTTATTGGATCTGTTTCCCTGGTTTGTCTTTCAGGAAAAGTCTGATATTTTTTGGTATTTTAATCACTTCATTACTTGGATTAATGGTATTAATCTTTCTAGTCCAGCCAGAAGCATCAAACAATATTTCACAATATTTAAACCAACAACTTTTTCCTGCTTTACAAAACGAGCTTTTCACAAGAGGTTCACATTTTTATATACTTATTAGGCTATTACTTGAATTGATCCCTTCCCTGGTTGTTATGTTTCTAATAATCATAATATCCAGAAAGCGGAAAAAAGAAAAGGAATCTACTAACATTAATCATGCTGTTTTCTTTTTTATGATAGGCTTGAGTGCTTCATTACCTTTGATGATCACACTAAAGCAACTTGGTCATTATATTGTACCCGCAATACCTTTCTTTGCAATGGCTATTAGTGCTGTAGTTGTTCCAAATATCATGATCATTTTCACAAAATTAGGACCCAATAGATACATAACATTTAAGATATTAGTAATCACGTTTATATTATTGTCAATTACATTATCTGTTACATCTATTGGCAAATCAGGTGGTGCTGATGGTATAATTGGTTTGGTTACGGCTGAAAAAGGCGAGAACAGAAAGAAACTAAATGATGTTTACATTCTTTCATCACTTCTTCCAGAAGGGACAGTGATCTCAGTACCAGCAAGCTTTCCAAGAGACATTGAATTGCTTGCTTATTTAGGCAGATATGGATATTTGAGCTTAGATTGGAGTGGTCAACACGATTATTATTTAACAGAAAACAAAGAAATCAATAAAGATTTAGTCTCTGAAGGATACCGCCAGATACCATACTTAAAATTAAATAATTATAAGCTTTATCAAAGAACTAAAGATTGAAAGATGCTCCATAGTTCTATTTTTTCTTTTGCATCCAACAAAGAAAAAAACCAATGGACAATTAATATCAACATCACTTAATCTTTCTACGGTTATTTTACTATTTTCTATTCAGAAAATTAATGATACTATAAGAAGCAACAATCTTCCAGATATTTAGCCAATGTAAAAACAGGATCAAAGGTGATCTTGTAAATTTTTTCGCAATTCTATATTCTTCAGCAAAATGCTTGTAGTAATCTGACTCACTTTTCGACTGGGTATGTTTTCTGAAGGAAGCCAGGTAATCCCTGATTACAAATGGCTGATATTGTTTTGCAAATCTGAGCCAGAGATCATAGTCTAAGGCCAGGTGATAAGTGGTGTTGAGCTTACCCAGCTCTTCGATTAATTCTCTTCTCAGAAAAACCGCAGGTTGGGAAATAAAATTTTCAACAAGTAATTTCTTGTACGAAAACCTGCTCAAGTTTATATTTTTATACTTTGTAATCCACTTCCTTATTTCATTGTCATTTTCATCAATGATCTTGCATTGTCCATACAACCACATACAATCAGGATTTCTCTGAAACACTTCAGCCACTTTATGTAAAGCCCCCCTCGTAAATAAATCATCCGAATTCAACCATCCAATAATATCTCCTGAGCATAGCTCTATGCCTTTGTTAACAGCATCTGCTTGCCCATTGTCTGGTTCCGATATCCATTTGATCTTATCCTTATAACTATCCAGGATATCAATAGTTTGATCTTTTGAACCGCCATCTATTATGTAATACTCCAGTTCAAAGTCACCCTTTTGAGAAAGAATACTTTGAATCGTCCTATCTAAGAAATCACCCTGATTATAGGAAGGAGTAATTACCGAAATTTTGGGTTTACTTTTCATTGGATGAATACTCATTTAGGATATTATGATAAAAATCAATCCAGTGAGGCACTACCGCCTGATACGAGAATTTATCTTCGACTGTTTTTCTGGCCTTTCTGGAAAACTGCACACGCAAGTTACCATCTTCAAGTATCATTTTAATGCCTTTTGCCAGGTCTTTTGTGTCATATGCTTTTGCAAGATATCCATTTTGCATATGGTCAATAATATCAGCTGGACCTGTGGCATTAAATGCAACCACCGGTGTACCAGACGCCATGGCCTCAGTGAGGGTTTGCCCAAAAGATTCCTGAAAGGAAGGGACTACCATGACATCAGCCGCTGAATAAACCCTATTCAATTCTTCATGATTTTCAATGAAACCAAAATATTTAACAGGTATTCCATTTATTTGAGATGTACCTTTTTGCTTCGTGCCAAACACCAACAACTCTACATCCACAACATTTAGGGATTCCAGAGCCTCCGTGAGCATATGATATCCTTTCAAAGGATTTGAAGTTGGCTCAATTGCTCCAAATGCTAAATATAGCTTATTATCTTTCAGTTGAAGCTTTCTCCGGGCCTCAGTCTTATCATACACCAAAAAGCGATCGGTATCAAGCATATTCGGTATGGTTCTGATTCTAAAATCCCGAAGCAATGATGAACGCTTGGCAAGATCAGTCAGCCAGGAGGAAGGAGAAGTTATGTGTAATTTCAGATTCTTATACACTTTTTGTTTACGATTATGCGTAAATCTACTGAGATCATACCTCCATGGTAAAAAAAAATGGGGACAAGCCCCACATTGTTTCTCAAACTTCTTACAATCCTGCGCATTATGGCATCCTCCGGTAAAAGGCCACATATCATGTAAACTCCAAACAACAGGATAATCTATCTTAGCAAGTTCTTCAATGGCCAGCAATCCACCGCAGACCCAATTCAGGTGCACAATATCGGGATTGATATCATTGATCTTTTTCACCAAATTTCCTCCTAACATGGCAGGGAAAAATGGCTTCCGCTTGAACATACTCAGCCAGGAAGGGATAAAATCAAGATATGGACGCATAGGAAAATAAAACCTCTCAAATGAGGACTCAGGTCCAATAACATGATCATGTCTTGTCCTCTTCTCCTGAACCAATAAACTTGCATCAACATTGGAAGACAATAAACCTTCAAGAAGCCTTAGTGATGCAATTGATGCCCCTCCTCTATTGTCGTAGGTATTTACAAGTAAAATTCGCATTTATCTTGATAGAATATAAAGATTTGTCACCTCCCTACCTTGTTCGCTCCTTTACCCATTAATCTAACAAATGTTCTGTACAGTTTCATTGGCAAAATTCTTCGAAAAAAGGAAAGAGCTCCAATTAGTCCATACGCATAAACAAATTGTAAAAGTCTTTTTGATTTAAAAGCCGAATAATTTCCGGAGATTTTTAACTGCTCCCTGGTAATTGTCAAAATATTCTGATTTGACATACCTGAGGCAGTGTAAAGGGCAATTGGATATGTCAACTGCAAAAAAGTCTTATTTTGACTTTTTAGTTTACAAAAGAAGTCATAATCCGCACCTATCAAATAACGTAAATCAAAGAGGTTTTTTTTCATTAGGTCTGTCTTCACAAATGCGGATTGATGACAAAAAACCATCCCTTTCCAGAGATGATCAATACTGCTGGATTTCTTGTAAACTTTAAATTCCCCATAATCTGCAATGCTATCACCGTAAACAACATCTTTTTTACCATCCAGGTATGGCAGGACTTTTTCCATGGTGTTCTTTTCTGCAAAGCAGTCACCGGCATTCATAAAGTTTATATACTCACCTTTTGCAACTTGAATTCCCTTATTCATGGCATCATAGATTCCATCATCCGGTTCACTGACTATTTTGCTTATTTGGTCTTTAAACTCTTCTACTACTTGTAGGGTTTCATCCTGGGATCCTCCATCAATCAACAAACATTCAAGATATTCCGAATCAACTTTCTGTATGTTTAAGAGGGTTTCCTTCAATTGTTCCGGATCATTCAAAACAACTACGACAATACTCAATTTCTTTCTATATGTTTCATTAGATACAGTCATCTTTGACATACTCTTGAAAGGAGCTCTTAAATATGCATAACCATCCACTGATCAATAACTCACTTCAACTCCTTTAGAATGGAATCTAGCATTTTGGAAGCAGCTTTCAGGGAGTATTTTTCTTTTGCAACTCTGTAAGCCTTTTCAGTGTGATCTATGCTTTTATCAATCAATTGTAATAATTTCTCCCGAAATTCTTTAGCACTATCAGCAATAATTATAGAGCCTTCGTGCTCTATTCCCTCTGCACCAAGACTTGTGCTTATGACTTGGGTTTTCAGAGCCATTGACTCAATACACTTTAATCTGGTACCCGAACCATGCAACAATGGAACAATGGATGCAAAGGCTTTGGCAATAAGTGGCTTAATATCTTTAACTTCACCTGTGGCTTTAGTATGTGAAATTCTCTTCCCGCTTTCCAGACTATTCAGAAACTCCCTGGAGCCCTTTCCTGCAAGTATTAGAGAAAAACCTTTTATAGGTCCTTTTTTCCAGATATTTTCTATAAACCATTTTGCACCATAGCGGTTTTGAAAAGAATAAAAATTTCCCGTAATAATGAGATACCTTTCTTTGGATTCAGAATAGGAGTATTGATCAAAATCAATAAAGTTTGGAACCACTCGTGTTTTTAATCGGGATATGCATTTTTTATAAAACTCAGCATCCTCTTTGGAAACAGCTATAAGAAATTCTGCATTTTTAAAATAGATCCGCTCATGTAGATAATAACATATGTATAAAACTGAGAATTTTACCCTGTTGGGCAAACTTCCAAAAATGTTTTGCCAGGTTAATCTTGACTGCGCATTGTGGGTACCGTAAATGACCGGGATTTGTTGCTGGTGAAAATAATCAATATACTGTCCCATAAAGAAATAATCCAGAAAAACAACATCAAAACTTTTTTCAGATATTAATTTATCCAGTATTTGTACCAGCTTTTCATCCTTGCGAAAAATATTCATCAAGGTAACAAAACCATTCTTATTCCTTTCATGGTAATCATACTCAATGAAAGTAGTATTGGGAACTGAATAATGTTCCAGATCCACCTTATCCTCATTACCAATTATGGCAGTCACATCCTCAGCCAGCTGAGCGAAAGCCTTCAATAGTCCAACAGATCGAATTCTTTCACCAGCATTACAAGGGAATGGAGATACTTCGGTAATGAAAAGTATATTCATTCTACTGTTAATGGTTGATTTGTTTATTGACCCTTCTTATAGCTTCAAGATACCCCAAACCCCATTCCTGATCCGGTTCCAGGTAATTCCCTTCAGCCCATTCATTCCAGGACTTTACAAAAAGTACATTGGGTACCTGGGAGTTTTTTATAACGTATTCAGCTGCAGAATGTAGATGTTTTTCAAAAACTGCCGGGCTTGAGTTTTTGAATACCCAACCTCTTTTTCCAGATCTTGGTGTATTGTCCCAATTAGGAATTATGGTTGGTATGAAAACCTGGTCTTTGAATTTTCGAAAATCATACGATCTTACCACATCCTCATAGTCCACAATGAATGGTTTATTGTATTGCAACCTCCTTTGGATTGTGTTCTTAATTTTAAACTTGATGTTCTTCTCTAAAACCTTTATGTAATGACTGGGTTGATGGATCGTTTTTTGCTGAAACCCATCCTTTTTGTGATCCCAATTTAATTGATTGATTCCTATGAAATAAATTCCATCCAGCTTGTTCTTGTATGCAAGCTCATTCCATAATTCTGTAAATGCATATGCATCAGGAAGCAGCTCCGGAGAGTATACCATAAATACTGGTTTATTATCTATCCTTATATATCTGGAATCCAAAAATGCTGGCAAAGTGCTATAAAAATGATCGATGTAGTCCTGCCTGCCAGGATATCTTTGTTCTATTAATATTTTATCCTTTAAACCATGCCAGATACCTGTCCAGGATTGATTGGCCCAGGCAAGGCAAAACGGGAAGTCGGGCTGACCACTTCCAAGCACCTCCTGAAAAGGTTTTTCAAGCAAACGTTTTCCATTTCCAAACCAATAATGCCAATAGCAAAACCCACCTAAGCCGTATTGTTTTGCCAGCTTTGCTTGCTTTTCCCTGATATCAGGATCCCTGAGATCATAGTATCCAAGTTCCGATGGCACACGAGCTTGCTTATGACCCTTAAAAAGCGGATTTGCTTTTTTTACATTGGTCCACTCCGTGAAACCATTTCCCCACCATCGATCATTTTCTGGTATGGGATGGAATTGGGGGAGATAAAAAGATATTATATCTAAATTCGAGGTTTTTTCTATATTATTTCATCTTTTAAATAAATTAAACAACTATTGAGATTACATTCTCAATTAAACTTTGGCAGCTCAGATATTCTCCAGAATCCCAAACACTTATCGCTATAGATTCCATTATCCTCTGAACATGATTCATTGATTAGAATTTCCGGCTGAGGAAATGAAAAAGGTGGTTAACATAGATTTAAGGGACGCCATATTTTGTCGTACAAATTCTCGTTTTCAGTTCGGCCAGAAAATGTTGTCATCAATAAATACTTACTTTGTGAATTTTGGAAATTCTTAATAACCTTAATAGAGTCCTCGAAGGACAAATGGTTTAAGCAATCTCGGCATAATATCAGGTCGGCTTTTAGTATCTTGTCTTTTGTCAAATCCGTTACTTTAAACCGGATATTATTCTTTCCAAATTTCTTTTTGTTATTTCTAATAATCTCTTTTACAATATCAACTCCAATATAAAGTTTAATTGAGCTCAAATCTACCGTATTCAGCCAGTAAAAATCACCACAGGATGCATCCAGAAACACTTCAACTTCATATTTCAAAAATATTTCTGGTAAAGTCTTTCGAATAATCTTAGTTTGCATTAAATCGGGTCCCCCACCAGATAAGGAAACCGTGCCTTCAAATCCATTATTGCGATATATTTCTGTGAACTTCTTGCTTAATAGATTTTTTTTCAAAAGAATTAAATGATACATTTCAAAGGTTCTATTTTGTACATATTCTTTAAGCTTATTATAGCCATGATCTTAAAATTGATGATATGCTACTTTTAAAAAGAGTTCATTAATTGCTATCCTGTCAGAAAAGCTATCTAACTAGCATCAAACCAGGAACCAAGAATTCTAAATGGCTTTGTTATACGCCAGGATAAGGACTTATGTAATCTGTCTATTTGAAACGACTTTGCAGAAAGGTCTGAAGCCAATGAATTCATTTCCACAATGGTTTTAGATAAATTAGATTGGGTTTCAGAAAGCTTTGCCTTAGTTTCAGAAAGCTTTAATTGGGCTGTATAGATCTTTTCCTTAGCATATGTTAATTCATTAGACTTTAACTCCTGTTCGCTTTTAAGGCTTCGAATTTCATTGTCAAGATGCTCAATTAATTCATCTTTCATGATTGGGTAAATTTCACCATGAAACTCAATTGCTTGAACATCTGTTTTAAGATTTAAAACAAATTGAGGATTATAATGATAAAACCGCCATGACCTATCGCCAATTTTTCTACCATTTGAAATCAAATTATCCGTGGGCACATCATGTTTTTCACCATTAACATATTCAGCTATTACTTTTCGCATTACTATTTCTACAGCAGCCCCCTTTATTGGATCAAATCTAATTTTTTCAATCTTGTCATCTATAAAGTCACATCTAAGAAATAAATTTCCAAATTGCATTTTATCAAACCGAAAGCTCAATTCTTCATCAAAATCACCGTTATCAATTGAATAGTAGATTCTCGAACTAAATGTCAGATTACTATTAATAATAATACCCACATTTTTAAACAGACTAATAATTGATAATTTACTTCTCTTTGATCTGAAAGATTTGATCTTCTTAAGATCAGAAATTATACGATTGGTAAAAGTTTCCTTATTAAACCTTTTAACTGCCAGTTCGTATGCCCTCTTAATCGATTCCCTTGTATGTTTTTTCTTGTCAACCGTCAATAAAATTTGATCTGATAATTCATTGTATTCACCATGCTTGTAACTTAATCCATGTATGCCATCAATATATACCTCCTGGGGTCCTCCGGGTTTTGGAAAGATTATTGGCTTTAATAACAAGTTTGCCTCAATTAGGGTCCTGCCAAGTGCTTCCATATTTGAACAAGATACAACAATATCAACCTCCTGCATTATCTTATATGGATCATTAACATGCCCATACCAGATAAAATAGCTACTTAAGCCATTCGAAGAGATTAGACTTTTTAATTGCTGATAGTAGGAATAATCTACTACCGCACCTACTAAATAACAATAAATTTTGAATCCCTTTTGCAACAGTTCGATACATGCCTTAATAATATCCAGTTGTCCTTTTCCTTTAACCACATACGCAAATATTCCAACTACAACACCTTTTTTCCAATTTGCCTCCCATGAAATCTCTTCAACCTTACTTTTTTCAATCCGATAATTTTTGTCAAGCTCAATGCCACTATATATTACTTCCGTTTTATTATCCAGATCATTTTCAAATAGAAACCTATTAACATCACGCGTAACAGAAAACACCATTGCACTACAATCATAAAGTGATTTAATTGATTTTTCTGCATCAAGATAAAAATTAATATTAAACTGAGGCAAACCATACTCCCTGGCAGAAAGTATGTGCGGAATAGCAAGTTTGATGGAGCAAACAGCTCCCCATGGAGAAACAATCGTTTGTGATAAAATGATATCCGGTGAAATTTTCTTCAATTTAGGAAGGAGAATATTTGAAACGAAACTATAGGTTCTGGGAAGGTTAAAAATAAAATTATCGCGGTCTTCAATATTTGCACCTGTCCAATTCCAGGAAATTGAATTTGACTGAGTTTTGGTAGGTTTCCAAACTGCTATTCCATTCTCGATAAGTGCTTTATACAAATCCCCTTTTGATGGCAAGACTACATTGCATAAAACACCCTTCTCAGACATTCCAATTGCCATATCTAACAAACACCTACTAGCTCCTGAAAGTGATGAATCATGTGCAAATAATGATACAGATAATGCCGTTGATTTTTTTATACAGATAATATTGAAGTACCATTCTGTATTTTCAACTAATAATTGCTCTAAATTTTCTTTTTTGTTTATGGGATAGTATAAAAACTTCTTTTCATCAAGACCATATAGTTTAAAATCATACGATTCTAAAAATCCAATTATCTCATACACAGAGGTCCTGGAAAGCTGTAATACCTTGGGATTTATCTCAAGCAAAACATTAATATCATTTAGACTGCTTAAAGTAGACTGTAATCCCTTTAGAACCTCATAATCATTACCATCAGTGTCTATTTTGATAAAAACTTTACTAAAAGAAATCTCTGAAAGTATTTTATCCAAAGTATATGCTTTTACTTCTAATTCATCAATTGTATTTGAGAATGGGTGCTTTACTGTGCTGCTATTATCAGATGCTTCAGATTTATAAATTTTAAGCTTCCCATTTTTTGAAGATACAGCAGCATTATGGCAAACTACCCTTTCTGTACCAAGACCATTGTAATATAAATTTTTTCGAAGAATATCATAGTTTTCCTTAATTGGCTCAAAAGAAACTACTTTTGCATTAGGATTCGATTTAGCAGCCAGCAATGTGTAAAAACCATAATGAGCACCAACATCAATAAATAAATCACAATTTTTGGCAAAATTATGAACAAGTCTTGTTGAATACCTTTCAAAGCTGGAGGAATAGGCTTGTGTAAACCGGGGTGTTACGAAAAGTGAGAAATCAAAGCCTTGCGGTTTGATTAAACTCAGCTTCTCAAGATTATAATCATCTTTAAGTATTTCTGAAGAAACTTTATGCATTAATAATAGGTTTTCATATCATTCAGCTTCCTATAATAGTTGTGGCCAATAGCGTTACGACGTAAGTGAACATTTTTCTTTGAAGTCATTGGCATAAATGCAATATAATATTATTCTTTGTGAAATGATTTCAAAGCATTTAAGCTTTGGTCGAGAATACTATAATTGAATTAAGACAAATATAATTTACGAACGTTAATGCCTCACAATCATGTAAACATTATAATAAGACTTTCTTAATGTACTATGGCTCATCTTGAACAAATTTCATTAATTCATTTTTTACTTCCTTGTTGTTGAGTACATATTCAACTGGATTCACTACTCCTACACTTTCTAGTTGCTGTAAAAAGAGGTAAAAGGAAATAAATAATCTTTCATTTCCCTGATATGCGAGCAAACTATTTAGGCGAGAAAGAGATTCAGCCTGGCTTACATAACTATCGTGTTTGATAAGTTTACTCCCTATGATGTTAATATTTGAAGCTAGAAGAAGCATTATTTCATAAAGCATTTCTTTCTTAGCAGATTTAATCGTATTAGACTGATGCGACCGATACTTAAGCAGAGGTTCCTCAACAACGATGCAATAAAATTTACTTGCAACTCTTAAAGCAAAGTCCCAGTCATGGACAAACTTAAAACCACGCATGCGATACCCTGCGTCAATAACTGAACGCTTGAATATCATGTTACTGGTGGTGGAAATAAAGTTACTGAATATCAAATTCTCATAATAGTTTTCAAGCTCATTTGATTTATTAATAGTTACTTCGGGACTCCATGGTTGCATATTTTTCCATGTCATTTTTATTCCTTTTGATCTTCCATACTCATCAATTACGTCAATCCATGTAGATGCAAAATCAGCATTCTCTTCAATCATTTTTCCTAATACTAGATCGAGTCTGTTATCTTGAAACAAATCATCAGAATTTAAAATTGCAATATAATCACCAGTTGCTATTTCAAGCCCTCTGTTAATTGCTGCATGAGCCCCCCTATTTGGTTGAGTAAGAATATTTATCCTGTTATCTTTTACGGCCTCTATTATTTCAATTGAATTGTCAGTAGAACCATCATCAATCACAATTAATTCGAAATTCTTATACGTCTGCTCCAAGACACTATCAATCGCTTTTAATATATAGTTCTTGTGATTATAAGATGGGATAATTACACTTACTTTCATAACATAAACTTTAGTCTGGTGCTGAGTATTTGCTCATTCCTTTTTGCCAGCTTCTCTTATATAGAGAAGCGATCTTAACATCGGAAAAATCACGTCTTATTTTGGTAGAAAAATCTTCCTGATTATAATATCCTTGCTTTATTTTTTCATGAAACAGTCTAAAAGCCTTGGCCAATTCAGCCCCGTTTGAGTTAACAGGTAAAGTTTGTCCAGCATTGTATTTTTTCAGAACAATTCCTAAATCCCCAACATCAGTACTGAAAATGGGAATATCATAGCACATCGCTTCTAATGATGCTATCGGTAATCCTTCATATTCTGAAGTAAATATCACACCACTAATAAACTCTAACAACGCTGCCACATTATCTACAAATCCTAACCGCTTTATTTTTAGCGACTTCTTATTGATTATATAATCAATATCATCAGCTAATGGCCCATCCCCAATCATAATAAACTCTGCATCTATTGACTGATCCTGTATAATTTCTACCATTTGAAGAAACAATTCGGGACGCTTTTGGTTTGCTAACCGACCAATTGTAGCATAAATCGGAATTTCGCTATTCAAGTTATACTTGTCCACAAGTTCCTTTCGTTCAATGGGAGATGTTCTCATATTAAACCGCGCAGAATCAATCGCATGATAAATGAGATCAACTTTCTCTTCATCGATACCGAAATCATTGATAAACCTTTCCCTTATTTTTGAATTTATGGCTATGAATCGATCAAATGTTTGCAAATCCTTATCATGAAAATTATTTATCCAACCTTTTGAAACATCATATACCTCCTGATCAATAATAGGAATATCTGGGAACAGCTTTCTCATATTCATATAATTTTTTGAAAGCCACACAGAACCATTGCATATCCATACTAAAGAGGGTTTATAAATACATTTCAAATCATTTATACATTCAAGGAAAAATTCATCCGGCACGATTTCAAACAAATCATAAATACCATCACAAATTGGTTCAAATGAATGGTGTAGAGATCCAGTCCTGCTATTTAGACCTTCAGTGTTAATTACTACAAAGCGAAAATCCTCTGATAGTTGTTTAATCATTGTCGCTGTGAGCCGCTCTACTCCTCCAGCAGCGAGGTATGTTGGCAGTACAAATACAAAAGGCTTATCTTCGGGAACATGTATTTCAAACCTATCTCTTGGTGTTAAATAGTTTGAAATATTTAGAGCCTCCAATTGAACAGATCCTTCAACAACAGAATAACCCAATCTTGATGTTTCGGGAGAGTGAGACAAACCTGTTAGGGGCTTTCTGCTAATATTCTCAATAGGAAGTAATCGTATAATTTTTGATAGCAATGGTAGGTTTGATGCTTTCTTTTCATTTATGGGTTTATTTCTGTGATTATGATAAAATACGTGTTTGCAATTAGACAATATAGAGGGATCATCAGTACTTTTTAATGTCTCAACCACAATTAATTGTGAAATCCTCATATTATGCTTAGTTGCAGACAATAATACCTGTTGCAGCTTCATAACTGATATTGATTTCTTGATATCTGAAGGATAATAATACCAATAATCAATATCAAATAAACGATCATCAAATGTGGAATCGGTGAGAAACACAAGAGATTCTTCAAGCGTTTTATACTTTTCTCTATATGCAGTTAACTCATTAATATTGATAACAATGCATATCTTGCTTTGCCTTTTGTTTTTATGATTTAGGAATTTAAGTGCTGATTCAAGAGCAACTATGTTTATATCCTCTAAACGCCTAGTTTCATTTGCATTATTTCTTAAGAATGAATGCAATTCAATGATTGAGTTAACAATTGACATTGAGTTAATTTTTTTGCAAAAGAATTTCTCCGTCTGCGGTTTCAGAGTCTCGAATACGCTTTTTAGCACTCCTACTTCAGCATAATACTTAAAAACAATTGAGTAGATAAAAGAAAGTTTAGATTGAATACTAATTGGTAAATTGTTTGTGTGAATGCTGTCAAAAGAGGAAAGAATCCTGATTATATGAGATAGAATCCATGTTAAGTTTAATTGACTATCATTATTAAAATAATTTATTGATTCAATGTACCTTTTCTTGATCTCATCTATTTCTACTAAAGATTCAACACCTGGTCCGCACAATTCCCGGAAAATAGTAGACATTTCTCCGGCAATTGTCTGCCTTTTGATAAATTGACCAATCGCATATTCATGATAATGATATCCTTTTGCATCAGGATTATAAATGATTTTCAAACCTTGTTTTTGTAGTCGATAACCCAATTCAATGTCTTCAAAACTTGCATTTTTAAATCGATTACTAAACAAGTATGATTGTTCTTTAAGTTTCTCAGTTCTTAAGCTAATATTACATGTGTAAAAATGTTTGAAATCATAAAAATGATAGGGTATGAATACACCATATCCAAATTGTTCACAACCTATATTTGTAATATGATGCATTAAATGATTTTCCAAAACATCATTTGGCCATTCCACTAATCCTAATACTGCCAATTCCTTGCTATTGTGTATATGACAAATACAATGCTGATTAATCAAATTTTTGCTTGGATATACATCATCACCAATAAAAAGTATGACCTCTCCTTTAGCAGCATTTACACCAGCGTTTCGTGCAGCCCCTGGACCATTATGGTCAAGTTTTAACAAAACTATTGGTAAATCCTTTATTTTTTCAATGATATTGATGGAGTCATCATCGGAACCATCATCGCAAATTATCAACTCAAATTCAAAAACAGATTGCTTTTTTACAGCTTTCCATTTCTCGAATAATCCAGGTAGTAGTTTAGAGCGATTATAAGTAGGCATTACAACGCTACAAAAGATATCTCTAGCTTTTTTCTTCTCATTAACTCTTATATGATGTAATAGTGGGTTAACAGATAATGCTTCTAATATTGGATATTTATTTGAATAAATTCTAACATCAAAATCCGGAGAAGGTTGTCTTTTTTCTTTCCACCCATTCTCACAATAGTGCCTCACGGGCTCAACTCCTTTGGAGTATACGTCTGAATATTTCTCCAAATAATAATCCGGGCAAAACAATCCACTATTCTTTATAATCTCAACAGACTTTAGAAGTTCTTCTTCCTTTTCAAGAGCCCTTTTTTCAGATGTTTGCTGCTCAATGTAAATATCTTTATTCGGTATTCTTCCCTCTTTTTTGCCATCCAAAATGTAATGTACAAAGGGATTAACACCTGAAGTTCTAACATCCTTATTGAAATCTAAATAATATTTCGTCGAAAACCAATTAGTAGGATTTTTACCCTCCAACCATCCACAGCTAATATAATGCAATAAGGGATCAATATTAGATTCGGCAATATCTGAATATTTATTATTATAGTAGTCTCTATCAAAGCTTTCATTTATTTTTGTAAGGTCCGATAGTTTTAAGTTTAGCTCTCTACGAAGTATTAAATCATTAATTTCTTGACCCGTTACTATGGCTTTTATTGTGTCAATTATTCTGTAAAAAATACCATCTCCTCTTTTTGCCAGGTCATATGGCAATATATGTCTTAATAAATGCATTAGGTAAGGTTTTTCTGGTTCACCGTTTTTCTAAAGAGACTGTCTTGAATAACATACGGTATATCTAAGCTACCTTAGATTACCATCAAATAACCGGAAGTTTAAAAATCAAAGCTTCTTTAAATTCTGATACTTAACCCGTAGATAGATGTACCCTGCCAGTGCTAGAAATGAAAGCAATATCATTCCAAATATATTTGCAAACAATCCAATGGGCAATGCAACATCAACCTTCATCCCAATTAATACAAAGCCCAGGACCCAACCAGCTTCAAAAGTGCCTAAACTACCCATTGCACTGATAGGAATGAGCATTGAAAAATTCGCAATGGATGAGGCAAAAATGACTTCGAGGATTGAATAATCCAATGAAAATGATAAAACCAAAGAATAAAATAAAAGATAGGTTAACAGCCATGCTCCAATGGAAGATAGAGCTATAAAAAAAACCCTTCTGTAACTCAAAGATTTTTTAAAATATATAATATTTTCGGTATAGAATATCATTTTTGACCTTACTCTTTCAAACTTCTTACCTTTTACCTTACGAAACAGCTTGCTGAACAATTCTAAAAATGAGTTAAGCTTAATCCAAATGACAATTAACACAATAAAAATCAACATAAGTGTCATACCAAGTGTTATAGTATTAAAAGTATCTGTTTTAATGTTAAATGAACTAATCGACAGCAACAATATCACTGAACATAAATCCAGGTATCGAAAAAAAACTAAAGCACCTATACCTTCTGAATAAGTTATCGAATAATGTCTTTTAAACAAGAATGGCAAGGAAGCCTCGCCAGCCCGAAAAGGAAGCATCTTGTTAAGAAAGGAATGAATAGACGAAATGGATGTTAGTGTTAACATGCCTCTCTTGTTTAAGACTACCCCAAACCTGTAACCTCGAACGAAAGTTACTAAAAGTTGTATTGGTAACATCAAAAGAAGAAATTCAATCTTCAACTTGCCAAGGGTACTGTAAAATTGCTCTAAATCAATGAAATATGCAAATATCACGATAAGAGCAATTGTAATAAAAAAGGTTATTACTATTGATTTAAGTTTCCTCAAGTTATACTAAAATTTCCAAGTTTTATTAAAAAGCTGTAAAAAACTTTACCTTATTATTTATGCTTTACACAAAACTCATTTCAATAATATTTCATTTACGGCATAAAACCATAGTCCACGGAAAAGGTTTGGATACTTGAACAATTTCAAAATATTGACCTAGCAGTTTTACAAATTGCCTTGTTGACCAATGTTGAAGATGGCCTGGGGTATTACCTAATTTATTAATATATTTCCCCCTCAGCACATTTAATACTCGCCAAATAGGCTCATTTGGTACACTAAAAATCATCCACTCTTTTGCTACACTTTTTATCACTTTTAGAGCATTCTCCGGATACTCCAAATGCTCCATTACTTCGCAACAGACCAAAAGCTCAGCACTATCCTCTGGAGACTCTAAATCATATATACTTTTGACAATAAATAAGTCAGGAGGCATTTCATGCTTAAGTGCATTTTCTTTTGCAACTTTAATAATTTTAGCCGAAAAGTCACTACCCTTCACTGCCTTCCCGGCTTT